>Ga0209417_1004433_pt1 | contig 16793 bp, 16 predicted proteins | sample RifGroF2_FD_184002 | JGI IMG/M metagenome (GOLD analysis project Ga0209417, IMG submission 184002) | Groundwater microbial communities from Rifle, Colorado, USA - Groundwater F2 (SPAdes) (version 2) | ecosystem: Environmental > Aquatic > Deep subsurface > Groundwater | place: Rifle, Colorado... | reverse complement strand
ATGTAATGAATTAAAGAAGGTTATTTCATTTGATCGTGCTTGTTTAATTATTTCAAATGAACAGGGGCAATGGTTTCAGGTGTTTGCACTAACGAAGACGTACAACTTTAGCGAGATTAATGAGGGTGGATCTTTTCCATTGTCCGGCAGCCTCCTTGAAGAAGTTGTCAAGACTGGGAAACCTGTCATAGCCAATAATACGGGAAAAGGTCGTTTTTGGACAGACAATGTATTACTTAAAGAAGGAATACACTCTCGGCTCGGATTCCCGCTTACCTATAAGGGCAAAGTACTTGGCGCCTTTACCTTTGGCAGTGGAAAAACAAACAGTTTTAGTGAACACTCCTATTACTATCTCTGGCAGATAGCGCCACAGCTTGCCATTGCACTCGAAAATACAAAGCTGTTTAGCTGTATTAAAGCCTCGGAAGAACGTTACAAGACTTTATTTAATAACGCTGCCGATTCCATGATGATGCTGGATCTCAACGGAAAAATTCTCACGATAAACCAGCGAGAAGAAGAAATTATTGGTTACAAAATGGAAGAGCTTTTGGGCAAGTATATTTATGATTTTTTACCTGACGCATCAAAAAAATCTGTGACGAAACTTCTTCCAATAGCAGTTAACACCAAAGTTCAAACAACCGAAATTGAAGTCATCGGTAAAAACCAACAAGCCTTAGTAATGGAACTGGATATCTCTGTGGTGAAAGACGAGCATAATGTTTTATACATGCTCGCACACTTTCGAGATATAACCAGAAGAAAATTTCTCGAATTGGAGTTAAAAGAAGAAAAGGAAAAACTGGATAATATCGTGAGTGAAATAGGGGCAGATCTCTTAGTCGTTAATCGGGACTATAAAATATGCTGGGCTAATAAACGATTAATCGAAAATCACACGTTAGGTAAGAACATCATAAATCGTACCTGTTTTGATGCCTATTGTCGTCTTAAATCTGTTCCCAATGATTGTCCCTCTATCAAGGTGTTTAAGACAGGGAGAATAAATCAAACCGAGTATATCATTCATAGGCAACATAAAAAAATATTTTTCAACGTAACCAGTTCCCCTATTTTTGATAAAGAGGGAAAGGTTGTGCAGGTACTGGAATTGTTTCAGGACATCACAGCAAGAAAACTAGACGAAGAAAAACAGAAAAAATTGCAACTGCAATTGGTACACTCCGACAGGTTAATCTCTATTGGACGAGTTGCAGCCGGGGTGGCTCATGAAATTAATACACCCCTCGCCATACTTTCAGGCATAATACAGGGTTTTCTCGAAAGAAATAATACGTTCACAAGGGAGACCGTAAAAGAATTCAGGACGATGCAAAAGGTAACAAAACGTATTGAGAAAACGGTAGATTCGTTATTAGACCTATCTCACTCCGAGGGAAACGAACATCCGAAACCCATTAATATTAATGAATTAATTAAAAACACGGTCTCCCTTATTATCGAACAGTTTACGGCAAAAAACAAAAATATCACCTTAAAACTCTCTTCACGATTGCCTCAAATCAAAGGATTTACAGAGCAATTGCAGCAGGTATTTATGAATTTACTCATCAATGCCGACGACGCCACTTCGACTGGCGATACCATTTCAATTGCCACAGCTCAAAAAGACAAAAATACCATCTCAATCAGTTTTAAAGACACTGGCACCGGTATTCATAGGAACTGTCTGTCTAAAATCTTTGACCCATTCTTCACAACAAAAGAAGTGGGGAAAGGAACGGGACTTGGTCTATCGATTACGCATGGAATTATAGAAAGGCATCATGGTACAATTCATGTCAAGAGTAAAATAGGTAGAGGTACTACCTTTGATATCAATTTACCCATAGATTTTGGAAAGGCGACAGTCCATGGATAGAGGAATAAAAATATTAGTCGTAGACGATGACAAGGACTATAATTTATATTTAACCAAATTCCTGTCTAATGAAGGATACCTTACCAAAGGCATTCCCAAACCGATGGATACACTGCCCACATTGGAACAGGAAAAGTATCAGATTGTCATACTCGATCTAAAAATGCCGCAAATAAACGGTACAGAATTACTCAAAGAAATAAAATCGAAATATCCAAATATTTGTGTTATCATATTAACGGGATACCCTTCTTTTAAAACAGCCGTTGAGACGATGAAGCTTGATGCATTTGACTACTTAAAAAAGCCATTTGATTTAAATGATTTACGAAGGGCACTCAATAATGCGCAAAAAACGTATTGCCTTATTGGAAGCTCAAAGGATAAGCTCAAAAGTTCTGTGGGAAAGAAACTTAAATTTTTAAGAAAAAGTAAAAGAATCACACAGAAGCAATTAGCAAACCGTACCAGTTTATCGCCGAGTTTGCTGTCACAGATAGAAAATGGACAAATCGCAACCTCTCTTGCTACTCTGGATAAATTATCATCGGCGCTTAACGTTAAAATATCATATTTTCTTGATGAAGAGGTCGTTGAAGTTACAGCGAATGAATAGATAGGATATCAGACTTTTATACAGCGTTATTTTTGCAGGAGTTTTACTGAATGGACAAACTGATCAATATCATCTCAAATTTAGGTTCTCCAAAAATCATGGTTATCGGGGATCTGATGCTCGATAAATATGTATGGGGCGAGGTAAAACGCATCTCACAGGAGGCCCCTATCCCAATCATCAATGTCTCGTCTGAAGATGTTCGGCCAGGAGGCGCTGGAAGTGTTGTAAATAATTTAAAAACATTGGGAGCACAGGTATTTGTCTGTGGAATTATTGGGGATGATGCACATGGACATGCGCTCATGAGCATTTTCAAGCAACTTGGAGCAGATACGGCAGGAATTATGGTTGATAAAAGCCGTCCAACCATCATGAAAATGCGTTTCATGGGGCACTTGCAAACCGCTGGGAAAGGGGTACAGCAACTCCTGCGGGTTGATTACGAAAAGACGCATGTTATATCTGCCGAAATCGAAACACAGCTTAATAACTATTTAAATAAAACCATACCGTCATGCGATGTTGTCCTGGTTTCTGATATGAATAAAGGATTACTTTCACATTCATTTCTGAAAACAATAGTAACGCTTTGCAAAAAACATAAAAAGACTGCGATTGTCGACCCCAAGCTTGTAAACGATTATTCCTGTTACGAAGGTTTTACAGCCATGACCCCTAACAGGAATGAAACCGAATTTGCCACCGGAATAAAAATCACCGATAACGACAGCCTGCATCGTGCCGGAAATAAACTCGTTTCAAACCTTTCGCTGGAGTATTGCGTCATTACCATTGATAAAGACGGCATGTTCCTGTATCACAAAAATGGAGGTGGAAAGATAATACCGACCGTTCCACGTGCCGTATTTGATGTGACAGGCGCGGGTGATATGGTGCTCAGCATGTTTGGCATGGTAGTCGGGAGTGGTCATGGTTTTGAGGAGGCTGCGCCACTTGCCAATATTGCAGCCGGAATAGAAGTTGGAAAGATTGGCGCAACCCCGGTCAGTAAAGGTGAAATTATGAGTGAACTCATGGGTGGCAAAAATCAATTTTCTGGTAAAATTAAGGATGTCGAAATACTCGCAGGTATACTGAATGAACACAGAAAGAAAAATGATAAAATTGTCTTCACCAATGGCTGTTTTGATATATTACACATTGGACATATTGAATATCTTAAATTTGCTCGGAAACAGGGCGATTTGCTTGTGGTAGGTTTGAATACCGATAGATCCGTCAAGAGTCTGAAAGGCCCTACACGCCCCTTTGTTTCCGAAGTAGAACGTGCAAAAATGCTTTCCGCATTGGAAGACGTAACTTACGTAGTGCTCTTTGACGAGCAGACCCCCTTGAATTTGATATCGGCCGTAAAACCCGACGTACTGGTAAAAGGGGAAGATTGGAAAGATGCTGGCGCAGTAGGCAGCGAAATTGTTGAATCCTACGGGGGAAAAGTCGTGTTTGCACCCTTTGTAGAAGGAGTTTCAACTACCAACATAGTTTCCAGAATAATCAAACAGCATAGCGAAACGGAAACATTAAAAGACGCCGTTGGTCAAACTTCTTAAATAATATAGAAAATCCCCCTTAGAAAAGGGGGCTAGGGGGTTGTAAAATAGCCCAGAAAAAGCACAACCCCCTGAATCCCCCTTTGTTAAGGGGGACTTAAACGGAATAACTCAAATGGAAAACGAATTCTTATGGACGATATAGAATTACAACTACAGGAAAGCATCGATACCAAAAAGGCATTATTATCGGCTAATCTCGATATAATTAGAAAAATAGCTGATACGGTAGTAAAAGCATTCAAAAACAACCATCGCATCTATCTCATTGGCAATGGTGGTAGCGCTGCAGATGCACAGCACATTGCCGGTGAGCTAATTGGAAGGTTCAAAATGAACCGACGCCCCCTCCCTGCCGTTGCCCTGACAACCAATACTTCTGTAATTACTGCTCTTGCAAATGATTTTGGGTATGATACCTGCTTTACCAGACAAGTCGAGGCGCTGGCTAACAGAGGCGACGTTATCCTGGCTTTTAGCACCAGCGGAAATTCAAAAGGCATTGTAGATGCAGTCAAAGTCGCAAGGAATATGGGGGCGATTACCATTGGATTCACCGGGAAGGACGGCGGTCTCTTAGGCAGTGCAGCCGATATCTGCTTGAAAATTCCATCAACCAACACACCTCGAATACAGGAATGTCATATCACCGTTGGACATATCGTATGCTCGATTGTCGAAAAAGAACTTTTTGGGGCAGCAAATAAGTGAACAAGAAAAAAGCCGTATTTCTTGATCGTGACGGTACTATTGTCGTCCACGAACCTTACGTGAGTTCCCCCAACCAACTCAAATTATTACCCAATGTCGCCGAAGGTATCCGCCTTTTCAAAGAGCATGGATATCTGGCAATTGTTGTGACCAATCAGTCCGGTGTGGCCAGGGGACTTTTCAGTGAAGAGCGTTTAATGCTTATCCACAAAAAATTGATGAGCATGCTGAAAGACGAGGGGGTTGATCTCGACGATATCTATTATTGCCCGCACCACAGAGAAGGGATAATAGAACAATATAGATTGGAATGCGATTGCAGAAAACCCAAGCCAAAAATGCTCCTGGATGCTGCAAAAAAACACAATATTGATTTAACACAATCCCTCATGGTTGGGGATTCAGTGGAGTTCGATATGCAGACCGGTAAAAATGCGGGTTGTACGTCTATATTGATAAAGAACGGCTGTGCGGATGACACAAATAGTAATTCCATATCAGGGATAGATTATGTCGTGAGAGACTTGCTAGAGGCCGCAAGGATTTTTACAAAAAGTTAAAACAGGAAAGAGTTTGTTATATAGAAATTACGATTAGAATTTGTGAATTATAAAGCGTCTCCTAAATCTTACTTTCAGTTTCTTTTATTACCCAATCTAAATAACTCTTTGACCCGTGGATAATTGGCACAGCGATGATTTCAGGCACTTCATAGCTGTGTAACTCTTTGACGCGTTTTTCCACGGTGTTGAACAGCTCTTCTCTCGTCTTCATAATCATCAATACTTCGCGTTCGACATTTAGTTTTCCCTGCCATTTAAAAATAGACTCGATTGGCTGCACGATATTGCAACAGGCAACTTTGCCCTCTTCTACCAGGGTTTGACCGATCTTTCGAGCCTCTTCCGTTGAACTGGCTGTTACAAAAATTACAATCGTTTTTGTCATGCCAGACCTCTTTCAATTGTCCGCCTATCGCACATGCCGCCGTGTCTTTTCAAAAGATATTCAATTTCTCCGCTATCCTCCTCATCCCGCGTCACATATACCAGCGTACAGCGGCATCCTTCAGGGCTTTTACAGCCTGCGTGAGGGGGTTTTATGTCATGGAGTATCTTATGATTGGGAAGCAGATGCCTTCCGTCTAATGCCTTGCATACGTCGCAGGTATCGCCGTCTTTCGCTGCTGAATAATAGACATAGGCGATTTCTTTCAGGTGGGTATTGACTACATCTGACTTTTTCTCTTTATGGACTGGAGGGGATTGATAGGTATTTCTTGCTGTCCTGCCTTTTATACTATTTTTAATGAGATAATAAATGAGGTAGACCGCTATGAGAAATACAAGAAAACGTATCATTGACTACACGGAACCTTTGGGCTTTCTCAGCATGAATAAACACAATCCGCCCACAACCAATATCGCCTGGGTCAATATGATGCTCTTGATCCATATCGCAAAGCATCCCCATAACACTTCTGTCCCGCGTGCCTGCTCAATCACAACGGAAACACGCATAAAGGCATAGATCGAAATCAACGAGATGAGTATCGCCATAATGATTATAATAAATGCCTTTAATTTCTGTTTCATGGTTCTTTGTCTCTCATTTGTCATGTTTATCAAAGGTAACAGTTACGTTTTCTGGTTCTTTCTGTTTATTCACCGTTTCTATAGTTTTGCCTTGTTCCTTAAAGTTCACATTCACGGCCTTTTTATATTCCGAGACTGCCTCATCTATCATATCTTTTTCCTCATAGGCATATGCCAAATTATACCGGGCGCCAATATTTTCAGGGTCGTTACTCACGGTCTTTCTGAATTCGCTGATGGCGCTCTCTACCATATTTTTACTTGCATACGCCAATCCCAAATTAAAATGGGCTTTTGATGAAACAGGATTCAATTCCAACAGTTTTTTCCATGTGGAAATCGCATCATCATACAAACCCTGTTGCAAATAAACGGCGCCCAGCTTGTCGTAAGCTTCCGGAAAACTTATATTGGATGTAATGGATTTGTTATACATAACTGCGGACTTGTCGAGCAAGCCTCGATCAGCATAAGCCTCACCCAGTTTGTAAAGGGCGCGGGTATTGTCAGGATTTGTTTTTATGATATTTTCAAATTCCAAAATCGCCTCGTCACACAGTCCTTTCCCATAATATGCCTCCCCAAGATTGAGTCGCACCATGACATTAGAAGGATCCTTTGTCAAAATTCCTTTATACACATGTATGGCTTCATCCAGCATTCCTTTTGTGGCATACGTATGACCCAGATAGCACGATGCCAGCAAGTCGTCAGGATTTTCATCTACGACCTTTTTAAAAGACGTTATGGCCTCATCAAAGAAACCTCTCGCATACTGGTTATACCCAGCAATACTTTCAGGGGCTATACTCTTGTTAACAGTTTGATAAGCCCTAGTCTTTTCATAGATTCTTTTCCCTTCTTTGGCCAGCTCCATATTCCTCATAGCCTCCATATCTTTGGGATTTATCTTTAGCGCCAGATTATGTTCTGCAATGGCTTCATTAAACATATTTTTATTCCTATAGGCAAATCCGAGGTTATCGTGAGCCTTGGAATAATCAGGATTAATCTTTACGGCAAGTTTAAATTCCGCTATTGCCTCATCAAACATTTTCTGCCTGCATAAAGCCACACCGAGGTTGTTGCGGGCTTCTGCAAGATCAGGTTTAATCGTGAGCGCCTTCTTAAATTGCACGATTGCCTCATCAAGCATGTCCTTATTCACATAATTTGCGCCAAGATTATTAAACCCCATCGCCAACTGGTATTTGTCTGCCTCGCTGTTATCCTTTGATTGTTTTTTATTCGAAGAAGCACATCCAAAGAAGCACAAGACAAGGCAGATACACATCAATGTCTTTTGCCACTGGCATTTGGATTTGGTCATTTTTTCCCCTGTAAAAAATTCTATGTTTTGTGGTAAATCCATCTTACTGCAGCCAATCATCTATGTGCGGTATTTTCATTAATTTATATAGAATCAATATCAAAGTCAATGATAAAAATAGTTAACTTCCTCCATTCTCCATAATAAACACAGCGAATTTCCTTATGCTTGCAACAATTCAAAAACCTCGTTCCTCAATTGATTTGTTACCTGAATAGTATATTCGCGATCTGTCCTTGAATTGTCAAAAGATAGAGGCTTGCCAAAATTCATTTTAACGTATCTCTTTCCCGGGTGAGAGAGCCATCCACGTTTTGGCATAAATTGATTACTGCCGCAGATAGCCATAGGCACAACCCTCCTCCCTGATTTCAAGATAATCAATGAAATACCTCTTTTAAATGCACCTAGCTGACCGTTCTCACTACGCGTTCCTTCAGGAAAAACGACAAGTGATTTTTTTGCTGTCAGCTTCTTAACGGCTGTTAAAAGGGTTTCATAGGCCTTTCTATCTTCACTTCTTTGAATGGGAATGTGGCCTGATGCCTTCATGTATGCCCCCAGGATTGGAATACGAAAGATCGTGTCTTTCGAGATAAAGCTAAAGTTTATAGGTATACAGGCCAGAGAGAGTTTGATATCCATCATACTTTGATGGTTTGAGATAAAGATGACTGGCTCGTCCCTTGGTATGTTCTCCAGCCCGTGAATTTCTATCTTCATGCCCAGGAGTTTAAATGCGATGCGGCTAAAAACCCTTTCTATCGTATTAAATGTATTTTCCTTGTCTTTTGTATCCTGGGTTAAGATTGCAGCCATCAATGTAGAAAACATCCAGAGTAAAACGAATAATGTCCACGAATACAAAGTAACCACTATCTGATAAAATTTATACATAACAAATGTACTTCCACTTCTAAAAAAAATTCAGGACCGAATACTTATTTAATTGTCGTTATTTTAGCTTCAAATTACCGTTTTTCAATAATTAAGATTTTGTTTGACAAATTAGCACTTAAGGCATAACCTTAAATTTAAGATAAAATATTACAATGTCCTCGAACATTACCAGATCCATGAAGGAACTATTCTTTAAATCAATCCAAACATTACAAGATCTGTTTGACTTTATTATTCTTCTAAACTCCAGAGACAATAAGCCACAAAACAGCCGCGGCGTCATAAGGTCGTCTTTACGGACGGTTGCTAAGAGCGCTATTGTAAACAGATTTTATGGAGGACTTGCGCTCTTATTTTCAACATGTCTGCTTTTATTATTATTGGGTGCGGTTTGTGTTTATAGTTTTCTCAGATTTCCACCCGGTCTTGTTATTTTCTCTATTGGCAGCCTTGTTATACTATTCCTTGTTTTTTTAAGGGTATTCCTGATACCCTTATTCTCCTTATTGAACAAGGATAAAATTGCGCTATTAATCGAACGAAAGTATCCTTCCCTGAATAACACCCTCATCAGTTCTATTCAATTAACCAGGCACAAATTACACGAAAAGAAAGTAGAATATTCCGGGCAAATGGTCTCGATGCTTGTGGATAATACGGCAAATCAATTAAGGCAGCTAGACCTCAGTCGTGTAATTGATAAAAAGTTTCTCCGATTAAGCTGTATAATTCTGAGCTTCTCTGCGTTTGTTTTTTGTACAATGTACGTATTACATCGTTCGTATTTCGATAAAAACATACCCCTCCTTTTTAGCTGCCTCATTAATGGAAAAGGAATTTATGAAAAGGGGCTATCCGCTTATGCAGGGCCTATCATTGGAGACATTACGATAAGTTATCGATACCCACTCTATTCAGGATTGCAGCAAAAAACGGTATACAATACCAGCGGAGATATTAAAGCATTAAAGGGAAGTGAGGTGCAAATGAGCGCCATAAGTGAGCGGGCCTTAGCATCTGCAGCAATCATCTTTAACGATTCGACCAAAATTCCCTTTGTGGTAGAAAACGGCAAAACAATGAAAGGCACTCTGGCATTACTTGAGAGCGGAACGTATGTCTTCGAGACTGCTGATAGCACGGGTAGAACTCTCAAGGATGCGATACCCCATAAAATTCAAGTGGATTCAGACCAATATCCTGAGATATCCATAAATGCACCGGGAAAAGATATCACGGTCAATGAAAAAGACGTTGTTGAACTCAAGTATACGACCAACGACGACTTCGGCATAAGCGAAATTTCTCTTGTGTTCGAGCAAGGAAATGAAAGAAAAACTAAAATAATTACCAGCTTTAGCAAAAAACAACTCCAATATAGCGGCGCTTATTCATGGTCGCTCAGTGAATTAAACCTGAAGCCGGATGATAAGATTCCATACCATATCGAGGTAAAAGACAACGATACTATATCAGGTCCTAAAGTCGGCAGTTCCAAAACATATTATTTAGAAATATATAGTTCCAGGAAAAAGCATCAGGAACTGGTGCAATTACAAGAGGCGCTTTTACAGGAATTACTTCATATGTTATCCGATGACCTCACAAAGAGGATTGATGACGAAAAGTGTGCATCCAGGGATTATCTCGTCATGACGCAAGACGGCATTCAAGAACGGGGAGAGAGGATTATTCGTCTTTTCACCGATATATTAGTGGGTATGCAAGAGGATACCCTGGCAAATTATAGCGTGTACTATTCTCTCGAAAACCTGAAAAGCAAGTTCCGTGATGTTACCGAGAAAAAGCGGACTGCCATCCGGCAATTCATACAAAATATAGCAGATAATAATATTCCAGTTTCTGTATTGAACGAATTACAAAAAGTTCAGGATGAAGAAGTGGTTGAGGTCGAAAATATTATCCTCTTCCTGAATGAACTGATTCAAAAGCAAAAGCTAGACGAAGTCTTAGATACAGGAAAGAACCTTATCCAATCTCAAAACAATATCGAGAACTTACTCGATAAATTACGTCAGGGAGAAGATGCAAAGCTTAATGAACAGGTACTTTCGGAACTCAAACGCATCGAAGAAACCATTCAGCAAATGATGGAGAAGCTAATGAAAATGGCAGAGGGTGAGCACATGGATGAATTTTTAAATGCAGACGCCCTCAAAAATATTGAACAAAATGATATTGCGAAGGAATTGAACGCCATGAAAGACGCCTTCAATAAGGGAGATTTAAATGAGGCCTTGAAGGCGGCACAGAGGCTGCTTTCTGCTCTCCAGGGAATGATGGATCAGATGAAATCTTCCGGCCAAAAATTTGCAGACTCATCCTTTTCCAATATGCTGAATGACGCGAACCAATTAATGGATAAAATATCAGAAGTAGAAAAAAAACAGAGAGAACTTACCGAAAATACAGACAAACTGAAGAAAGACATTCAAAAACGCACCGCAGAATCTACCAATGAAACCTTTCAATCATTTTTCGAAAAACAGGAAAAAAGGGTAGAAACCATAAAAAAAGACCTTTCTGAAACGAAGGAAACCCTTGCGAAAAACGAACTGCTCCAGGAATATCTCCGCGTTAACCGCGACTTAAAACGCATGGCGGAAGACAGAGAGGCAATGGCGAGTCGTTTTAGCGAGTTATTTGGCGGAGACGAAGAGGTGCGTGAATTTCAAAAGGAATCTAACAAATTGGTTGATCTGTCCAGAAGAAACGCCGAGCTGAATCGGGAAATCAACAAAGACCCGATGCAGAAGGATTTTCTCCATATGTCGCGAGAACTGCCGCAGACGGAAGAAACCCTTTCACATTTAGAAGAAATGCTCAAGGGATGGGATGCAAAGGAGTCGTTGAATTTGTCTAAAGAAATGTCACAAAACCTGAACCAGTGGAATAGCCGCATGCAAAATACCCTGGAACAAAAAAAAGTTGCCAAAAAAGAGGAAGTGCCTGAAAAAGACTTAGAGGTTGCTGAAAATGTTCAGGACGCTGCAAATCAGAATCAGCAGATCATGAAAGACCTTGAATCCATGATGAAATTCCTCGAAGAACAGCAGGTCGCCAGTTTGACACAGGAAGACAAAGATACCATGCAAAAGTATGCCGAGAAACAAAAGGAACTGCAGGAAGATACTGAAGAAATCACGGAAACGGCGGATAAACTTTCTGATCAAAATCCATTTATGGACGAGCAGGCTGACAGACAGCTAGACCTGGCATCAAAATCTATGGGCGAAGCAAAGGAAAAATTAAAGAAACCCGATATACAAGGCGCCGTAATCGATGAAAGAGAATCGCTGTACCGTCTTGCCGAGGCAAAGAAGGGCATGGAAATGGCAAAGGAACGCATTGCGAAAGGAATGATGGGCACTGGGATTCCGATGCCCATGCAAAGACCTTTCCATGGGCGGATGGATGAAGGGCAATTTGGAGCTTCTACCGAAAAAGTCGAAATACCTTCAGAAGAGGCATATAAGGTCCCCAAGGAATTCAGACAAGACATCCTCGACGCCCTAAAAGAAGGTCTGCCGGAAAAATACAAAGACCTGAACAAAGACTACTATCAGAGACTGGTGGATTAGGCAAACCATAATCTAATTCAAACACGGAGAATAAAAATGTCTATAAAGGATGCACGAATAAAAGCCAGAAAGATACGAGCAAGTTTTGGAAAGAAGATATTTTCAGACAGCGCAAATCTCATCCGCGAGGACCGTAACCGTTGAACAAATTCGTTGTAGATGCCAGCGTCGCTATTAAATGCAGAAACATCATTGCAATAGAGGTAAAAAGGCAAGCGGGCATTTTTAGCACGTCCATTGATATAGTTACCAAAATGGACTATTACCCAATTTAGTTAAACCAAATTGGAGACTATTCCGGAATGAAAATATTCAACAGAATCCTCAATATCCCATTCCTAAATTAAATTCCACTTTACTTTAAGTATGATATAAAGTATAGTTAAATTGTCTATGATAGTAAATGAACCGATTTTTGAAAGAACCGTAATAGAGGAAATCGAAAAATATCTGCATACAAACGATATAATTGTTTTGCATGGAGCGCGCCAGGTCGGCAAAACCTCTATCCTCTACTATCTTGAAAACCAACTGAAATCACAAAAAAGAATCACCTATTTCATTGACCTTGAAGATTCGCGCTTTGTAAAAATACTTGACGCAGGGGTTGAGGATTTTTTGAGGCTTCTTCGTGAAGATGGAATACATCCGGATTCAAGAGAGAAAGTCTTTGTATTCATAGACGAAATCCAATATCTGAAAAATCCTTCCTCTTTTTTGAAACTAATTGCAGACCATCAAAAAGGCATAAAGTTGATAGTCTCAGGCTCGTCAAGTTTTGCCATAAAGACAAAGTTCAAAGACTCCCTTGCCGGCAGGACAGTTAACTTTGAGATTTTCAATCTTTCTTTCAGGGAATTCCTGTTCTTTAAAAAATACCCATTTGAAGAAGGCAAGGTGTATACGACCAAGAAAATAGATGATCTTAGGGGGTTGTTCAGGGAATATGTATTGTTTGGTGGTTATCCCAGGATTGTCCTTACCCCTGAAACTGAACGGAAAGAAAAATATTTACAGCAAATTATTGACACCTATGTAAAAAAAGACATCCGGGACCTTGCTGACATAAAAGATATAGACAAGTTTAATAAACTGCTTGAAACCCTTGCCTCACAAAGCGGCCAGCAGATAAATATCACGGAATTGTCAAATACAACAAGAATAGCCAAGCAGACTATAGAAAAATATATTTTCATAATGGAAAATACATATATAATCAAACTTGTCAGGCCCTTCAGCCGCAATATCCGCTCCGAGCTTTTCAAACTGCCGAAGATATATTTTTACGACACAGGGCTTATGCAGATGCTCTGGCTGAAAGGGCTGCAGAAAGAGATTATCGGCAATGTGTTTGAAACGGCAATCTTTGCCGAACTTGCAAAGAAGTACACACATAATGCTGTTTCTTATTGGCGGACAAAGGATGGAAAGGAAATAGATTTTATCCTTAAGGTAAAAAATCAAATATTGCCTGTAGAAGCAAAGCTCAACTTCGGACAGTTTAATCCTTCAGCAGTGCAGTACTTTAATAAGCATTACGGCATAGATAATTACAGGGTAGCAGCCCTGAACGGCAAACCTGAGAGCAAGTTTTATATTTATCCATGGGACCTATAAGAAATATTAATCTCACTTTCATAACAAATGATAATACTCAAAGCCTGAAAACAGCCTTGAAATCCTTGTAAAAGACACCTCTCCCTTTTTAAGGTATAATAGGATAAGTTTTTTTGACTGCCTTGTAAGGTATTTTGTATTATAAGGCGTAACATGAGGATGAAAAGGTGTATCGTTATTGGGCGCATGTGTTGAAGGCGAGAATGTGCGGAGGGTTGAACTACAATGACTGAAGAACTCGAATGGCAGACAAGGCGGGAAAGGATTAACAAAAGGCTGAAATGGACACTGCGATAAACAAAAGCAAACTCAACAATCTTACCAATGAAATCTGGAAATCTGCTGAGCGGCTGCGCGGTAAATTCAAGGCGTATGAGTATCAAAGTGTAATTCTGCCTATTATCGTAATCCGGCGGATTGAATGTGTCCTTATTGAATGGCGGAAGAAGAAGACAGAGGAGATACGCGAGAAAAGGCCGGATATCAGTACAGAGAAAAGCAAGGAGAAAAGTTGAGAGAAAAAGGCAAGACAACCGGCATTAAGAGCTGGCCAAAGGACGATCAGCCGAGGGAAAAGTTACTAAAGAACGGCGAGCGGTCGTTAAGTAGCTCCGAGCTTTTGGCTATTTTGCTCCGTACTGGCATCAAAGGCAACAGTGCGATTGATTTGGCCCACCAGATTTTGGATAAGTTCGGCACCTTTCGCAATATGAGCCATACCGACATACGCGAGTGGAAGGGTTTTAAGGGGCTAGGTCTGGCAAAAATCGCTCAAATCAAAGCCGCGCTTGAGATCGGGAGGCGCTATCGCGAGGACCGTAACCGTTGAACAAATTTTTGTCAGTAAGAAATGCATGCCAAATGGTTATGGTTACAGCAGACCTTAAACTTTACAATGCCATCAAAAGAACACCGTTCAAAGGGAATGTTTTATGGGTTGAAGACATACCTTGATTCTATTTGCTAAATGAACATTAGCGAGACAAAGCCTCAACCAAATGGGGCTGTCCAAAAAGTGCATAAACCATACAAAGGTAGGGGCTGAAAATCTTCAGCCCCTACATATGGTACGTTCAAAATACTTTTTGGACAGCCCCATAAAGGAGGTTGTGAAAAACATGTTAAAACCTGAGGTAGTTGGCCATGTAATTGTCTGCGAACAAGAATATTTTCAGTTTTCAGGCAGAGGGTATGTTAAAAACTGTGCAGTTAGAAAGAAAACTTGAAAAGTAGAAAATTGAATGGAGCGTCTCAGTACAAATGAATTCAGACCTAACATTTATAACCAACGAAGAAAATAGAAATCTCTCAGAAAGATTCAAGGTGCTTATTAAAGACACTCGACTTTTTGATGTGCTTGTTGGTTATTTCTATACAAGTGGATTTTATGCCATTTACAAATCTTTAGAAAACACCGAAAAATTCAGAATATTAATTGGCATAAATACAAACAAAAAAGTAGTCTAATTGATTCAAAAAGCAAAAGTTGAGCAACCAATTCTTCAGTATTCTCATGCTGAAGTAAAAGAACAATTCGAACAGTCTGTCACTGAAGAAGTAGAAAATTCGGAGGATAAACCCGAAGTTGAAGACGGAGTCCTTAAGTTTATTGAATGGCTTAAAAGTAGAAAACTAGAAATCAGGGCGTACCCAACCGAAAATATTCACGCAAAGCTTTACATTATGACTTTTGTTGAAGGTGACAGGGATGTAGGGAGAGTCATTACAGGTTCTAGCAACTTTACTCAAGCTGGACTTAGCGACAACTTTGAGTTTAATGTTGAGTTAAAAACCAGGGCTGATTACGAATTTGCATTACAAAAATTCAATGAACTATGGAAAGACGCAGTTGATGTTAGGGAACAGTATATCGATACGATTCAAATAAAAACCTGGCTGAACAATACCATTACTCCTTATGAATTGTACCTAAAATTTTTATATGAATATTTCAAAGATGAACTGAGTCAGGCAGATGAAGTGTTTTTGAAATATCTTCCCCAGGAGTTTAAAAAACTGGAATATCAGAAGCAGGCAGTTTTAAACGCCAAGAAGGTACTTCTGGAATACGGCGGTGTTTTTGTCTCTGATGTTGTAGGGTTAGGCAAGACATACATATCAGCAATGCTGGCAGGGCAGCTTGACGGCAGAACACTTGTCATTGCCCCTCCTGTACTGCTTGAAAGATCAAATCCCGGCTCCTGGACTAATGTATTTTCTGATTTCAGGGTGCCGGCCGACTTTGAATCACTCGGCAAGTTGGATGACCTTATTAACAGAGGGACAGAGAAATACATCAATATTATTATTGATGAGGCACACCGTTTTAGAACGGAAACAACTGTTACCTATGAGAAATTGGCAGAAATCTGTCGCGGCAAAAGGGTTGTTCTGGTAACGGCGACTCCTTATAACAATGCACCAAAAGATATTTTAAGCCTTTTAAAATTATTTCAAAAAGCCAAAAAAAGCACTATTCCAAATCTGCCGGACATAGAAGGCTTTTTTAGTAGCCTTTATAAAAAGCTGAAAAAACTGGACCGGCAGAGAGATTTTGACAAATACATTAAAACTGTAAAAGAAAATGCGCGGGAACTACGTGAAAAAGTCCTCAAATATTTAATGGTTCGCCGTACCCGAACAGAGATCGAAAAATACTGCTTTATTATGAAGGTAAAGTTGACCAGCTTGAACAGCAGTCACAGAGAAACATGGGCAAGTTTATGAAAATACTGCTTGTTAAGCGTCTTGAAAGCAGTTTCTTTGCATTTAAAAATTCGGTCTTAAAAGAAAATCATCTGATTATCTTCACAGAATCAAAGGAAACCGCAAACTATCTGTTTAAAAACATAAATGAACAATATCCGAATAAGGTGCTGTGGGATCGTAAGGGGTCGAATCTTTCAAATGGACAAATTATATCTGTAGGGACAAGTTCAATAGCGCATCTTTGCCATTAC
>Ga0209417_1004430_pt1 | contig 16803 bp, 17 predicted proteins | sample RifGroF2_FD_184002 | JGI IMG/M metagenome (GOLD analysis project Ga0209417, IMG submission 184002) | Groundwater microbial communities from Rifle, Colorado, USA - Groundwater F2 (SPAdes) (version 2) | ecosystem: Environmental > Aquatic > Deep subsurface > Groundwater | place: Rifle, Colorado... | reverse complement strand
CTTGAAGAAAGGCTCATACGATTGTTCATATGTGCCACCTTTCACAGGTTTTCTCATCCTTTCAAGGTCAGATTCTTATTTTGGACAACGAATATGTCTCGGGTTAGATTTTACGTCGGTCAATTCGAGACCTCCCTTAATAAAGAGAAACCATGGTATACTTTTAAAAATATCCTTTGTTTTTTGTTTTATTTAAGTAGATCTTTCTATGAAACGATTTTTTCAAGGTCCATTATCCGATAATGGACGTAACATCCTGCGACGATTAAGTTACGCAGATCAACGAACAAAAACAGGACAAATCAGTTATACCAAACGAGTGACTGGTGAACGTTTTCCTCGATACCATGTCTATATAGAAGAAATACCTACAGGAATACAAATAAACTTACACTTAGATCAAAAAGAAGCCAGCTACGAAGGAACGAGTGCACATGCGGGTGAATACGATGGACCATTAGTAGAACAAGAAATGACTCGAATAACTACCTTTATTGAAACTCTTCGTTCCCCAAATATCTCATTATCACATCCTTCTTCTCCTTCTACTGGTACTACCTCTACCAAACCTCATGGAAAAACTCTAATAAAAAAGAAAGGGTTTTGGGAAGCATTGTTTGGAGGTTAATGTGAAATAAAAAACGCCCTGGTGTTTCGTCACAAGGGCGTTTGTTTTTCCGTAGATTTCAAGCAAGGCTTACCGTAGGGGTCATACGCCTTACGGCTTCCGTAACGACCAGCGAGAAAATCCTGAATTCCCTGTTGCTCTCCATCAAGAACGATCTGTGGAGGTAAAGGACCATTGGTCACAGGGATATGAATAATTTCTATCTGAAGTGTGTGTTCAAGGCATACCTTCTCCAAAATAAGAGAGGCACGAAGCATATGCCAAAAATCCGTAACGAGATAAATTCTTGAAACATTCTGAAATTCAGACTGATTCTTGAGTTCTCGAGCAACACAAAATGCATCTGAAAACGTGCTCGCTGCAGGATCATACAGACCAACGACGTGGCGTACTCCTTGAGATTTCGCAATTGCCATAAAGACATCAATATCCTTACAGTGATTTGCGTCCCCAGCAACAAGGAGCGGAATCTGATGCAGAAGAGACACCTGCACCGCCTTATCAATACGACGACGAGGAACATCGTTATTCTCATCATGAGGGCCACAAAACATAGCCACAACACTGTACATTTCCATTCCCCTTTTTGAAGTTTAATATTATTCCCTGAGCTTATCGAAAGGGCAAAATTTGCCAAACTCTTGTGCAGCCTTCGATAGGCTCAGGCAATAATGAAAACTCACATCATCTTCCAAAGAGCGTCAAAAATCATTTCTTGAGTAGCGGAAATAGCTTCATCATCTATCAAAACTCCAAATAATTGCTTTCGTTCATCAACAGACACAAATGCCGTTTTGCAAGGATAGATGAAGATATAGGAAGGAGCTTTATTAGATTGAGTCAGCCATTTGCGCTCATCCAATCCATGAGTACGTCCTCCTGCCCCAATAGCGATCGTTTTGACACGAACTCCCTTGCGAATACGCTGTTGTATGAATCCTGGCCAGGCGTGGGCAATAAGATCTCGAATGCCTTCTGAGGAATAGATACGAAACAATTTTTCGTCAAATTTTCCCGCTGTGTGTAACACATCTTCAAGAAGTTCACGAACACCCTGTTCTCCTTCATAATAACGAACGCTTGGACGATGAGCTCCGGAACCAATCAATTCTTTAAATTGAGGAATCGCATCTTTTAATCTTACCTGAGCCTCTTGAATAGCGACCTCGCGGCGAACAGCTAAACCCGAAAGCTTTTGCGGATCCTCTGCCGTAAAATATCGGTGTGTTTTGGCGTCCATATGGGACACGAGTCCCAAGTCGATCAATCGCTTAATCGCATCATATGTTGTTCCTCGATTAAGACTGGCTTCCTGGGCAATCCGGCGTAACGGAGCGGTTCCTAACTTAAGGATCGTTGTGTAAACGCTCATATCTTTCGATTTCAATCCTAAAAGATCCAGCGTCTCATCAGAAAGTGTAGGAATTTTTGGCATAAAAAACAAAGATTACGGCTTCAAAAACTGGATAAAATAAAAATAGCCTCTGTTCTAGGCTATTTTTGAATTCAGTTTTTGTCAAGATTTGTTCGACAATTTTTTCTTCGCTAACCAAATTCCTGCAATAATCATCATAAACGCCGTGTATTGAGCCGGCGTGAGATAAAAGTAACGCGTATCCACAATCAGTCCATCTTGGGCACGTAAAAAATCAATGAAAAATCTTGTGATTCCTTCCCAAAGAAGAAAAACGACGATATACGTTCCTGTCTTTACCTTCTTTCTACTTAGCCACAAAAAAAGGAGAAACAATACGAATCCGTTAATCGAAAGGTAGAGTCCGTGATCATGTCTGATACCGTCTGGGTATTGAACGCCTCCGATAAAGTGCGTAAGCGTACCGGGATGATCATGAATAAGGAAGCATCCAATACGTCCGACACCCAAACCCAATGGAAGAGCAAAAAGAGCAGTATCCGTATACGCCCAGACATCAACCTTACGGCGGTGCAAAAACCACACACCAACAATCAGCGCTCCTAAAAATCCTCCCATGATGGAAAATCCTCCGTGCCAAATACGAACAAACTCCAGAGGATCTCTTAAAAAAAGAGAGGGTTCATACAGAAAGAAAAAAACTCTCGCCATGAAAAACGCTCCTACAATCACCCAAACGCACAGATCCCAAATAATCTTCTCGTCCTGTCCCCTCTTCATGGCCATGCGTGCAGCCACCCAGGTTGCCGCAAGAATTCCCAATGCAACCATAAGACCCCACACCTGGATAGTGATGGGGCCCAGTGAAAGAGTCGTTAGTTGAAAATAAGGGATCATAAAGGCGTTTGTGTATGCCAATCTGTACGGTTTTGATAAGTAGCTCCGATACGAAACAAACTATACTCATCAAATGGCTTTGCCATGAGCTGAAGACCCACAGGAAGTCCACTAACAAATCCACAAGGAATGGACATGGCGGGAATCGTAGCCAAGTTTGCAGAAACCGAATAAATATCAGAAAGATACATGGCGATAGGATCGTTAAATTTCTCCCCTAAATTCCATGCAAGAGAGGGGCTGGTTGGAGAAACAATGGCATCTACCTGTTTAAAAGCTTCATCAAAATCACGTTTGATAAGAGAGCGGACTTTCAAAGCCCTACGGTAATAAGCGTCATAATACCCGGCGGAAAGCGTATAAGACCCAAGCATGATACGACGTTTCACTTCTGAACCAAATCCTTCCCCTCGTGTGCGCTCATAGGTATCCTGCAAATTTTGACCGCTTGAGTGATAGCCGTATCGCAGACCATCAAAACGTCCTAAGTTTGAACTGGCTTCTGCTGGTTGAATAATATAGTACGTAGCCAATGCATATTCACAATGTGGGAGAGAAATCTCCTGTACCTTTGCGCCAGCGCGTTCTAATTCCTCCACAGCCGTCATGATCGTTTTTTCAATCGAAGGGTCCATCATCCCATTAAAATATTCTTTTGGAAGACCTAATTTCATTCCGCTAATATCTTTTTCAATAAGCGAGGGAACGCTGGTATTGGTCAGATCATAAGAAGTTGAATCTTTCGGATCCAATCCTTCAATCGTCTCTAAGACCAATGCCGCATCTTCAACCGTGCGGGTAAACGGTCCAATTTGATCAAGACTTGATGCCAGAGCCATCAAACCATAGCGGGAAACGCGACCGTAGGTAGGTTTGAGTCCCACTACTCCGCATAAGGCAGCCGGCTGGCGAATAGAACCGCCTGTATCTGAACCAAGAGCCACTGGAACAAATCCAGAAGCAACCGCGGCAGCAGAACCTCCGCTGGAGCCTCCTGGAATTTTGTCCTTATCCCAAGGATTTTTTGTTGGGCCGTAATGCGAACTCTCGGTTGAGGAACCCATGGCAAATTCATCCATGTTGGTTCTTCCAAGCAATAAGGCACCGGCGGCTTTTAAACGTTCAATGACCGTTGCATTATAAGATCCTGTATGGCCCTCAAGAATTTGAGAACCGCCAGTGGATTTCCAACCTTGAACAAGAATATTGTCTTTAATCCCAAAAGGAATACCGGCTAAGACCCCAAGTTCTTCCCCTTGTGCTCGACGTTTGTCGATGTCTCTGGCTTCATCTAACACCGTTTCTGAAACCCACAGTATGGCGTTTAAATCCTCATTTTCTTGGTTTATACGATTTAACGCCTCTGAAACAAGAGCTTCTGAGGTGAGTTCGCCAGCGTTCATTTTCTGTGTCGCTTCTTTAAGTGTTACGAATGTATCGTCCTTCATAATCTTATAACGTTCGGTTTTCAAAAACAGCCTGCACTTTAAGCAGATCTCCTTCGCGAGCAGAAAAATTTTCTCGTATCTGTTCTCGAGATTCTTGCGAACAAGAGTCTATCTTATCTTCTCGAAAGACATTGACCCCTCCTGCCGCATGCTGAAATTCGGTAATCCCGTCTACAGAAAGTTCTTGTAATTTTTCCACATAATCCAAAATAGACCCTAAATCATCTTGATAACGGACAATCTCTTCTTCCTCTAAATGTAGACGAGATAATTTTGCGATTTGTAAAATTTCTTCTCTGGTAAGTTTCATATGTGGAAAAATTCATCAAACCCTTCGACTTCGCTCCCGTGGGTAGCTGCGCTCAGGGAATATGAGAATAAAATCTCGTCATTATTTTGAAATCATAGCCAAAAACTCCTCCTCAGACAAGGTTGGGATACCTAATTCTTGAGCTGTTTGGTATTTAGACCCTGGATTATCTCCTACCACCACGAAATCGGTCTTTTTGCTCACAGAACCTGCCACTTTCCCGCCAGAGGCACGGATAAGCTCCTTTGCTTCATCGCGTCCTAGCGTTGGGAGTGTTCCCGTCACAACAAAAGTCTTGCCTGTCACTTTTGTCGCGATTGTAGATGAGGGAGGCGGGAGAATCGTGATCCCATTTTTCAAATACGTTTGAATCATCGTTTGATGATGTTCTTGTTCAAAATATTCTCGAACGCTCTGGGCTACAACACTTCCTATCCCTTCCACCTCCACCAAGATCTCAAGAGACGCGTTCATGATGGACGTGAGAGATCTAAAATGATTTGCCAGATCAACTGCTGTTTGTTCACCAACGTTTCTGATTCCAAGAGCAAGAATAAATTTTGAAAGGGAAATGTCTTTATGCGCTTGGATTTCGTCAATAAGCTTTCGTGCAGAAATATCCGCGAATCGTTCAAGATTCAGTACATTCCCCACTTGAAGTTTAAATAAATCTGCAGGATGTATAATAAGACCGTTTTCCAGAAGCGCTGAAATCGTCGAAGGCCCAATGCCATCCATTTCAAATGCACGAACGGCATGAAGAATCGCTTCACGGTCTTGAACAAAACATTTTGGATTTGTGCAGTATAAAGCTACTTCGCCCTCAAGACGTTTCACATCTGCGCCGCAAACAGGACACGCCTCTGGAGGATTTGTCTTTTGAGCGGTTTGAGGGCGCAATTGAGTAATCACTTCTTTAATCTTTGGGATGATATCCCCTGCTTTATATAAAATAACCGTATCTCCTTCTCGGACATCCAGTCGTTCAATCTCATCAAGATTATGAAGGGAAGCGTGTTGAACGGTCGTCCCTCCAATCCAGGTCGGTTCCACCAAAGCCACAGGAGTCAATGCTCCTGTGCGTCCTACGGTCCATTCAATTTCTTTAATTTTTGTTGTGGCTTCCTGTGCAGGAAATTTCCAAGCGACAAGACCACGTGGGGTTTTTCCCACTACACCGAGCTTTTGAAAAATGTCATTTCCATTCACACGGACAACCATTCCATCTACCCAAAATGGAAATGTTCCACGTTTATCTTGCAAAAAATTCCAATGCTTTTCTACAGCCTCCAGTGAGGCAAAACATTTTGATTCAGGAACTGCTTTAAAACCCAAGGCTTCTAAAAATCTCCACTCTTCTTCCATTGTGTGTTGTCCAAAATCAGCTTCTAAATCCCAGGCTGTAAAGGCTAGACGACGAGAAGCCGTGACAGCGGGATCAAGCTGTCGTATGGAACCAGCGGCTGTATTGCGAGGATTGGCAAAGACAGGTTTATCTTCCTTTTGTAACTGCTTATTTAATTTTTCAAATTCTTTTACAGGAAAATATACTTCCCCACGAACCTCAACGTAATCAGGAATATATTGATCTTTAGATTGTTGAAGCCGCAACGGAATAGAATCAATCGTTTTGATATTAAGCGTCACGTTCTCCCCAATATGACCATTGCCTCGCGTGGCTGCTGTTTCTAATAATCCATTTTTATAAATAAGCGAGATAGCTAATCCATCCAGTTTCGGCATACAAAAAAACGCATCGATTTTTTTCCCAGCCACTTTCTCAATACGTGTTTTCCACTGTTCAATCTCTTCTTGAGTAAACACATCCTCCATGGAAAGCATGGGGCGTTTATGCGTAACTTTTTCAAATTTTTCTAATGGCTCCCCACCCACGCGTTGAGTAGGAGAATCGGGTGTTATAAACTCTGGATACTGTTGTTCAAGAGTATAGAGTTCATGCTTCAAAGAATCCAACGCCGCGTCCGACATCGTCGCCTTATCCAGCACATGATAGTTGTACCGATGCTCTGCAATGACCTCCTTGAGCGTTTCAATCCGTTTTTTGGCTTCTGTTTTGGTCATAAATTAGTTCCATTTTAGCAACACAAAGAAGGTATGTCACGAAAAAAATAAAAGAAATTTCTACCCAAACAATCCCAAATACCACCCAAGAATTGGTTTACCTGCGAACAACATAATGACTGTACCAACAGCTAAAAAGGTTCCAAAGGGAATAGGGGTTTTTCTATCTGCTTTTCCCGTGGTTAAGAGGAACAAACTGACAAGAGCACCTAAGAGATAACTTAAAAATAATGCCACTAATCCTTGTTGAAGCCCCAACATCAATCCCATCAACGCTCCCATACGGATATCTCCCCCGCCCACCCAAGTTCCTTTGGAGGAAAAAAACTGCATCCAAAAAAAGAAGGCGAGCACAAAACCTCCGGCAAGGACCGACCACAGGGGAATGGTTCCCAGCCACAGGTTTACGATCACGGCAAAAATCATCGCTGGAATCGTAAAACGGTCAATGATGAGCATATGACGCAAATCATAGACAAAGATAACGATGAGATAACTCACAAACACCCAATCTCTGATGAGCAAGACAAGCAATTCCTGAGGTTCAAGAGAAACATCAAGACTCAATGATCCTTTTAAATACACCAGAACAAATAATATCCCTGTAGCAATCTCGACAACAGGATACTGCCAAGCAATAACACTATGGCATCCTCGGCATCGTCCTTTAAGAAAAATGTAACTCAACACAGGAATGAGATCGCCTACATTAAGAGGTCTCTGGCAAGTACGGCATTTTGATCGACCAACAATAACGGATTGACCCTCATACGTCCTAAAAAGAACCACGTTCAAAAAACTCCCCACACATAGACCTATAAAAAAAATAGTGGTGCCAATCAAAAGCATAGTAAAATCAGTATAACATCCCAAAACAAAACGAGACATTTATTAAGATGTCTCGTTTTTTTAGTAGAAAAAATATGTATGAAATTTCTCTAAAACTCGATGAGATTGCGGTGCACGGGCTGTCGATCTCTACGAACCCTATTCACATAGGGAGAGTGGAGTCGACGGGTGCCCGTAAGCCGCAAGATCGCGAGTTTTAGAGAAATTTCTAGTTCTGACAGATACCTGACTCCATCCCCTCCGGCGTTGCGCAATTCACTCCAGACTGAAGACCCACGGACGTTAAGCCATTTTCAAGTTCAAAATGTATCACGTAGGAATTTCCTTCTTCAAGCCGTGAATAGCAGAAGGCACGGTGAGCTGGTTCTCCACAACTGACAATACCATCTAACCCATCTTCATAGGTACTTGGAACAACACGTAAAAAAACGGATTCGTCTGTCGAGCAATCTGGGGCAAACCCGCCGGAACCAAGACAGGTGCTTTGTGAAACGTCCCCCAGTGGCAATAAATCTCCTTCAGGATAACTATTTGTTTCATTAAAATAATCTTCCAACGCAGATTGAATCATTCGCACATGAGACAAACGTGAAGCATCACGTTGTTTAGAACGAGCTGAATTAACGGCAACCACGGCAAAGACTCCAATAAGAGCCACAATAGCGATGACGATGAGTAATTCTACGAGTGTGAATCCACCTTCGCTCATGCTACGGCGGACAAGTCCTTTTTGTGTTTTCATAGTGAATGTGGGTTTTCATCTAAAAGACGTTTTACCTTTTTAACGGCGTCTGAAGGAAGAAAGTGAGTCTTGAGGATGTAATGATCCACTCCTGTCTCTTGTGCCTGTTTCATGATCTTTCTTCCTCCTTCTGAGCTAAGCGCTATTTGTAAAATATGTTTCGTTTCGCTGTGAGTACGAAGAAAGGTTAGAAAATGCAACGCCTCTTGAACAGGATGAAGATCAACAATGATGACGTCTGGATGTATACGTTCTAATTTTTTTTTTGCCTGTTCAAACTGTTCTTCTACAAATACTTTCCAACCCGAGGCTTCAAAACGCTGGGCATAAATTTGAGCGTAATGAGCATCTTTATCAACAATCAAAAATGATTTCTTTTTCATATTACTCCATCTCACGCATGGCAAGGCCTATGGCAACACTCATCCTTGGACCAATTTCTTCTAACACTCCGGCTAATTCGTTTGGGTAGACCACGCGAGCCCATGGGTCGCCGCGGTAAACATTGAGATTAAGAACCTGCGCCAAATATTCAGGAATTTTTGGTAAATGTGCAGAACCGCCTGTCACAACAATTTTTTCTACTTTCTTGATTTGCGCCAAATCCATGTTGGCATAAAGCTGAAACGCAAAACGAATTTCATTCACCAAAGGAAGCATCATCATTTCTAACAGTTTTGGTAATCCTTCCGAAGAAGAATCTACTGGAGAGACGGTCCCCAAATCTCGCTTCATTCGCTCTGCGTCCTCTTCAGAAAGACTCATTTGACGCATGAGTTCAGAGGTTATGCTATTTCCTCCAATATTGATAGACCGAGAAACAAACGGAATACCTTTTTCAACAATAATGATATTTGTTCGTTTAGAACCGATATCTAAAATCATGATCGCTCCTTTATCTTTGCCAATAAGTGAACGCACAAGAGCAAGAGATTCTGTATCAATGGCTTGAAGATTGAGTTTCGCTGTTTTAAAAATCTCAATGTATTTCTGAATGAACGTTTTTGCTGCGCCTGTAACCAAGACTCTGAATTGTTTTTGTTTTGGAGCTTCAGGAGTTTTTGCTGCATCTTTATGTTTCTTTTGATCTTTCTTTCCATTCTTTTCCTCGTCTAAAGAGGTTGTTTGAGTAATCATTTCAGAAAGAGGAAGAGGAGCTAACTTTGTAATTTCTGCGTCTACTGCCAATTGACGTTGGCGTTGATCTTTTCCATCAGCCAGAGACAAGATGGTCGTAAACACTTTAGACGTAGGAAGGGCGGCCATGGCTTGTGTAGAACGGACTCCGGCTTGCTTACACACTTGCGCAAGTAATTCCCCGGTTCGTTTTGTTTGTTCAAATAAGGTTTCTCCAGCTTCTATACTAGAAAATTCAGCATACCCATACGTTAAAAGAGTAGGGCGACCTTTTTTATTTTCAAATTCAACAACCTTAATACCACTGGATCCAAGATCAATTCCTAAAAAACTTTTTGACTTTTGTTTCCCGAACAACCCCATAGTTATTCTTAGTATAGCACAACCATGCTCATGATGTTGTTTTCAAAGTCAATAAAATTGTCTTGTCTATCTACCAACAGAGATAACAACAGATTTGCCAGCCCGAAGATCCAACTATAAGAAATCATTCATAATTTTTTTTGCAATGTGATAGGCAAAATTTACAGGAACAGCATTTCCAATCATTTTGTAACCATCAGCAACATCACGATATTTGAAGATAAAATTGTCAGGAAAAGTTTGAATTCTTGCACACTCTCGCACAGATAAACGACGATATAAATGTTCCTTACCTGGAACAAAAATCCTTTTATTCTGACTTATAAATTTCATTTTGGGTGCTTGTGGATGAAGTGGAGCATGACGACCTCCCGCTTGAATAGTAAAGGAAGGTTCATCCCATGATCGAACACGGTTTCGTGACATGTAGATAGTGGAAAACCCGCCATTCATATATTCATGGTTTGGAATTTTCAAAGCGTCACCATTTGTTTTGTTTTTGTCTTTAGCCGGTTTTGCTAATCGCAAATCATAGATTGCGTCTTTTAAGACGGGTTTATATTTTTGTGGTTCTGGAAACTCAAATTTCTTTTTGAGTTTCTTGTTATACCCAATAATAATTACGCGTAACCTGTCTTCAGGAACATCGTAATCATTCGCATTCAATAGCTTCCAAAATATGGCGTATCCAGCGCCTTCAAATTCCTTAATTATATTAGAAAACGCTTCGGCGTGTTTTGGATGAAGAATCCCAGAAACATTTTCTGCGAGAAAAAATTTTGGTTGTTTTTCTTTAAGTAAACGAATGTAGTCAAAAAATAATTGACCTCTTTTGTCGTTAATTCCACGACCAGCTCCAGCTTCGCTCCAACTTTGGCAAGGTGGTCCTCCGATAATTCCATCAACACCATCTGGTACATCAGAAGAAGATACGTCGACAATACTTCGACGATCTAGTTTTGTTTTAGGAAAATTATGTTCAAAAGTTTCCCAAATTGTTGGATCATATTCATTTGCCCAGACAACATGAAAACCAGCTTTTTCAAAGCCGAAATCAAGTCCTCCTGCACCTGTGAATAATGAAGCTAATTTCATAAATTTAATCTTTGCTGATGTTTAGAGTATTTTTAAATAATTTTTTCGGTGATTTTAAGAGATTTATATCGAATTTGAGAGATGATTCCACTCTTGAACTTGCATTATGGATTCTAAAAGAAAGTGTCCAATCATTATTCATGGTGACTATTGCTGTTGTATCGCTATCTGTTTTGAAATCTATATCAACAATTTCAGTAGGGAGCGGAACTTTCGGGGTTTTATATTTTGGCTGTATTTCTTTGAACGGAAGATTTAATGTCCCATTTAAATTATAAGCATGAATTTCTAGAGAATTTTTGCCTTTAATTACGTTATAAAAATCTTTATTTCCGACAAGATAAGCGACTAGATTAGATGCGACTTTTGCAGAATCTTTTTTATAAAGATTTTTCAATTCTTTTATAAACGCTTTCAGAATTGGAATATATATTGTCGAGTGATAGTCTCCCAACTCACTCCATTTCTTTTTTGCTCCGCTATCTTTTCTAATTTTTTCAAGATGATTAAAAATAGGTGTTATTGTCTTAAAGTATTCCTTTGAAGTTTTAACTCCTAACCACTTATCCCCGAAATCTATATTTGAAGATAGGCGGGAATGTTTTACTGCTTTGTGGTTATTCTTTGCAGAAACACCTATTTCCCACTTTTGAAGTAGACGAATAGCAAGTACATCACGAACATCACCAGATTTTCCGTGATGATCAGATAAAATTTCAAGCTGAAGAATATCATCTTTACCAATATCATTTGAAAGTCTTGGTTCTATGTCCATTAAGAAATTGACAGCGAAGCTAGCTGACAAAAGATATTCACTCTTTTCGTTTGAGGAAACACTATCAAAACAACTTTTTGCAACATTAAAAGCCGAGTTCTTTATAACTTCAAGATTGGTTTTATCCTTTAACTTCTCCTCAAACGAAACAAGAAGAGCATATTCAAAGGATTTTCCAGTTGTCATTTGTTTTGAATTTGTGCTTGCCATAAATTTATTTTAAAAGCTGATCTACGTTTACTCCCAGCACGTTGGCGATTTTTTCTATCGTGCTAATTGAAAAATTTTGTAGGGATTTCTTTAACATCCTTTTTCATCTAAACACTTATTCACCACTGCATCTGCTTCTTTATTTTTCTCGCGTCGAACATGAGTAAACGTGACGCGATCAAAAAGATTTAATAGATTTTTTACCTCTAAAAATCGTTTCGCTATTTCTGGATCTTTCACACGATACTCTCCTTTCAATTGCTTCGTCGCTAATTCCGAATCCATAAAAAGCGAAATGGTCTTGGCTCCCATGGTATGAGCTTTTTCCAAACCAATAATAATCGCAACATACTCTGCTTGATTGTTAGTGGCCCTTCCAAGATATTTTGAAACTTCTGCAAGAAGGTCTCCGTTAGGCGTCTTGATAACCGCTCCAGAAGCCGCTGGTCCTGGATTCCCACGAGATCCGCCATCTGTATAAATGTGCACCTCCATAAAAAAATTCTTAAACTCTACATTAGGTTTCTTCTGTCTTCTTCAAATCAATAAGACGCAATTGAATTTCACGACGACCATTCCATTCATTTATCTGAAGTTCGTATACAACATCTAACAAACATCCAAAAGAAAGACGTTGTGTCCAATCTCCTAAATGAAAACCAATCGCCTCCATTATTTTACCAAAGTTTGACTGAAGACGAAGTTTCAAATGAGTGCCCTCTTTTCCTACTCCAGAAAAAGAGACGACCTTGACATTTCTTGAAACAAACAGAGGAATAGGATTGCCTGTTCCGTAAGGAGCAAATCGTTCAAGATTGTTAATCAGATCCCAACCAATATCTTCAAAGAGAATTTCTCTATCAACCAAAAGAGATGGTTCAAGCATTTCTGGTTGAATCTGCTGTGCAGCAAACGCTTTGATGATCTCTATCGCTTTTATAAAACGTTCCTCGCTCGTGACAGAAAATCCACAGGCTTGAGGATGACCTCCAAATTTATCTAAAAACGCACTGGCCTGATGAAGCGCCTGAGTAATATCAAAACCTTCAATACTACGACCTGAACCAACATAGTGATCCCCTTCTTTTCCGACAACAAACACAGGAATGTAATGTTCATTTAAAAGTTTCCCTGCAACGAGCCCAAGAAGTCCTGCTCCCCAACCCTCTTGAACAACCACAAGAAGCGACTGACCTTGTACATCGTTTAATTGAGCTTTAGCTTCCACATACATCGCTTGGGAAGCCTTTTGTCGTTCAACATTAATTTCATGTAATTTTAATGCGAGTTGCGTTGCATGTGTTTCGTCTTCTTCTATAAGCAATTCTAGTGCTTGTTTAGCATGAGTCATCCGACCAGCTGCATTGATTCTTGGTCCAATTTGAAAACCAACGGAAACCGTATCCAACTCCCCCATGGTTGCCCCTGCGACCTCAAGAAGTTTTTGAATACCGATACGACGTGTTTTATTCAAGACAACCAACCCAAACTTTTCTAATACACGATTCTCTGCTGTTAAAGGCATTACATCTGTTACGGTTGCAATAGCGACAAGATCTAATAACCACTTTTCTTGTCCGATGGCTAAAGAAGCTCCACGTTTACGTGCCTCTTCAAAAAGAGCACTGGCAAATTTAAAAGCAACACCTGTTCCGCATAACTGTTTATTAGGAAACACTTCACCAGGAACAAGGGGATGAATTAAAAAAGCAGACTCAGGCAAATCTTGAGGGATGGCGTGATGATCGCAGACAATAGTATCAATTCCCAATTCCTTTGCCCGATCAATCGCTAATTTGTTGGAAATACCGCAATCTACAGTAATGATAAGTTTGGTATGAAACTCAAAAGATAAATGTTCTACTGTGGAAAGAGATAAACCATATCCTTCTTTTTCACGATGCGGAATATAAGAAGTTATTTTTGTTTCATCAAAACCACAAGCTCGGGCAATCTCTCGAAGAGTTGTCAAAAGAACGGCTGAACCACACACACCATCAGCATCATAATCTCCGTGAACCGTGATGACTTGCCCTTGTTCGAATGCTTCAAACAAACGTGCAACCGCTTGTGGCATCTGTGTGAAAAGAGAGGGTGAGTAGGTATCTCGGTCCCAATCAGGATTCAAATAAATATCTATGGCTTCTTGTGTTTTATGACCACGATTCCAAAGCAACTGCAAAATAACCCGATCCATATCGGGAAACATTTTTTGAATTTCTTCTGTAATAGAATCGGCAATGAGCCAACGTTTTGACACGATGTCTTATTCAGATATTAACAACAATCGTCATAAACGATTGTTCGTCAGTATCCAAAGGCAATAGTGGACATCACCATGCTTAAAATAACAATACCGGCGACGATTCCCCAAAAAACACGAAATTTCATATTATGAGTCTCTCTTAAGAACTTTAAGATAAACATCTGTGGGAATAGTCACCTTTCCTTTTCCATATTCTGCCATACGCGCTTTTCCTTTCTTTTGTTTATCCAACAACTTTCGTTTGCGTGTTACGTCTCCTCCGTACAGTTTTGCTGTCACATCTTTTCGTAATGCGGAAATACGCTCGGAGGCCACAACTTTCCCTCCGACAGACGCCTGAAGTTTGATCACAAAATTCTGACGAGGAATGGATTCTTTCAAAATAGCTGTCACACGACGTCCGGCACGTTCTGCTTCATCTTGATACACGAGTGTGGAGAATGCCTCTACTTGTTCCTCTGCAACAAGGATATCCATCTTCACGACATCTGCTTGTCGGTAATCGATCAGTTCATAATTTAAAGAAGCATACCCAGCGGAGATACTTTTTAGTTTATCATAAAAATCCACGATAATCATTGAAAGAGGAATTTTGTAATGCAAAATCGCTCGGTCTCCTAAAAGATATTCCGTTGTTTGATAGAGCCCTCTGCGTTCTTGCAACAACTGCATGATGGCTCCAATCGAATGGCTTGGCGTGACGATATCTATTTTGACCCACGGTTCCCTAATATATTCCACGTGCGATGGATCAGGGAGTTCAAGAGGACTTTTAATCACAAGTTCTTCTCCATTGCGCAAACGTACCTCATAAGCCACAGAGGGTACGGTTACGACAAGTGAAATATCAAACTCCCGTTCTAATCGTTCTTTTAAAATTTCCAAATGCAGCATGCCTAACAATCCGCATCGAAATCCAAATCCTAAAGCTGGTGAATGTTCTGATTCATAGACGAGAGCGGAGTCATTGAGCTTAAGACGTTCCATGGATTCTCTTAAGCGATGAAAATCATCTCCCTCTTGCGGAAAGATACCTGCATACACCATTGGTTTTACTTTTTTATATCCAGGAAGTCGTTGTTGTCCTGTGTCTTCCACTGAAGTAATCGTATCTCCAACGCGACAGGCTTGAATATCTTTTAATCCTGTCACGACATATCCGATCTGACCCGTTTCAAGCGTGTCATGAGCCATTAAACCATTGGGGGTAACAGCTCCAATTTCTAACACATCCACCGTTGCAAACGTTGCCATCATTTTTACTTTTTTTCGTTTTGGCAGTGCTCCATCCACAACGCGCACATACGCCATAACCCCGCGATAATCATCGTAAAAAGAATCAAAAATAAGGGCCCGTACAGGAGCCTGCGGATCGCCTTTTGGAGCCGGAATCTTTTCAATAATCGCATCTAACAATGGAATAACTCCTTCTCCTGTTTTTCCACTTACTGCCAAAATATCCTCAGACTTACAGCCAATAAGTTGAATAAGTTCTTGTGTTCGTGCCGGAATATCCGCCGCTGGCAAATCAATCTTATTGAGAACGGGAATGATCTCCAGATTTTCTTCCAACGCAAGATAAAGGTTTCCGATTGTTTGAGCCTGCACGCCCTGAGTGGCATCTACTAACAAAAGAGCTCCTTCCACAGCAGCAAGAGATCGGCTTACTTCATAAGTAAAATCAACGTGACCTGGCGTATCAATCAGATTCAACACATGTCCCTTATAAGCCATGCGAGCTGGAGCTAATTTAATCGTGATTCCCTTTTCACGTTCAAGATCCATGGAATCCAAAATCTGCGCCTTCATGTTTCGAGCATCAACGGTTCCTGTGAGTTCTAATAAACGATCCGAAAGCGTCGATTTTCCATGATCGATATGGGCAATGATGCAAAAATTACGAATCAACGATTGGTTTGGCATAAACACTGCTATCCTAACGGAAAGACGCCTGTGCGTCGAGCTGAAAAATAAAAACCCGGCAGATGAAGCCAGGTATCCGTCTACGAAAATCTCTAATGAAACACTGATCCTGGAGGAACAGGAACAATGGACACGTTGTCTCCCCGAGGATGAAAACAAAATAGCGGCGTGCCACTTCCCACGATAACAATCGTGGTATCGGGAAGTTCTACTGGTCTGCTGCGCATGAGGTGTGCAGACGGAGCGTCGGATCCTTGAGGAGTGTGAGCAAGGGTCAAAGGTTCTCCTTGCCGCTTGAGAGCGATCCAATTGGGATGAAAACGAACCTCGTCACCGACCCTGATGGCAGATCCCATAGGACCGCGAAACAATTCGATATCCGGAATAGGCATGACGATCTGAAAATCCAGACCGACCAGAGGAATCTCGTAAAGAAACTCATCCCAATCCATCGGACGCGCATTTTCGAGGTCGAGTCTTTTGTTTCTCATCCTACGTCCTCCTGTAATGAAATATCATCCCGAAAACTCAAAAAGAACGATCAACCATAATGGATTTTGACGATTCTGTCAATCGAACGATGGAGACCGTTGAAAAACCCATCAACAAAAAAACAGCGTTCAAAGATGCTGTGTCGTAACCCGCCGTCAGGCGGGTTTTGTGTATTTGTCTTGCGTTTTAGTTCTGAATGGTCGACGTCATT
>Ga0209417_1004429_pt1 | contig 16808 bp, 19 predicted proteins | sample RifGroF2_FD_184002 | JGI IMG/M metagenome (GOLD analysis project Ga0209417, IMG submission 184002) | Groundwater microbial communities from Rifle, Colorado, USA - Groundwater F2 (SPAdes) (version 2) | ecosystem: Environmental > Aquatic > Deep subsurface > Groundwater | place: Rifle, Colorado... | reverse complement strand
GAAGCCAAAATGCTGGCCAGGGTTGGCTACTCATCAGCGAAATGAGCATAGGGTAACCTATGTTCAAATAGCTGTGATAGCTGATCGAAAACACATAGCAGGCTTCAAAAACTTGCGACTCGGTGTAAACCGGCGAAGATTAGTGGTCCTTTGACGAAAAGTCAGGATATTACTCCACGAAAGTCAGTGGTGCTTCGGCACTCAACGACTGTAGTGTCTCAAAGGGTAACCAATGAGAAGGATTCAATAGAGATAAGTCCTGTAAAAGGGATAAACTCTCTACCTGAGTGAAAACACGAGCTTAGGCTCGCCACTGATCAGTCCATCTGCAGAGATTCTTCACCTTTTTAACCGCTACTTGAACGCGAAAGCGTACAAGGAGCAGTGACACAGGTAGGGGCCCCGAGTAATCGGGTGAAGTACTGAGTAATCAGTATATGCTCTGCAAGAGCCAAATCGACAACCGTTACAAGGTCTGGAGTCAAGGTGAAAACCGAAAACTCAAGCTAAAACAACCAGTTTTTTGGAGAAGCTCTTCGGGGCATCACCTTAAAACCAGTTGTGAAAGCAACAGTTCCCTAGACGGAGCAACAAACGAAAGCGCGTTGCATGTCGAAGAGGAGTGGTTCGGGAGTGAAGATTGACTTGAAGTGAGATACTGCAAAGTGTTTGGTCGCTCTTCGGAGCTTTCGAATGCTAAACAGCGTTTCATCGAGAGTTAATCCCACTCCCTACCACTGGGCAAACCACGTCATTCTGAGGGCACTTGCTCTCCACTTCTTCTTACGGCGTTCGAACTCTGTTCGGCGCCGCTTTTCTTTTTTTTTAATAACAACACTTAACTGATTATGTTATTATCAAATACATCTCTGTTCGCCGACATCCAGAGCCAACTAGTACAAACATAAGGTAAAATAAATCAAACCTCGTTGGCGAGGCTAAGCCGCCGCCACTCACACTGGTTTTCACCAACGTCCACGGCGTCGGTCAAGAACAGAGATACATTTGATAATAACAATCTGTCCATCCTTGAGGCTCTCCAATGGGCCAACAACAAACTTAAAAAAGCTGGCGTTGAATCGCCAATGCTCGATGCAGAGGTTATCCTTTCTCATATTTTGAATTTGTCGCGCGCACGATTGTTCGCTCACGGAAACGACATTCTAAAACCGCATCAACAAGAACGACTGTTGTCACTTATTGAGCGACGTTGTTCTTTTGAACCTGTCGCATACATAATCGGAGAAAAAGAATTTTACAATAGAAATTTCTTCGTTAATTCATTTGTCCTTATCCCTCGCCCATCAACTGAAACACTTGTTCAAAAAGCTTTAGATATATCAATAAAAATTAATGATCCGGAACACATACTATTTGCTGATATAGGAACTGGTTCAGGAGCAATCGCGATCACACTTACATCTGAAACAAAAATTCCAGTTGTGGCTGTAGATATAAATCCTCGCGCACTTTCTGTTGCAAAAACAAACGCAAGAAATCATAATGTTGAGGAATTGATTGACTTTAGAGAAGGCGACCTAATGATGCCGATTGTAAATTTGTTTGAATCAATGCGCGCGTCTTCAAAACAACAAGTTTCATCAATTTATCCGTTCAAATATCTAATAATTTGCGCCAATCTCCCATATCTCACAAACAACCAAATGGACACGATTCAAAAAGACGTATGTTACGAACCAAAAAACGCATTGCAAGCAGGACCAGACGGACTTGAGGCGTATTGGCGATTATTTAAACAAATAAACAAAATGCGCAATATTTTACCAAGATACGTTTATACACTCATTGAAATCGATCCATCACAATCCACTCGTGCTGTGGAACTTATCTCACACCAATTTCCACACGCAAAAACACAAATCAAAAAAGACCTTCAAGGTCTTGAACGGGTTATCATAAGTGAAATCTAACTGCCACTCACTTCTCTTCACTCAGGCTGGGTGTCCAGCAACTGTTTCTTGTGAACCTAAAATTGTTGACTGATTGGCTTGAGGCTAAAAAGGAAAATTTGTAAGATCGTTCAGATCCTCTGTTCGCAGACATTCACAATCTATTTTCACACATTCTGATTCACAAGGAGCAGTTTGCAGCATGTCGCAGGGAACAACGGCGAAGAGTCCGTTGGCCCGGAGACATGGTGCAAACTGCTCCGACGCTTGTCTTCCTAAACGACATTGGTGGAGGTTAAGAATAGAGGATCTGAACGATCTTCTACTCAACTTCTAAATCCGCCTCATCAGCAATCACTTCAATCCACGTTACTCCAGCGTTCAATTCAAATTCAACTCCGTCCGAATCATAAAACCTAAGTCTGTTACTTTCCGATTCTTTTTTCCAAATCCCGACCAACTGTTTTCCGTCGCGAAACAAGAACGCTTTCCCTTCTCCAGTTGTTCGAATACTCCGACGTCCAACCGAATCTAAAATTTCAACATCTGTAATAATGACAACTACATTATCAGATGCTATTTGTGATTTGTCTTCAGCCAAATGAACAGAACCGCTTTGTGAACGCAAATACCGACGTGTTTCTGAATCAAAAATCCATTGTGTCACATAAGAAGGCGTATCAAACGTAACAGATATATTTTTTACTTCTGCATCACCAGACAAATCCGCATCTTTGAACTTCCATGTGTCATATAGTCGTTTAGACGCAACTCCTGCTTGTTCTTTTGTTCCAACGTATCTTTTTAGCAACTCTGTGGACGTATAAACGTTATGTGGAGCATAACGATTTAGCGCGCGCCAAAAATATGAATCAAACCAATACTGATTCAAATCAAAAGTGCCGCCAGAGGAAATTTGATCAAGAACTGAATCAGAACCTCCAACATGAACGTATAGACCATCAAGTTCATTGTTCCAATCCAAAAAATACGGACGCGCTGAACGAACTGGACCAATCTTCTCAACATCCTGATCATTTGAAAAAAACGCAAGAAAACGTGAAATCCCAGCTTCCACTGGAGCCTCAATCACGAGAAACGCTTTATCAATACCAGCCTGCGGCCAAGCATCAACATGATTATCTATCATAACTCCGAAAACCTGTGGTAGCTCCATCTGCTCATAAATAGGAAAACCAGTTAATGGATGACGACCAACAGACACTTTGTCAAAACCGCTTTCAGAAGATGTAAACAAAGGATGAATTTTTCCTGAAAGCCCTGGCAACAAAGCCGCAAACAAAAACGCAATCGCGATGGCAATTGCCCCGATTGCGTAATATGTCCTTGTATTCAAATTAAACTTTAGCTTTTTCATTTGAAGGTTGAGCGGCCTCTCCAGCTTTTCCAGCTTCTTCAACCACCGCTTCTTCTTCCTCTTTCTTTCCGGCCACCTCAACAGTACTAATATCAACTTCAACCGCCTTATCAAGCGCCGCCATTTCTTCCTCTGAACGAGGAGCCTCAACAGCGGCTATGGAAAGTGTTGGTTGATCAATAATTATCATGCCTTCAGGAATAACAAGATCCTTAACGCGAATTGAATCTTCAAACGTAGCCAATTTAGAAATATCAACAGCCAAGCTACGAACAAGTTTTGCAGGCAAACAGCGAACTGTTACGTAATCACGTGAAAGCACGAGTGTTCCACCAAGCGCTTTGACTGCTGGAGATTCTCCCACAACCTCAAGATCAACAGCCGCTTCGATTTCTTTATTCATATCAATCGAACGGAAATCAACGTGCGTGACTTCATTAAGCAGTGGATCGATTTGTGTGTCTTGAATCAAAACATGGAGAGGTTTATTTTCGCCAATAACAAGCTCAACAATCGAGCTTTCTCCAGCTTTTCCGTAAGTCTTTAAAAAGGCATTGCGGTTTATTGTTATTGATGAAGGCTCAATTCCTGATCCATAAACGATCGCGGGAACTTCCCCTGTTGCGCGCAATTGCCTTGATTTTCTGCCAACAAGAATTCTTTGTTGGGCTTGTAAGATGTGTTCTGACATATTTATTGTGCGCGCGCATTATGCCTCACCTTGCAAAATAGGTCAAGCCCGCTGATTCCAATCTCAAGTGCTGTATGAGTTTCAATAACATCGTTCACGGTTACATGTTGATTTGTTCTAAATTTAAGCACATCGTCATAAACAAGATCGGTTAAAAGACCGATCGAGCTTGCTCCAACTTTATTTACAAGAACTAAAGCCAAAACCGAATGTCTGCACTTACCGCATTGAACATGAAGCAAACGTGTTTGACCGTCTTCATCAAGAGTCTTTGCTTCCAAAGGTTTGTAGCGCGTCTCACAAACTGGACAAAAAGAAACAAGACGAAGTCCTTCATTCCATTGTTCAGAAGATATTGATGACATAGTTGCTTTACATTATCACACGCCCTTCAACTTCTCCAGCTTCTTCAACTTCCTTTTCCTCCATTACTTCCTTTTCCTCCTCTACGTCCTTCTCTCATGAATAACAACACTTTGAATGACCCCAAGCAAAACCAAAAACAACGCAACTGAACTTCCACCATAGCTCACAAGTGGTAAACCAATTCCAGTCACTGGAAAAAGGCCGAGGTTCATTCCAATGTTCACAAGTATTTGAAGAAAAAATACACTCGCAATACCGATCACTAAAAATGCGGAAAAATTATCTCTTGATGTTCGAACAATAAAAGCGAGTCTTAAAAAAAGCAAAGCAAACGCTCCTAACACCAACACAACTCCAAGAAAACCCAATTCTTCAGCAATAACTGCGAAAATAAAGTCAGTCTGACTTTCAGGGAGAAATTTCAGTTGGCTTTGCGATCCAAATCCAAGCCCACGACCAAGCAAACCTCCAGCTCCGATTGCAATCATTGCCTGACTCACATTATATCCCTGTCCAAGCGGATCAAATGTTGGATCAAAAAAAGTTAGTACGCGAGCTTTTTGATATGCGGCAAAAAGAAACTTCCAAGAAAATAAAAACAACACTGAAAAAATTCCTGCAAGCGCAGCAATAAACCTAAAACGCATTCCAGCAAACAATGCAAAACAAAACCATATCCCTGCCAAAATAAGTGCGGAACCAAAATCTGGCTGAAGTAAAGTCAAAATAATCGGAAGAAAAGAAATTAAAGCGCTTTCCAAACATTCACGAATTCCAAACAGAGGACGCGCTCTTTGGCTGAAATATGAAGCCAAGGCAAGAATCAAAACAAACTTCATGTATTCAACAGGCTGAATACTGACAAGATCAAAAACAAACCAACCGCGAGCACCGCGCACTGTTGTTCCAAAAAACAAAACCGCAACAAGAATGATTATTCCAAAAATGTAAAGAATCAAACTGTAATTACGAAGAAGTTTGTAGTTTGATGTTGCAAGAAAAAAAGCAAAAATACCGGCGATAATAATGGCTAAAAGTTGTTTCTTAATGTTAAAAAGTTCTGTCCCGCGCGAAAGATCAACTGAATAGATCGCGGCAAGTCCAAACAAAATAAGAACAAACGCCGCAAGGACAATAAACCAATCAGCGCCTCGTAGTTTTGTAACACGCAGGTTTGCGAGTTGAAAAAAAGATTTCACAACTTGGTAATCTTAACTAGAAGAGCGTGCGAATGTCGATACTCGGCTCACCTTCAACTCGTTGATAAACGTCTGGATTAAAAAGTTGGATGTCTGGAATTACTTCAACTTCTCCAACTGACGGAAGCGTTCCGAACCAATAAAGCGAAATTTCCTGATGCTCACCAGCCTTAAGTGAAGCAACTGTTGCGCGACTTACACCGACAACTGATGGCCCGCGTTTTAGCAACACGTAAAAAACTGGATCAAAATAACTAAATGCGGTGTTATTAAAAACAACAAACGTTGTTCCTGATTCTTTTGAAAAAGACGCGTCGCTAACTTCAATTCGGAGACGATCGTCTTGCCATGTCGCGTAATCAGAAATAACTTTTTTATCAATTCTATGCCAAACAATGTCTGTTAGTTTCAGCTCGGCTACTTGCACTGGAACTTGTGAAGTAATCGCAAGAGAAATCACGGGCTTTTCTTGACTAGGAAGTAAAAACCCATTTTCAGGTATTGTCTCTCCTGCGTCAAACAAGAATTGATATTTAAACTCAACCCACCAATCAGTGTTTGGATTTGAAAGTTGAGAATAAAAATCATAACGAGAATTTCCAATCGGAAACACTCGAACATCTTCTTGAAGAATTGAATCTGCGGAATTTGCTATTGTGTACGAATGCAAATCTTGTTGACCGTATGCGACCATTTGAACCACTTCCCTACTTTCGTTATCGTAACTTAATGCAAACGAATCGATCATTGTCCAAAAAACAAACAACAACAAAAAGCCATCAAACGCAATAAAAAATCCAAAGCCTATTTTTCGTAAGAGGACTTGATTCTCAACCCAAAAAACTGAAAGGTTGTGAAAACGTTTGAATTCTTTTTCTTCTTCATGCAAAAAACTCTGATCCACCATACAAACAAAGTATATCACGGCTTTGCTCTTCCACGAAGGCGGAATACATGGTAAGCTGAAGCCGATTTTTCGTATGCCAAAAAAACAAACAAAAGATTCCACAGAATCTTACAGCGCAAAAGAAATTACAGTCCTTGAAGGACTCGACCCTGTAAGAAAGCGCCCGGGAATGTATATCGGCTCAACAGGTCCAACAGGACTTCATCATTTGATTTGGGAAGTCATGGACAACTCGTTTGACGAGGCAATGGCAGGACACGGAACAGAGATTACCATGCGTCTTTTGCCCGACAACACGATTAGTGTTGAAGATCATGGTCGTGGAATTCCAGTTGATATTCATCCTCAATTCAAAGTTTCAGCGCTTGAACTTGTCATGACAAAACTCCACGCAGGAGGAAAGTTTGGTGGTGGTGGATATAAAGTCTCCGGAGGTTTACACGGAGTTGGAGTTTCAGTTGTCAACGCTTTGTCAATTTATGTTAAAGCTGAAGTCAAGCGCGATGGAAAACTCTGGATGCAGGAATATTCATGTGGAAAACCAAAAGCAAAAGTAAAACCAGTTGGAAAAGCAACTGGCACTGGTACAACAATCACATTCAAACCAGATCCAGCAATTTTTGAAACGATCGAGTTCGATTTTCAAACAATTTTGGATCACCTTCGACAGCAAGCATATCTTACAAAAGGTCTAAAACTTATTATTTCTGATGAACGAATCGAGGAAAAAACAAATGTTTACGCTTTCTATTTTGAAGGAGGAGTCGCGTCATACGTCAGACACATCAATCGCGGAAAAGAACCAAAACATGAAAATGTTTTTTACGTATCAAAACATGATGAAGCAACAGACATGGAAGTCGAAGTTGCTCTTCAGTATTCAAGTGAATACCACGAATCAATCCATTGTTTCGCAAATAACATCACAAACCCTGAAGGCGGAATGCATCTTGTTGGTTTCCGTTCCGCTCTCACTCGCGAACTCAACAATTACGCGCGAAACAAAGGGCTCATAAAAGAAAAAGATACGAATTTAACAGGTGAAGATGTCAGAGAGGGTTTGACGTCTGTCATTAGTATTAAACTTGAGGAACCACAATTTGAAGGCCAGACAAAAGCAAAACTTGGAAATCCAGAAGCGCGAACTGCAGTGGAAGTAGTTTTTGGTGAAGCTTTAAAGATATTTTTGGAAGAACACCCACGTGATGCAGAAGCAATTATTGGAAAATGTCTTCTTGCGGCTCAAGCGCGAAGTGCGGCAAGAGCGGCGCGTGACACTGTTTTACGAAAAGGCGCGCTTGAAGGTCTTACACTGCCAGGAAAACTCGCGGATTGTTCATCAAGAGATCCAAACGACTCTGAAATTTTTATTGTTGAGGGAGATTCCGCTGGTGGAAGCGCAAAGCAAGGCCGCGATCGAGAACATCAGGCTATTTTGCCTTTGCGCGGAAAAATCTTGAATGTGGAACGAGCGCGACTCGACAAAATGCTTGCAAACAATGAAATCAAATCTCTTGTTATTGCTCTAGGTACAAACATTGGTGAAGGTTTCAATATCGCTGACCTTCGCTATCAACGTGTAGTTATAATGACTGATGCTGACGTTGACGGCGCTCACATTCGAACTTTACTTTTAACTCTATTTTACAGATACTTTCCAGAACTCATTCATCAAGGTCATATTTTTATCGCGCAACCTCCATTGTACAGAGTAAATATTGGAAAGAACTTCCGCTACGCATTTTCTGAAGAAGAAAAACAAAAAGGGATTGAGGAATTGCTGGGGGAAAAGTCTGAAAAGTCGGAAAAGGAAGAAACAGATGAAAAGGAGGTCGAAACTGAAGCTGAAGAAATGGAAGTCAAGGGAGTGAAAGTTAATATCCAACGATACAAAGGTTTGGGAGAAATGAACGCGTCGCAACTTTGGGAAACAACAATGGATCCAAAGACTCGGGTACTTAAGAAAGTGACTATCGAAGACGCAGAGAGAGCTGATGAAGTTTTTGATATTCTTATGGGTTCGGATGTTGCTCCACGCAAACGATTCATTCAGACTCATGCCAAGACAGTAAAGAACCTCGATGTCTAAAAATCATTGACAATAAACTTTGGCCGGTGTATTGTCTTTTTAGATGGCCAACAGGCCATTTTAAAAAACCCAAAATATGAAGTCGCTTAGACTTTTCCAATATTTTAAAGAGTCAAAAGAAGAGCTTAAAAAGGTAACATGGCCTTCAAAACAAGACATCAACAAGTACACTTTGGTTGTAATTGTTCTAAGTCTTGTCATCGCTGGTTTTTTCGGTGGATTTGACTGGTTACTCAATCTTGGACTTGAAAAACTTATTGAATTCACGACAAAATAGCCACTTTCCATATGGCCAAACAAACCGCCAAACTCGGTCGACGTTGGTACGCAATTCATACTTATTCCGGGTATGAAGAAAACGTATCGGAAAATCTAAAACAACGTATTGACACAATGGACATGGAAGAAAAAATCTTCAATGTTCTTGTTCCGAAAGAGAAAAAAATCAAAATTAAAAATGGAAAACGTCGAACAATCGAGGAAAAAGTTTTCCCTGGTTACGTTCTTGTTGAAATGATTGTGACTGATGATTCATGGTATGTCGTGCGCAACACACCAAACGTCACTGGATTTATCGGAACAGGTACAACACCAACACCAATCGCGCCAGAAGAAATGGAAGCTTTGCAAAAACGCATGGGTGTTGATGAGCCAGAATATAAACTTGATGTTGAAAAAGGTTCTTCTGTTACGATCACTGATGGACCATTCAAAGGTCAGGAAGGAAAAGTATCGGACTTGGACGAAGAACGAGGAAAAGTCAAGGTTCTTGTGTCATTGTTTGGACGTGAAACACCTGTTGAACTCGATTTCTTGCAAATAAAGAAGATTTAAATTAGGATTCTGACGCTATGCCTAAGAAACTCAAAACCCAAATTAAACTCCAAATTCCAGGAGGAGCCGCCACACCTGCCCCACCAGTCGGTCCTGCGCTCGGTCAACATGGTTTGCCAATCGGTGAATTTGTTAAGAAATTCAATGAAGCAAGCCAAGACCGACGTGGAGAGATTGTTCCGATCATCATCAATGTTTATGATGACCGAACGTTTGACTTTATAATGAAAACCGCGCCAGCTTCTGACATGATCAAAAAGGCTGCAAAGATCCAAAAAGGTTCTGGCAAGCCACTTACTGAAAAAGTTGGTTCAATTACAAAAGCCCAACTGCGGGAGATTGCTGAAAAAAAACTGCCTGATCTCAACACACAGGATGTTGAACAAGCAATGAAGATTATTGCTGGAACAGCAAAGCAGATGGGAGTGGAAATTAAGTAAAAATTTAATCGTAAAATTTTATTCTTATGTCCACGAAAGGAGGCTCGGTCATTTTGCGAATTTATTTCGCGCTTGTGTCATTCGTTACGCTCATGATGTTGATTTTTTCGGTGTCAGATTTAATAAATGTTGCTCTTAAAACTTACGTGTTCAAATTTGCGGATGCGCCAGAATACCCAATGTATTGTGAATCGCAATTCATAAAAGAAAATGTCAAAGAAACAGCGGAAGAAACAGAAGCACGTTGTGCACGAAACAAGGAACAAGAGAACCAATCAGCAACAATTCGAAAACAACAGTCTCTAGTGCGTGATATCTCAATGTTGATTGTAAGTCTTCCATTGTTCTTCATTCATTTCCGAATTGTGCTAAGAGATTGGAAAGAGATGAAAAAAGAAGTATAAATAAATTATCGGTAGAAACAACTTACTAAATAATAGTGGGAGTCTAAAAAGACGCCAATACCACAAACTAATATGCCAAGCAAACGATTACAGGAGGCCAGAAAGCTAGTTGATAAATCAAAAGTTTATCCAGTGGAGGAAGCAATTACGCTTGTCAAAAAAACAGCAACAGCAAAATACGACGAAGCGGTTGAATTGCACATCCATCTTGGAATTGATCCAAGCAAATCCGATCAACAAGTTCGCGGAACAATCGCGCTTCCACATGGAGTTGGCAAAACAAAGCGTGTTGCCGCGTTTGTCGAACCTGCAAAAGAAGCAGAAGCAACAAAAGCTGGAGCAGATATAGTCGGCAACGAAGAGTTGATTGAAAAAATTCTGCAAAAAGGTCAGATCGATTTCGACGTCGCAGTTGCAACACCAGCCATGATGCCTAAAATTGCAAAGCTCGCTCGTTTGCTCGGTCCGCGCGGATTAATGCCAAACCCAAAAACAGATACTGTTGGACCAAACATCACAAAGATGATCAGCGAACAAAAAGCTGGAAAACAAAGTTTCAAAAACGACACAACAGGAAACATCCATCAAATCTTCGGACGCGCGTCATTCACTGAAGATCAACTTAAAGAAAATTTGAAAGTACTGTTGGAAGCAATCAAACGTCTAAAACCAGTCTCCTCAAAAGGAATCTTTCTAAAAAGCTCAACTATCACATCAACCGTGGGTCCTGGAATCAAAATTGAAGTAAATTAGTGTATGATAAAGTCATGGGGGTTTTCTCCATGACTTTTTTGACTCCATCACTTTCTCACTCCATCACTTCCCTTCCTATGTCCGTTCTAACACGACACGAAATACTTAAAGCGATCTCTTCTGGTGATCTTCGTTTCACACCGGAGATTGATAAATTTCAACTACAACCACACGCGGTTGATTTAAGACTTGGATACAAATTTTTAATTCCACGCAATTGGACAGTTGATGAAAAAGGACGACGCGCGATCAAGGTCGCGATTGATGATGCTGAAACGCACAAAGAACAATTCGATGAAGTACAGCTTCAAGACGGACAGTATTTTGATCTACTTCCAAACGAATTCGTGATTGGTACATCACTTGAACGAATCGAAATCAACGCGCTGAATCTCATGGCTGTTTTGTTTCCGCGCACATCAACAAACCGACGCGGAATTGATCTGTCTCTTTCAGGAATAATTGACACTGGCTACAAAGGCCATCTTATTTTTCCCATGAAAAACGAGGCTGGCGATCAAGTCATTCGCATTTATCCAGGCGAACGTGTTTGCCAAGTGATCTTTCAAGAATTGAACATGCCACTAACTCCTGAAGAAGCAAACATGCACGGAATGACACCGTCAAAATACACAGACTCGAATTCGCAAAATTTTATTTTGGATAAAGAAGAAGAACGTCAATTTTTAACAACAGGAAAGTTGGGAGAATTGAAAAAAAAATTTAAGATATAAAAAAACGGAGCGATGAAGATTCATCAAGCTCCGCGAGAGTCTTTACTCGTCTACTTCGACGAGCCAGCGCCAGTGATTATTGAAACCGCCTTCTGTCCAGTCAAAAAACGGAGCGCAAATCGGTCCATAGTTAGCACGAATGCACGGAAAGAAGAAATCACTATACTGATCTCTCAAAGAGTCATCAGCGATTCCGACTGTTCCACCACCATCGGCATCTTGGAACTTTGCAATCAAGGCTTCTCGCCATTGACATTCCGGAATTTTGCCATGCTCTTTTAGCATTGCCACAACAGTGCTGAAATGATCGCAACATCCGATTGAGACGAGTTTGAAACGCCTCGTCTGAATACCGTTTACTCGTCTACCTTTATGTTGCCATTTCTCAAACCCGACTTCCCCACTCCTACGAGCCATGTCTATTGGATCGTTTTCTGGAGCACTTCCGTCAAGTGTAAGTTCGAAGATCTCACCAAGAGCTGGAAAACATGCCATGAGTCATATCCCTTTAACTCACTGCTTGATCGCAGCTTTCAAAAGATGTTTGTCATCTTCTAAAAGCTGAAATAAAACCGATAAAAGAAGCCAAAAGAATACATAATTTATGCGGATTTGTCAATGTTTGCTTGACAAAATCGTCATTTTTTGATATTCTGTCTAATTCAGACAATCCTGTCTGATTATGACCAATGGAGGATCCAATGAATTTCAGCCAACTTCCGACGCGACAGTTCGCACACCCATTTGATCGGCCGGTCAAAACTCCAAACGACAACGAGACCCACGGGGTCGGACGCAATTCTGACGCAATCGGTGGCTACGACGGAATTGAATGGTATGAGACATTCCGTGATCGAAAGAGCGGAGAGCTCTATCGCGTCCGTTGTTCAGACGGCGTCAACAGTGGCAAGAGTGCGCACACTGACGAGAACTGTAGCTGGATTGAGTGGTGTCGACGTGAAATCATTAAACGCACCAAACACGAGGCCGAGTCCGGAGTAAATTCGATCAGTATTTCGAGCGAAGAATGGGCTGTGATGCTCAATTTCACATTCACGCTGTGGCTCGACAACGTACAAGGGCAGAAATCCAGCACTGTCGGTGATCTGAACCGCCATCTCGACGATGGCCAAATCGGAACGATCAATGGTGTGCCGGTCATTGTCGTTCCAAGTCTCGAGGACTGTCTGCCAGGCCCACCATCAGACCAGATATAGTCTCAGTTCATTTCGTTCCTGTACTGAAGGACATAGACTGATTCACTCTCTTTCCCACATCCGAAAAGGTGTGGGTATTTTTATTTCATTATACTTCCGATTGGAAGTATATATTTTTTTATAATTGTCTTAATACGTTTTTCAACATACTACATGCTTCTTCTGTGGTTTCATATTTAATATGATAAACAATCGCTGGATTGCCAAGAGCAAAATTTGAAATAACTGAATCTTTTTTTGAAATAAGCACGATTGGTTTTCCAAATGTGGAAGCAAGCACAAGTTCACCGCCAGCTCCCAAAGACGGATTTGAAACATCAGCAATCAATACATCACAATTTTTAATTTTATCTTCTGTCCATTGATAAACCGCGCGAACATTGCGCTCTTGGCGTGATTTTTGATTTTCAGGATTATCACGAAACGGAATTATTGATTCACAACCCAATTCTTCGCACACACGACCAAGCGCTTCATGCACAACTTTATCATCAGCCAAACCATTATTGTTTGTGTACGATCCCGCAATGTAGGCTGATCTAACAGTTGGTTGAAGTGTTTGCGCGTACACTCGATCACGATCAAATTCAACATAAGCGTTTTCAAGCAAGTTCACATTACGAATTCCATTTTCAATCATTACATTCCAACATTGTTCACAACACCACCAATGTCCGTACAAATAAATATCAGAACCTGACGGATCAATCCCGGCTTCCTTTGCAATCGCAACCACCATTTGTTCTGCGTGTCCTTCAGCATCGTGCAAATGACACAACTCATAACCTGTTCCGCTTGAACATTCAAGCACAACTCGAGGGCATACATGCCTCGTGCCAGAACCTTTATTAAACCCGTTTCCAGCTCGAGCGATAACTTTTCTATCACGAACCAACACCGCGCCAACTGGATACAACTTGTCACCAGCACATTCTTTTCGCGCGCGCGCGGCTTCTTGCATGAATGGATCATCAAGGTTTACAAAACAAAAAAAACGACCTTCTGGAATGTATGGATACTTTATTTCTGACATATGAAATGCAACAAAACAGAACCTTCGCCAAGTCGTGTTGATTCAACAAGCAACAAATTTATTCGTTCAAATCCTGTCGCAAGAGGCACTCCATCGCCAAACAAAACTGGTTCAACAGTCAAAAACATCTCTGTAACAAGTCCTTCTTTCAAAAACTGACTGTAAATTGACGATCCGCCTGCAACGACCACGCTCTCAATGCCTTCTTTTTGCAAACGCTCAAGCAGTTCGCGTGGCTGTTCATTTATAAATTCAACCATGCCTTCAGACGGGGTCTGGGGACCCGGCCTATTTCCTTTCTCCCCTGTCTGCCCTTTCTCCCTTGTCATCACTATTGTCCTCCTTCCCTTCAACGGCTTTCCAATTGTTTCAAAAGTTTTTCGACCCATAATCAAAACTCCGATCTCTTTTGTTTTATCAACAAAAAAACGTAGGTCTTCTTTCGATGTCCAATCAAGAGACGTCTGACCTTCATGCTCTGCAATTTTTCCGTTTGCAGAAATTGCGGCAAGTAAAATAACTTTCATATCTAGTAGACATTCACGGTAATCTCCATTCCACTAATAGATTCAAGTGGTTGATATTGTGATTTAAGTGAAGTAAAAATTTGGTTCACAAGTTCAGTATCACCGTTTACAGCGCGATCATAACTTCCAGCAGGAACCCTTAAATAAACCGGCCCATGATCGTTTGTGCGAGAAACCAGCTCTCGCGCGGCATCAAAATGATTGTCGTAAATATGCGCGTTGCTGATCGAATGCGTATAAATTCCAGGTTCAACTCCAAGTCGATCTGCCAAAATAGTCTGAAGTAATGCAAATCCAGCCGCATCGTGTGGACATCCAAGCATCATGTCATTGCTTCTGATAATGTTGTGCAAATGCAATTTTCCACCAGCAATGTTTACTGTAAACGTATATGGACATGGAAGATTTTTCTTTGAATCAACACCGAGTCCGTCGTCCGCCGGATCCCAAGTAATCACAACAGCATGACGTGAATGCGGATTTTGCGTTAAATGGTTTACAAGGCTCTCAATTTGATCGCGTCCAAAGTGGTGACGCCACCGGTGGCCATACGCGGCTTTCACTGTTCCATCTTCTTCCAAAAAATCATCCCAAATTTTTGTAAATTGCCTTAACCAGGTTGGATCATTCTGTCCCATCAAATACCAAATCTGTTCAGCAATAAAAATCTTAAGCGGAATTTTCCTAAGTGTAAGAAGTGGAAAACTTTCTTGAAGATCAACTCGCAGTGTAACTCCTGGCAACATCTTTGTTATACGGCCAGACCATGGATTTGGAATCTCATAGCCATTATCCATAATGTCGGTAATAGCTGTTTTGTATTGGATATCAAATGGGGTCATAGTGAAAAAATAGTAGTAAAGTAGCAGAGTAGTATAGGTAAAAACAAAAAATTTTAAAACTCGTTTACGACTCACCTTTGCTACTTTACTACTTTACTACTAAAATATCACCGATATGTCCATACCTGTGGAAATCCTCAAATGCCACCAAGACGCCATTATTCCAGCGTATTATTCAACTGGCGCTTGCGCTTTTGACATGTGCACAATCGAAAATGCAACAATCCAACCAGGGGAAATCGTTCGCTTACGCACAGGCCTTGTTATTTGCGTACCTGAAGATTATGCGCTACTTATTGTTGCACGCTCGTCATTACCAAAAAAATACGGACTTTGCGTTCCGCAAGGAGTTGGGATAGTAGATAATGACTATTGCGGACCAAATGATGAACTGCTTTTACAACTTCTTAACTTCACAAATCAACCAATTGAAGTTAAAAAAGGTGATAGACTTGTCCAAGCAATGTTCGTACCGTTTGCAAAAGCCGAATTTCAGGAAGTTGATAAACTCACAAATCCAAACCGTGGAGGCTTTGGTTCAACAGGTTAATCTGCTATAATTTCTATGACATCAGGACGATTCATTATGGTTGACGGAATCGCAGGCAGTGGCAAATCTACTGTTTTGCGCGCTGTTCAAACTTGGGCAGAATCTTGTCATCACAAAATCTTTCGTCTTTCGCAGTGGAAAGATGTTGAACCACCAAAATTTGAGCAAATCTCAAACTATGATGTTTATTTCACGTACGAGCCAACTCGCACTTGGATTGGTCGTGCAATCAGATACGAACTTTCAAGAGACGACCAACCATACGAGGGCGAAATCCTCGCGCATGCGTTTGCTCTTGATCGGCAAATAATGTACAGACGCTTGATAATCCCAGCGCTAAAAGCTGGAAAAACAATTATTCAAGATCGCGGTGTTTCAACGTCAATTGTTTTTCAGCCAATAATGCCAAACAGTGTTCCGCGCGAAACAGTGGTTAACCTTCCAGGAAACAGATTAGCTCTGGAATACGCGCCTGACGCGTTAATTCTCACAAAACTTCCAGCAGAAGAAGCCGCGACGCGCATTGCAAAGCGTGATGATGATTCAAAAGGTGTTTTCGGACAGCTAGAGTTTCTCAAAAAAACAGAAAACGGATTTGATGATAAATGGTTTCGTGAATTATTTGAATCACACGGAACTCATATTTACACACTCGACATGACAGGAACTGTTGAAGAGACTTCGGTTCGCGCACAAAAACTCATTTCAGATATTTTACAAAAATGTTAATTTTTCTATGCCAAAACTAATTTCAATCGGTCGAATCATTGATGAATCTTGGGAATTATATCGCGCACGTTTCAGTGAATTCATGAGCGTTGCAAGCTGGCTTCTTTTGCTTGCCATTCTTTATATTCTTTCACTCGCGCTTTACCCTTCTGCAAGCACACTTTGGTTTTCAAACGAACTATCTGTTTCTGAAAACATCGGAATA
>Ga0209417_1004428_pt1 | contig 16817 bp, 12 predicted proteins | sample RifGroF2_FD_184002 | JGI IMG/M metagenome (GOLD analysis project Ga0209417, IMG submission 184002) | Groundwater microbial communities from Rifle, Colorado, USA - Groundwater F2 (SPAdes) (version 2) | ecosystem: Environmental > Aquatic > Deep subsurface > Groundwater | place: Rifle, Colorado... | reverse complement strand
ATATCGACCCCACCTGCATTTATAACCGAATCATCGGGGTGAAACTGCCTGTTTGCGTTCTTGAACGGCTCGCTTATACGCTTTACACTTTTAACAACATCCAGTCCTTCAAGCATTTCGATATCAATACCGCTTGTGTCGCCTATCAACCCGAAAACAGTTTGAAACACTCCTTTAAAAATATGCACCTTAACTCCCAGCCCTTCAAGCCATTTTTCAAGGTTCTCAACTTTTTTTGGGTCACAGTCGTTTTTAAGCACCAAAATCATATAAATTCTCCATTTCTGTTCTTATCAAAATCTAAAAAGGGTTCTGCTGGTGAATTCACCGCAGAACCCTTAAATCATTTTTATAATTTAACCGGTTATATCTTCTCTGCTGCAAGCGAAATCACTTTTATTTTGTTCTGTTTAAAGAAAAAATAAAAGTAAAAATATATAGCAACAAAAAGAATTGTGTTCATAATATATTTCTAATCCCTTTTTTAAAAAGATTTTCTAAATACTAACATATATAAAAGTATTTGTCAAGATTTTTTATATATTTATTTTTGTTTAATTTTGTTTATAATGTTCAATAGCTTTTCTTCGCTTAGCGAGCCGATTTTATCGGTTACAATATTTCCGTTTTTGTCTATTCCGCTCGTTCGGGGAATGCTGTTTATTCCGTATGCAATCGCACCATCATTTTCCGTATCGAAATAAACAGGAAAGGTAAAACCGTTTTCAGCTATAAACTTCTTTACCGACTCTACAGTATCATATGTTCCGTCAGTAAGGTTTACCATCATAAAAACAACCTCATCGCCGAATTCCTTATACATTTTCTCAAAATGCGGCATCTCGTCTTGACAAGGTCCGCACCAGGTAGCCCAGAAGTTGATTATTATCGGTTTTCCAAAGTTTTTGGACAAGGAAACAGTTTTACCATTAGAATCAAGCACCGTAAAGTCGGGGGCAGTGTCATTATTATTATTATTATTATTATTATTATTATCCTGTGTTTCTTCACTTATAAAATTATCCGATTTAGAATTGTCATCTTTATTATCCTGTGATTGCTCACTTATAAAATTATCCGGTTTGTAATCTTTAGTAAGATAATTATAAGCAAAGGTTCCACCTATAATAAAAACGATAATTAATAAAAGAATTATTATAAACTGTGTTTTATTGCTCATAAAAACCTCCACTCCTTGCCTGGAACAAATAGTAACGTAAAATTCACTTAGGTACGCATAGCGTACCTTTTGTACGCGCCAACATACCTATATTTTAAAATTTTTCAAGCTAGCTCCTTTTAACAATAAAAATGATAATTTTATCCTACTGCCTTTTTCGAATTTCTGACGAATTCAATTGCAGAAAGTGCAGCCTTTGCACCTTCACCGACAGCGACAGAAACCTGCATAATGCCACCGATACAATCACCTGCTGCGAATAAACCGGGTACGTTTGTACTCATTTTATCGTCTACTACAATGCTGTTTACGTTCGTTTCCACACCCAGCTTGCGTGCCAGATCGGCAGCAGCAGCGGTTCCGATTGCAATAAATAAACCTGCAACAGAAACTCTACTATTGTCGGCTAACTCAACACCCTCCAGTTTTTGACTGCCATAAAGATTAGATATAGGCGTTTTTATAATATTAACCGATTGTGGAAAATCCGCTTGCAGTTCAGTACCATTAGTGAAAAGAGTTATACTTGAAGCTGTGTGAATAAGCTCGTTTACCTCGTGAAGTGCATATTCACCGTTTCCGATAACGGAAACAGGTTTTTGTTTGTAAAAAAATGCGTCACACACTGCACAATAGCTAACACCCTTGCCTTCATATTCGGATATACCTTTTATTTTCAACTTCTTGCGGGATGCACCTGTAGTAAGTATAACAGCTTTGGCTTGTAATACAGTGCTTTTTGCGGTTACTGTAAAATCATCCATCCACATAACGTCAAGCACCTCGTCATTAACTAACTCAGCACCCAGCTTTTTAGCCTGTTTTACCCCTGTTTCAACCAGTTCCCGTCCCGAAACGGGGTTTGCTAGACCAAAATAGTTTTCAATTTTTTCCGCTTTCTCAAGTGCACCGTTATCAAGTCCTATTATGGTAGTTGATAGCCCTGCACGACAGGTATACAGTGCGGCTGATATACCAGCAGGACCGTTTCCTATAATTATTACGTCTTTCATATTAATTCTAACCCTTCTTGTATCTTATTATACTAATAACCTTGTAAGATAACCCATGTACCCGGATATTATAAGTAGTCCCACAATGATTAAAAAAGTTCCCGAAATGATATTTATTACTTTATAATGCTTTTTTATAAAATCAAACGTACCCTTAAGTTGATTTATCAATAATGCACTTAATATAAAAGGTATACCCAACCCTAGCGAATAAAACACCAGCATTATTCCGCCTTTTAAAGCGCTTCCTTCCTGTGAAGCCTGTAAAAGTGCCGTCCCGAGAAAAGCACCGACACAGGGGGTAAGGCTTATCGAAAATATCACTCCAAAAAGTAGAGCAGAGAAAAAGCCTAAATTGTTTACTCTTTTTGCGTGTATACCCTTGAAAATCTGTAGCTTAAATACTCCCAGAAAGTTAAGTGCAAAGAAAATAATAATAAGACCGCTGATTATATTTAGAACATCGGAATATCTTACAACAAGCGAACCCACTGTACCTGCAAATAATCCCAAAGTCACAAAAACACTCATAAAGCCGAATACAAAACCAACAGCATTTTTAAGAGTTTTCGACATTTTTATTTGTTCGCTGCCGCCTGTAAAATAGGTTATATAAACAGGAATCATCGGCAGAATACATGGAGATATAAAGGATATTATACCCTCTAAAAAGGTGAGTAAATATTGCAATTCATATCAATCCCATCTATTATATAATACACTCATTTTATTTATAAATCAACTGGTTTTCCGTAACTATGTCACATATTCGAATATAACTAAAAACTATATCAGCATATAAAATATTGGAACTTTACTATATCAAAACAATATTGTATAATAACACCATAATAGTTAAGGAGAAAGAAAATATGCAGAATTCAATAATAGGATATCCGAGAATCGGTGCGTTACGTGAGCTAAAGTTTGCAACCGAGAGTTATTTCAAAAAGAATATAAGCAGCACAGAGCTAGAACAGAAAGCTAAAGAAATAAGAAAAACACAGTGGAAATATATCGCAAGCAAGGGGATAGATTTTATTCCTTCAAACGATTTTTCTTTTTATGACAATCTTCTTGATACCGCATTTTTGCTTGGTATTATTCCCGAGAGATACAAAGCACTTAATGCAGATGCGTTGACTACTTATTTTGCAATGGCAAGAGGATATCAGGACGAAAAAGGCGATGTAAAAGCACTTCCGATGAAGAAGTGGTTTAACACTAACTATCATTATATCGTTCCCGAGTTTGATGACAAAACCGAGCTTGCACTTAACGGAACAAAGCCTTTCGACGAATATAATGAAGCAAAAGCGCTTGGTATTCAGACAAAACCTGTAATAATCGGTCCTTTTACGCTATTAAAACTTGCCAGCTACAGCGGAAGTAAAAAAGCCGAAAATTATATTGATAACGCAATTATAGCTTATAAAAAAATAATCGAAAAGATTGCAGCTTTAGGTGCGGAATGGATCCAATTTGACGAGCCGTTCCTTGTTACCGATCTTTCGACTGAGGATAAATCCTTCTTTACAAGTCTTTATAAGAATATCCTTGGTTGCAAGCAGAGAGTAAAAGTACTTTTACAAACATATTTTGGTGATATAAGAGATATTTATACAGAAGTTACCTCACTTGACTTTGACGGAATCGGAATAGATTTTATTGAAGGTAAAAAAAGCCTTGAACTTATTGAGAAAAATGGTTTTCCGAAAAATAAAAAGCTTTTTGCCGGTGTTGTAAATGGAAAGAATATCTGGCGGAACAATTATGCTGAAACATTATCTATACTTGAAAAAATAGGTTCACTTGTAGATAAAGATGCAGTAGTTATCAATACCTCCTGCTCTTTGCTTCACGTTCCATATACTCTTGAGGGCGAAAAACTTACAGAAAACCAAAAGGCACAGCTTACTTTTGCCAAAGAAAAGTTGAATGAATTAGATGAGCTTAAGATACTTTTATCAGATAATAATTATAAAAACAAACCACTTTATAATAATAATGTTGAGCTTGTTGGACGTCGCAGTGGACTTGCCGATAAGGTTGTACAGGAAAAGGTTGCTTCTCTACGCGATAAAGATTTTATCAGGCTACATGCCTTGGAAGATCGTGAGAAGATACAGAAAAAGGTTCTTGGCTTGCCACTTCTTCCTACAACGACAATAGGATCTTTTCCGCAGACAGCAGAAGTAAAAGCTAACAGAGCTAAGTGGAAAAAGGGTGAGATATCCTCGGAGGAATACAAAGCAAAGGTAAAGGCAAAGATTGCTTCCTGTATTAAACTTCAAGAGGAAATAGGACTTGACGTACTCGTTCACGGTGAATTTGAACGCAACGACATGGTTGAGCATTTCGGCGAAAATCTGGAAGGATATTTATTCACTGTCAAGGCATGGGTGCAGTCTTACGGAACCAGATGTGTTAAACCTCCGATAATCTGGAGTGACATAAAGCGTTCTGCTCCCATCACAGTTGATTACAGCGTTTATGCTCAGTCTTTGACCGAAAAGCATGTAAAAGGTATGCTTACAGGTCCTGTTACAATCCTTAACTGGTCGTTCCCACGTGAGGATATAACCAACAAAGAAATGGCTTTTCAGATTGCACTTGCTATAAAAGAAGAAGTCAGTGACCTTGAAGCTGCAGGAATTCGTATAATACAGGTAGATGAGGCAGCTTTAAAGGAAAAACTTCCGATCAGAAGAGAGGACTGGAACACAGAGTACCTTGATTGGGCTATTCCTGCTTTCCGTCTTGTGCATTCTGGGGTGAACGCACAAACGCAAATACACACGCATATGTGTTACAGCGAATTTTCCGAAATAGTAAAAGATATTGAGAATATGGATGCGGATGTTATATCTTTTGAGGCTTCACGTTCCAAGCTATTGATTGTTGATGCACTTAAAGATGCAGGCTTCAGATTACAGGTAGGTCCCGGTGTATATGATATCCATTCGCCAAGAATTCCATCAGAGGAAGAAATAACTACAGCCATAAACAATATGCTTGAAGACAATCGCATTAAAAAAGAAAAGCTATGGGTAAATCCCGACTGCGGTTTGAAAACCAGAGGGGAAGAAGAAACTATCCCAAGCCTTGTTAACCTTGTAAACGCAGCTAAAAAAGTACGGAATGGGTTGAGTTAAATTTGAAAGATGAATCTTTCAAATACGGTTTTGTGCCGTTCCGGCACAATTCCCACTTTCGGCATATATGCCGAGGAAAGGTATGTCATATTTATGAGCATATCCTCGCTTTTTAAAAATAAAAAGACGGTAATATCATATGAAGTTTTTCCGCCTAAAAGGGATGGAAAGCTTGTTAATCTGACCGAAACAATACATAGCCTAAAAGCGCTTAACCCTGATTTTATAAGTGTTACTTTTGGTGCGGGTGGAAACAGCGTTGATTCCTCAACATGGAATATTGCACGTTCTATAAAAGAGGATTTCGGCATTGAACCGCTTGTACATCTTACCTGCCTTAATCATTCTAAAGAGGATATTGATAATATTCTGTTACGATTAAAAGGTTATGGTTTATATAACATTTTGGCGTTAAGAGGGGATATGAATCCGAATATTCCGTTTAAAGAAGATTTTACATATGCAAGCGACCTTATTTCATACATAGATAACAGCGGCGAGTTTTCGATTTCTGCCGCTTGTTATCCCGAGGGACATCTGGAATCCGGGAATATCGTTTTGGATACGTTAAATTTAAAAAAGAAAGTGGATGCAGGTGCAACACACCTTATTTCACAGCTTTTCTTTGACAACAACCTGTTTTATTCCTTTTTGGACAGAACCAGAATAGCAGGTATTGATGTACCGATAGATGCAGGTATTATGCCTGTCGTTAATAAAAAGCAAATAGAACGCATGGTTTCGCTTTGCGGAGCCAGCCTGCCGCCCAAGTTTAGGAGAATAATCGATAAATACGAGGATAAGCCCGAAGCTCTTCGTGACGCAGGTATCGCTTATGCGGTTGATCAGATAATTGATCTTATTTCACAAGGTGCCGATGGTATTCATTTATACACAATGAACAATCCGTTGATTGCAGAGAGAATATATTCGGGATTTTCCAGCCTAATAAGATAAAAATATTGCGTTATAAGTATTGTTTATGATATACTCTTTGATAAAGAAGGGAAGGGTATAGAATGACGTTGCAGCAACTAAAATATATTATAGAAATTGTAAACAGCGGGTCGATGAGCGAAGCGGCAAAGCGGTTGTATATTTCACAGCCCAGCCTTTCCAATGTTGTAAAAGAACTTGAGAGGGAATCCGGAATAACCCTTTTTATGCGAACAAATAAGGGCGTTGTTTTATCGGTTGAAGGAACAGAATTTTTAGGTTATGCACGTCAGATAGTAGAACAAGCGGAGCTACTGGAAAGCCGTTATTTTAATTCGAAACCAATTCATACAAGCTTTTCCATTTCTACTCAGCATTATTCTTTTGCGGTAAATGCTTTTGTTGCATTAATAAAAAAATATGGTAATGAAGAATATGATTTTAACCTTAGGGAGACCAGAACCTACGAGATTATTGAGGATGTAAAAAGCCACAGAAGCGAAATCGGTATTCTTTATTTAAGCTCGTTTAATAACAAGGTTATGGTCAAGTTGTTTAAGGAAAATAATCTTACTTTCAATCCGCTTTTTACCGCTAATCCGCATATTTTTGTAAGCAAACACAATCCGTTGTCGAAAAAAGAATTTATTGCACTTGATGACTTGAAAGAATATCCCTACCTGTCTTTTGAACAGGGAACCTATAATTCCTTTTATTTCTCAGAGGAGATATTAAGTACAGTCTATCGCAAAAAAAATATCGTGGTAAGCGACAGAGCAACGCTTTTTAATTTATTAATCGGACTGAACGGTTATACAATTTCCACAGGTATTATTAGCGCAGAGCTGAACGGTACAGATATTGTTTCTGTCCCGCTGAAAGCCGATGAGCTTATTACTGTCGGTTGGATAGTACATAAGGATATGTCTCTCAGTAAGCTTGGAATGGCATATATCGAAGAATTAAAAAGCATTATAACAGAAAATGGTTTCGAAATCGAATAGCGAGAAAATTTTATGAAAATGTAGGGGCGAACACAGTACGCCATTGTTACTTAAGAAAATATAAAAAAAGCAGGGGTGGAATAATTCCGCCCCTGTCAAAACACGTATCAAAGATATATAAGTTAGAGCTTATAAAGCAGTGTTACACTCTGTGAAAGCAGTGTTTTTGAAAAAATGGTTTTCGCTTTAAAGTTAAGCTACTGTTACGTTTGCTGCTCTGAGTTTGCGAGAATCCTTAGGATCCTTCTCAATATCAAACATAACCTTCTGACCCTCGTTCAAGGATTTGTAACCCTGAGACTGGATAGCTGAGAAATGAACGAAAACATCGTCTCCGCCTGCATCGTTAGAAATGAAGCCGAAGCCTTTTTCTGCGTTAAACCACTTTACTGTACCTTTATTCATTGGTACCTCCAAATTAAATATTCATATCCCTAAAGAAAACAAAAGACTCACCCTTGCTGAAAATCATCTAAACGAACAATGACCTACAACAACATGTGAGTTCATGGATACATTCGGAATACATATATAATATATCACACCTAAATCTTCTTGTCAATAGGGAAAACAAAATAATTGTAACAATATTATAAATTTGTCATAATATCTCCACGTCTTGTCGAGCATAAATAACAATGAAAATATGGAGATATGCGCCAATGTTCTCTTAATTTGAACATTTTATTCGCTAACCTTTAAAAGGATTTAGACAGTAATTATTATATACAAAGTTTAAAAAAAGGTGCATGTTAAAATTTAACATATACGTTTTTAAATATTTATTATTATTTTTTATCTGTTTCGATAACAGGAACGGAAAATTTCGAAAGAAGATCGTCAAGTGTTTTAATTTCATCTGCTTTTTTATTTTCTGTTGGTTCAGATGATTTTTTATCCACAAGATTGGATTTTATTTTATTATTTATTAATGGTATTTCTTTCGTGTTCGTATTTTTGATCGATGAATTCACCAAATCTATTTTAAAATTATGTTCATTCTTTAATATTCCGCCTATTGATGAGTTTATTTTCGGCTCATAACTGGGATCAGGTGGCAGTACAAAGATTTCATCTAAATCTTTTTTTGCAGATTTTTTTGACTTTTGAACATCAGGTAAAACATTGAGCTCAGATGGGAAAACAGCCATCTCCACAACAAATGGTTTTTCAGTACTCTCTTCTGAGGGAATGCTTTTAACAACCGGTATGTTATTGGTATTCTCCAATTCGTTTGTCAACGGATTTTTTGCTATCGGAATAGGTCTTGTAGCTGAAATAAAATCGTTAAAGGCGGGCAGAATTTGTGACAGTCTTGGTCCGATCTCCGATTGTTTTATTACCACAGCAGGCAGACCTGCTTCAATATTTGCACGAATCTCATCACCGATCGATTTTTTTATTGTACCGATAAAAATCTCAGTGTCATATAAATCAATTCCTAATAAGTGGTTTTTCTGGGAACCGAAGGTTTTTACCGAAGATACATTTGCCCAGTCAACAAAAAGACCTTTTCCGGGATAATCTATAAAATTATAAATACCATTTTCCGTAAGTATAAATGCATCTGCGGGTTTTATTCCTCTTATGATTGTCCATACAAATAAATAGGAAAAATATATGCTGGCTGAAACACCGATACCCACTATATATGGAATATATAATTCATCCATATAATGCAGTTTTGGGAAAAGGCTGCAAGTAATCGAAAATAAAAACATTATAAGGAAAAAAGCTCCTTTTGCCATAAATGCACCCGGACTTTTTTTAACATGGAATTCTCTGTTAAACATACTGTTTCTCCCTTTAAAGGTTTTTTAAATATATTATTCTTTATAATCTTCTATTGAGTAATAGGTAACATTACTAAAAATCTCGTGTGAAGTTATTGTATTTATCGGATCGTATTTAATGCTTTCTTCGTTTTGTGCATAGGTAAAAGCTTTATAATCAATATTCAAAATACCGTTATTTACATAAGCATAATCTTTTTTTACTATTTCATCATATGAGTAAACGCTTAAAGTATAGGTAACACCCTTATCCTCTGTTTCATCAATAGAGATATCCAAATTGTTGCTCTCATTATTTCCGTTAAACTTTTTGTCAATCTCGCTTACCCAATCATGGCTGGTCGTGTAATTATAATATTTATTTTTTTCCAAATCTAGAACAACATTATCAAAGCTGACACGTGCATAACCGTATTTTCGATTTGAATCTGTCATAATATTCACTACGGGATAATAATTCCCATTGCTATCAGTTAAAATATAGACAAGAGCATCGTTCAATTTACCGTGTGAAATTTTGTCAATATTAAATTTCACGCATAAATCTATTTCATCAACTTTTTCTGCATAATAGATGTTTTTTATCTGTACCGAACCATTATAGTTCATATAATCAATCGGCTGTAACTTGTAAACAGTGAAGGAATCTGGATCTTTCTGTGCAATTTCCCGCGCTTCGTCGGAAAAAATCATAGCATCAAGCAAACCGGGGTCACAGGATGAAAGTAGTATAAAGAGAATACCGCCCCAGACCAAAGCTGATATACCGTACAATATATATCTGAAAGTGTATTTAATCCTTTTTGTTGTTTTTGATTGATGAGGATACAGTTCTTCCTCAGAATCGCCGTCGTAGTTGTTAAAATCCATATTTATAATCATGCCTTTCCGTGGCGTTTACGCCTACCGAATCGTATGAAAGTATGAACTTTCATACATTAGAGATGTGCCGTTCCGGCGATAGTCGGATTACTGCACCTCTTGCAGTAAAGGCACAAAACCGCTTTTAATGTATTATACATAATCTTTGCTTTGTATATGTATTCGAAAAGTTATCCACACTTTTATTCACAATTTGTGGATAACATTTGCTCAAAAAGACTGGTTTTCCGCATTATCCACTGAGTTATCCACTTATTTATCCTAATTAATCAATATTATTAAACGACTTTATGTAAACCTATTTATTATAATATTAATGCGAATATTTCTTATCAAGGCTCCGTAATTGTACAGCATATGCAATATGTTGGGCTTTTATAAGCTCGCTTTTGTCAAAATCAGCTAAAGTTCTTGCAACTTTAAGTACCTTGTCATAACCTCTTGCCGACAAATTAAGGCGATTAAAAGCAGCGTGTAAAAGTTCACGTCCGTTTTCGTCGGTAACACAGTATTTTCTTATATGTTTAGGCTGCATAAGTGCATTGGAAGTTAACTTTTTTCCGTTTGCAAGTGTGTCTCCATCAAAACGTGAAAGAGCAAAATTTCTGGCTTCGTAAACACGTTTTCGAATTTCTGCACTGCTTTCCGAAGCTATCGTAGTATCAAGCACCTTAAATTCAAGTGCACCCACTTCGACTTGTAAATCAATACGGTCGAGTATGGGACCCGAAAGTTTTGCAATATATGCTTTCCGTGTACTTACCGAACAAACACATTCTTTTGTCGGATGACCAAAAAATCCGCATTTACAGGGATTCATAGCACATACAAGCAAAAAAGATGCAGGGTAGGTAACAGTTCCGTTTACTCTAGTTATTACAATCTCACGATTTTCAATCGGCTGTCTTAAAACTTCAATTGCTCTTTTGTCAAATTCGGGAAATTCATCTAAAAATAAAACACCGTTGTTGGCAAGTGAAATTTCACCTGGTTTTGGGTATGTACCTCCGCCTGTAAGTGCGATATGCGATAATGTATGATGCGGAGCGCGGAAAGGTCGTTGTATAAGTAACGGTTTTAATTCTGAAGTTAACCCTGCAATCGAATGTATTTTTGAGGATTCAATAGATTCATCAAGTGTCAACGGCGGCATAATTCCTGGCAGCCTTGAGGAGAGCATACTTTTTCCTGAGCCTGGAGGTCCGATTAGAAGGATATTATGGCCGCCTGCTGCTGCTATTTCAAGTGCTTTCTTTGCGCTTTCCTGACCTTTAACATCCGCAAAATCCAGGTTGCACATTCCGGTCGCGTCAAAGAAATCTTTTTCGGAAAATTCTATCGGTATTATTGGTTTACCACCTAAAAGATGATCAAATACCTGACGCGCGTTTTCTGCAGGAAAAACCTTTATTCCCAATGCTGCCGAAGCCTCAAGCGCATTTTCAGCAGGAAGATAGAGTTCCCCAAAGCCGGCATCCCTGGCCGCAATCGCCATAGGTAACGCTCCGCTAACAGGACGAAGGTCACCCGACAGTGAAAGTTCGCCTACAAAGCATTTTTTTGAGAAATCCTTTTTCACAAAAACAGGATGATCAATAAGTGAAAGTAATATCGGAAGGTCATAAGAAGAACCTTCCTTTTTTATATCTGCTGGTGCGAGGTTAACTGTAAGCAATCCTTTTTTAAGAGTAAGTGTACAGCTTCTGGCCGCGGAACGAACTCTGCCGGCAGCCTCCTTAATGGCGGTGTCGGGTAGACCAATTATATCAAGTCTAGGCTGAGGTGAACCGATAACAGAGGATTCTACATTTACAATTAATCCGTCAATACCATTGATCGCTGCTGAATAAAACACGCTGAACATAATTGTATCCATAAATTTATACATCGTTTCTATGATGTATAAATATCCTTTTGTTTGATATTTTATACTATATATAAGTATTTTTCCTCATTAGTTTATATATTAGCAGAATAACATAATTAAAGTTTATTTTCAATATATAATGACAAACATTTTAGAAAAAGAACATTTTACAACAAAAACTATAATATAAACAAAGTTATGTGCTAAAATTGATAAAAAAATTAAAAATATGTATTTACACTATGGAAAAAAAGTGATATGATTATAAGGATGAAAAACAGGAGGTATACTATGCCAAGAAAAAAGATTTCAATTGACGGTAATACAGCGGCGGCGCATGTATCATATGCGTTTACTGAGGTTGCCGGCATTTATCCGATTACACCTTCGTCAAACATGGCTGAGGTCACGGACAAATGGTCTGCTGATGGCAGAAAAAACATTTTCGGTCAGGAAGTAAGGGTTGTTGAAATGCAATCCGAGGCCGGAGCTGCCGGAACAGTACACGGCTCTTTAGCTGCAGGTGCTTTAACTACAACATATACAGCTTCACAGGGCTTGCTCTTAATGATACCCAATATGTATAAAATCGCCGGTGAGCTTCTCCCCGGTGTAATTCACGTTTCAGCAAGAGCTTTGGCTTCTCACGCTCTCAGCATTTTCGGAGATCACTCCGATGTTATGGCCTGCAGACAGACAGGCTTTGCAATGCTTTGCTCGGGTAACGTACAGGAGGTTATGGACCTCGGTGCGGTTGCTCATCTTTCAGCTATTAAAGGAAGAGTTCCGTTCCTTCACTTCTTCGACGGCTTCAGAACATCACATGAGGTACAGAAGGTAGAGGCTTGGGATTATGCCGATCTAGAAGAAATGCTTGATATGGAAGCTGTTGAACGCTTCAGAAATCATTCACTTAACCCAGAACATCCGGTTCTACGCGGAACCGCGCAGAACCCTGATATATTCTTCCAGGCAAGAGAGGCTTCAAACGGTTATTACAATGCTGTTCCAGCTATTGTTGAGGAATACATGGCTAAGGTCAATTCTAAAATCGGAACAGATTATAAGCTATTCAACTACTACGGTGCTGTTGATGCAGAAAAGATAATTATTGCAATGGGCTCGGTTTGCGATACAATCGAAGAAACTATTGACTATCTCAACGCTAAGGGCGAGAAGGTTGGTCTATTAAAGGTAAGACTTTATCGTCCTTTTGCAATAGACCGTTTTATTGCAGAAATTCCAAAAACAGTAAAGAAAATTGCTGTGCTTGACAGAACAAAGGAACCCGGTGCAATCGGTGAGCCCTTGTTTATCGATGTTATAAACGCTATCCGCGGTACAGAGTATGGTAATTGCCTTGTAGTAGGCGGAAGATACGGACTTGGCTCAAAGGATACAACACCGGCACAGATAATTGCTACCTATAAGAATCTTGATGCAGCAAAACCTGTCAATGGATTTACAATAGGCATCAACGATGATGTTACAAACCTTTCCCTTCAATTGGAGGTTGCTCCCAACACGACACCTAAAGGAACAGTTTCCTGCAAATTCTGGGGACTTGGTGCAGACGGTACTGTCGGAGCAAATAAAAACTCAATTAAAATTATTGGTGATCATACCGATAAATATATACAAGCTTATTTCGCATACGACTCCAAAAAGTCTGGCGGTATAACAATAAGCCACTTACGCTTTGGCGACAAGCCTATTCGTTCGACCTATTATGTTTCAAACGCAAACTTCGTAGCATGTCATAATCCTTCTTACGTTCATAATTATGATATAACGGAAGATATTGCTGAGGGAGGAACCTTCCTTCTTAACTGCCAGTGGACTCCTGCCGAACTTAACGAAAAGCTTCCTGCAAAGGTAAAGAGAGATCTTGCAAAGAAAAAAGCAAACTGCTATTTCGATAGCAAAAGAACTTGGTCTGGGTGGAAGAACAAACACAGTATTACAAAGCGCGTTTTTTAAACTTGCAGGAATTATTCCGGAAGCAGATGCAATTAAGTATATGAAAGAAGCTGCATATAAGAGCTTTTTCAAAAAAGGTGAAGCAGTTGTAAACATGAATTATGCTGCTATCGATGCCGGAGCTAACGCTGCTGTTAAAATAGAGATTCCTACTGCTTGGGCTGAAGCAAAGGACATTTCAGAAAAGAATCAGCTTATAGGCAGAGCTGAAGTAGTAAGCTTTGTTGAAAACATTCTTATTCCTGTAAATAAACAAAAGGGTGACAGTCTTCCTGTTTCCACTTTTGTAAAAGATGCAGACGGAACCTTCCCACAGGGCACGGCAGCTTATGAGAAGCGTGGTGTTGCGGTTGATGTTCCGGAATGGAACCCAGACAACTGTATCCAATGTAACTTCTGTTCTTACGTATGTCCTCATGCAACAGTAAGACCGGTTGCGATGACTGCAGATCAGGCAAAAGATTATCTAGATATGGTTCTTACCGATATGACAGGTATGCCAGGATATAAATTCGGTATTGCGGTTGATCCGCTTGACTGTATGGGATGTGGCTCATGTGCTGCAATTTGTCCCGGTAAGAAGGGCGAAAAAGCGCTTGTTATGAAGCCGATTGACACCCAGTTGCCTAAACAGAAATTTTTCGAAACAGCTTATAAATTTGCTGACAATGAAGAGGTTCTTACCAAGTTTAAACCCGAAACGGTTAAGGGCAGCCAATTTAAACAACCTTTGCTTGAGTTCTCAGGCGCATGTTCAGGTTGTGGTGAAACTCCTTACGCAAAGCTTATCACACAATTGTTCGGTGACAGAATGTTTATCGCCAACGCAACAGGCTGTTCTTCTATCTGGGGCGGTTCAGCACCTTCCACACCTTACACTGTTAATAAATTTGGACGCGGTCCGGCTTGGGCGAACTCATTGTTCGAGGATAATGCTGAATACGGTCTTGGTATGGCAACCGCAATAAGACAAAGAAGAGCAAAATTAACCGAGATTATCGAAAAATTTGCTACTTCCGGTTATGATGTTATAGATGAAGCTTCAAAAGAATGGCTTGCTGTTAAGGACGATGGAGAAGCTTCAAAGGCTGCATCCGAAAAACTTATTGCTGCTATTGAAAAGGCAAATATAGAATGCGGAAGATGCGGCTGTGAGTTTGATTCTCTTTACAGAAAAGCATTGGCAATGAAGGATCTCTTTGTTAAAAAGTCAATGTGGATATTCGGTGGAGACGGCTGGGCATATGATATCGGTTTTGGCGGACTTGACCATGTTATCGCTACCGGAGAGGATGTAAATATCTTTGTATTTGATACCGAGGTTTACTCCAATACTGGCGGTCAGGCTTCAAAATCCACACCTACCGGCTCGGTTGCGCAGTTTGCAGCAGCAGGAAAGGCTCAGAAAAAGAAGGATCTTGCATCAATTGCAATGTCTTACGGTTATGTTTATGTAGCACAAATCGCTATGGGCGCTGATTACAACCAGTCAATTAAAGCTCTCGTTGAAGCTGAAAGATACAATGGACCGTCACTTGTTATTGGATATGCACCTTGTATAAACCACGGCATAAAGAGGGGCTTGGGTACAAGCATGCTTGAGACAAAGGCTGCCGTAGCCGCTGGTTACTGGCATAACTTCCGTTTTAATCCTACACTTGTGGACGAAGGCAAGAATCCTTTTACACTTGACAGCAAAGAACCGACAACATCTTATCAGGATTTCATTAAGTCCGAGACCAGATACAGCTCGCTTGGTATCTCCTTCCCGGAGAGAGCATCAATGTTGTTTGATTCTGCTGAGCAATACGCAAAGGAAAAATATGTAAAGCTTAAGAAGCTTGCAGAAGGCTAAATATAATTTGGGACAGCATGCAAAATTTGTATTTATAATGCAAATGTATTAATGCAATTTAATATGAAAATTATACGCTGTCCCATATATATTAAATAAGAAAAGGGGTGCTGGATTTGGCTAGAAAAGGTATGGAAAAGGACAAATACATGTATATGTATCTTGTGACCGCGCTTATCTGCATCGTAATAGCAGTAATAATTACAGCGATTCTTATTGGCGGCAATTTGTTCGGGGAAGAAGAAAGTGGAAAGGTAGTTTCAGAAGACAGCATTCCGCAAGCCGATTTAAGTATAGATATTTCCGAAGCAATAAGCACAGAGACCAGTGGAGGTATAATCGACTTAAACAATTATATTGAAATATCGGTTCAGAACAATACATTGTCTGATGGTGATTTAATATTTATAGCTAATACAACCGACGCTGCCGGCCCTAATGAAGATTCCCTTGAATTAAAAAGTATATACAGCAAAATGCTTCCCGGTATATACACACTCTCGACAACACAATTGTTCCTTAAAACAGAAGCGATTGATGCTCTTAACTTAATGTTGCAGGGCTTTTATGATGCGACAACCGTTAACGCAACTATGATAAATAACGCATACACCTCGATAGATGATCTCAGAGATAACGATATGTTTCAGACCTTTCCGGATTTAGCTTCCGGAAGATCGGTTAGGCTTGTTGCTTATCCTTCCGGAAAAGGAAAATTTGGCGTGGGTGTTTACCTGTGGATAACAGAGCATTGTAATAATTATGGTTACATATTAAGATATCCATCGGATAAGGCTGAGCAAATCGGTGTAGATGCTTCGGTATCGCTTTACAGATATGTCGGTATTCCTCACGCAAAATATATGAAAGACAATAATCTTGCTCTGGAAGAATATCTTGAGCTTTTAAAAGAATATGATTATGAGAACCCGCTTATATTTACAGATTTCGAAAATGGGGAAGTTTACCGTATTTATTATAAAGCTATGGGAACAGGGGCATCCACAACTTTAAATGTTCCGTCTGATTTAGAGTATACAGTATCCGGTAATAATATTGATGGATTTATAGTTACAGTTGCTGCAGGGAATGATAGTTAATATTACATAAGACAAAGTTTTTCAAAACAGCCGGCAGTGAGCCGGCTGTTAT
>Ga0209417_1004427_pt1 | contig 16823 bp, 21 predicted proteins | sample RifGroF2_FD_184002 | JGI IMG/M metagenome (GOLD analysis project Ga0209417, IMG submission 184002) | Groundwater microbial communities from Rifle, Colorado, USA - Groundwater F2 (SPAdes) (version 2) | ecosystem: Environmental > Aquatic > Deep subsurface > Groundwater | place: Rifle, Colorado... | reverse complement strand
CGAACCTTCCTTAGGCGGCTTTACAACAACAGGAAATTTAAGGTTCTTCGGAAAGGCTTTTTCTCCGGCCGGCAAGACAGCGTAAGGCGCGTTCAATATCGAATTCTCATCCATCAGCCTCTTGCTTGAGACTTTGTCCATTATATGCTCACATGCCCTGCTTCCGCACCCGACAAAGCTCAACCCGACATCTTCCATCAGTTTCTGTATACGCCCGTCCTCGCCGAAACCACCGTGCAGAACAGGAAAAACAACATCAGCCTTTTTCATTTCTTCGGTTATTTCAAGGGATTTTATGTCTATTTCCATAACCTCATACCCGGCCTTGCGCAATGAATCCGCAACAGCTTTTCCTGATATCAGGGAAACTTCCCGTTCACTGCTGGCACCGCCTTTCAGCACCGCCACTTTAACGGGCCCGGAGGCAAGTTTATTCCGGCTCTCTTCATTCACAAAACATACTTCCGGCATAAGAAAAACACCACTTTCTGAAAAGACTTTTTCTCTCACTTTTACCGCGAGTTCCAGAAAGTCTTTTTCGCTTGCGGAACCCTTGTTTATAAAATAATTAGCGTGAACATCGCTTACCATGGCGCTACCTTCCGTCAAACCTTTGCAGCCTGAAATATCGATCAGGCGGCCCGCTGAATCTTCCTCGGAAGGATTGCGAAAAACACAGCCCGCGCTGCGGCCTGAAGGATTGCTCTTCTTTCTGCTGTCCAGTTCGGCGCGGATTTTCAGCAGTTCACTTTCCTGTTCCACCTTTTCAGGCCTGATAATTGCCGCGGTGATAATAATATCATCCGGAACAGAACTGCTTCTGTAAGACCATGTCAGATGACTTTTTGAAGCGCTCCATGGAACGCCCTTTGAATTAAACCCGCAGATTTCAGTCACAAAGGAACCTATGCAGACACCATGCGCGCCGGCGTTCATCCTCAAAGCTCCCCCAAGTGTGCCGGGAATGCCGGACAACGCGGAAAGCCCCCCGAAACCTTTGTTTGCCGATGCCAGTATGAGATCATAAAGCCTGACACCTGACCCTGCGGTAATATGTTCCCTGCCGAATTTTATCTTGACAAAGTCATTCTGCCGCAGACGTATGACCAAACCCTCGAAACTCTCATCCATACCCGCGATATTGCTCCCGCCGCCCAGTATGAAAACGGGAATACTTTTTTCTCTGCAATGCTTAAGAAGATGCACCAGGGATATATCCTCAGGCGGTTCCACAAGTATAGGTATCTCTCCGCCCACTCCCAGCGTGGTAACATCTTTCCACGGAATGTGGTATTTTATGGGAAGACTGGGAAACTCAGACTCAATATCATTTATAATCTGCCGACAAGCCATTTTTTTCATAATTATTAACTACCGTTTTCACTTTTTATATATTCTTCGGGATTTCTAGGGCAGTGTTCAGTTCATCGTTTTCTGAAACCGCATCCTTCAGAATTTGCGATATTAATTCTCAATTTAATCTTGAAATATGAAAAAACAAACTGTTTTGTATTATAAAGGGGCATGCTTTATGGATGTAAAAGGCAAAAGAGTTCTTGTGACAGGCGGAGCAGTAAGGATAGGAAAAGCGATATGCCAGGCATTCGCCCATGCCGGCTCATTTATAGTCATCCATTATAACCGCTCAGGAAAAGCGGCATCGGAACTCCTCAGCGAAATAGGAGGTGAAACCGCCGGACACCGGAAAGTCCAGTGCGAACTCTCTACCCCTAACGCAGCCAAAAAAATATTCACCGAAGCAGGGCCCTTTGATATCCTTATAAACAACGCTTCCATATACAACGAGAAAAGCATTTCGGAAGAGACTCCGGAAGAGGCAAGAAAACAGTTTGAAATAAATTTCAAGGCACCCTTTGAGCTCATGAAGCAATTGTACTCCTCTGAAATACAGGAAGGCTGCATAATAAACATCCTGGACCAGAGAATAAATAAGATAAACAGTTCTGCCGGTTCCTATGCTCTCTCCAAAAAAGTCCTTGCCGACACAACCCTGATAAGCGCCATCCAGTGGGCGCCCCGTATCAGGGTCAACGCCATAGCCCCTGGCCCCGTACTCCCACCCGTAGGCATGGAAAATTCCAAGATGGAAAAGACCCTCAAATCCGTGCCAATGGCCAAAGCGGTTTCAATGGACGACCTGACAAACGCCTGTCTTTTCCTCGCTGAAAACAATTCCATCACCGGACAAATACTTTATGTGGACGGCGGACAGCACCTCCATCATGGGTACAATTGATTTTTAAAATTTGCAGAGTATATTTTCTGATAACTTACGAATAGGGATTTATTATGATTAAAAAAAAGTCTTTTGGGTTTATTTACCGTCTTTCAGGAAGCATTGCGCTGGCATTCTTTTTTATTTTTCCATCAGCTTGCGAAACCAGCTATGAAGTGATGAGTTCAGCCCCTGCCAAGATAACCCCGTTCTTGCCGGACAGCAAAAGACTCGTTGACCAGAAAGCATCATTCCCATTCAACCGTCTCTGGTATGAAAAAAAATTGGATTGGGAACGTTTCAAAAAAATAAAAATAATGCCGGTTGACACCACCCATATCATGGACGGCAACTGGTGGCAGAAAGTCAATGAGGCTAAATTAGCAGATATGAAAAAAGATATCGCGTATATGGCAAAATACATGAGAGACGCCTTTGTAAGCGCGCTCCAGGAAAATCCCGACTGCAAGCTCAAGGTTGTTGAAACGGCCGACGATGAAACCCTGGTACTCCATCTTGCCCTTATCGAACTGGTGCCGACAAAAGCATTTTTCAATGCCGCCGGAAACGTGGCCGGTTTTTTCATTCCCGGCGCCAGTCTCGTGAACATGCTTAATGCCGGTTCCGTGGCAATGGAAGCCAAACTTATAGATCATAAGACAGGCGCTGTCGTCGCTATGTTCACTGACAGGGAAACAGACCACGCCGCCGTTATAAATCTCAAAGACCTCAGATGGTATGCTCACTCCAAAGCCATAATAGACGAATGGGCCGCGAGCTTCGCGGAAATGGCTTCGTCCGAAGATCCGGAGGAAGTTACAAGGTCATTCCCCTTCTCCTTTATTTCGCTTTGAGACGCTGTTCCCGGATTATCTCCAGACGCCTGAAAAGCGCATGGATAAAAATGATGGCAATGTTGAAGTGATATTCACGGCGGTCCGCCAGCTCATGGCCCTGCCGGAAACTCCCGCAAAAAGAAAATAGGCTTCACAAATAAATTGAAGTAAAGACTGGCTGCCCCGGGTTTACTTTGACGTACCGCGTTTTCGGAGGGTTAAATCTGCGTAAAAAGCCCTCGCTTTGAGGGCTTCATTTCTCATTGAGATTGACGATTTCTTCGATTCTTTTCATTTTTTCCACGCAGGGGCATTCTTTCCGGCGTTTATCGCAAACGTCATGGCGAACGTAGTTTTCGCGTATGCCGAAAAACAAGGTTTTCAATTCATTAAAATTTGTATTGTTATCCTTGCGTATTTCACTAAGTTCGGCATTGGTTTCATCTTTTATTCTCGTAAAAGTGGCGTTTGTTTTTTCCCTGTCTTTCCAAAAAAAATAAACGACAGAAAACAGCGCTGAGATAATAGCGAGAAACAGCAGTATCATTTCGCCGGTGATAATCATATAAAAAACTCCCTGTGTTCGCGCCAATCTTTCGGTTTTTTCTTTCCAGCCCAGAAAGACTTTGTTCCAAAAATCCGTACCATTCTGTAATAGAACCACGCCCTGACCTTCCGCGTCTGCCTGAATGCCCAGCCCCATGAAGCGTTAATCTGCGTCAGCATGTTTTCATAAAACCAGTCATCGGCAAGTTTTTTCCATCTCATGCCCTCTTCAAATGTCTCAAAATATTCAGGAAAGTTATACATCCAGTCATGTATATGGCTTGAGGGATTGACATTCAAACATTCTATTGTATCGGGAGTGGCGTGATATGTAATATTTTCTTCTGAACCAACGCCGTTGGCAATATGGTCAATAGCCTCCGGATTTTCATTGAGAGTCTGAATGTAATCATCAGGAGCTTTCAACTTTAACCGTAAAGTTTCCTTGCGGACTTCATAAATATTCATTTTCATGGTTCACCTGCTTTTTCAAAGAGAAGACAGCTTGATCACTGCCCTCTCGCTGAAAGCCCGGACAACGCCGGGCGGTTGTCTAGTTTGAAGTGACGGCGGTACTTGTGGACGTGCCAGAAGAGCTGCTGACTCCGGTACTCGACGCGGAGACGGAATCAGTCTGCTTTATCGCTTTGACGATATCAGCGACTTTGTCAAGGTTCTGCTGATCTTTCAAAACTGATACAACGCCGGTATTTTTGTGAATATAACCGAGATCGAGAGCAAAGAGTGTTTCAGTAGAGGGTTCGGCCCTCATGACTATCCCGTACCATTCACGGAACGCTACGACAGTTTTTCCCTTGGTCGAGGCAATTATCTGTTCGACAATTGATTCGCTTGTTTCCGTTTTTTTTGTGATGTTTCCCTGAACGTCGTATTCCGTAATGACGGTTGGGGTGGCACATCCGGACAACATGATTACCATTGCGATTACGAGTCCCAGCATTACGATTACTTTTTTCATTTTCTTTCTTTCCGGGCAAAGCCCTTTTATTTATTAATTAAGGTTTCTGTCAACGATTCGTATTTTCTCGCTTCTCTTTCCAGGGTCCATTCCCGCAAGAAGGGAATGTTCAGGAGTGTATATAGAAAAAAGCCATATCTTTTCATTTGTGCCATGTGGACAAATTCATGCACGGTAGAACCTATGAGCATGGAATAAACTTTTGCATAAGCGCAAAGAAATATTTTATCCGGATGCCACTGTGAGAAACAAGCAATTACAGGAATCTTCATATCAGAGTTCCAATAAAATTGAACTTTATCCCAATCAATGTTTTTCAATACCGGCAAATTTAAATTTTTCAGATAAGACAAAAAATAATTTCTGTCGTGAATATTAATTTCAGAACAATTTTTCATTTTGAGAAAAAACATGATTTAGATTCCTGCATCGTTCATTAAATAATTTTCTACGAGTTGCCTATTTTCAGTTGAATGCTGAACGTTATAAATCAAAAACGCACGGATTTTTCCGGCATACCAATCTCCGTCAGGGGTTCTATTGGCACCAAGAATTATTGTGTCTCCGCTTTCAATAAAACTAGCAGTTCCGAACGCTCCGTTCCCTTTATCAACTCCGTCGATAAAATGATTATAAGTGCCTGAGTTTTTAGCAGAACCTGAATAAACATGAGGGTTAGTATCATACGCCCACGTTCCGCCTCTTGTTCCACCGTCATAAAAGCTTGCTGTTTTTCTACGAATAGCCCAAGCCCCACCTCCGTATTTATAATCGGCAATAACGCCGGCATCAGCTGAATTCTGGAATACCATGAACCAGGTCCATTGTGTGTACCCTCTCAAATTAATAGAAATACTCATATAATCATTTGAGCCGTCCGGACGAATGACATTATGGCCGTTTATGCCGTTCGCGCCTTTTTTGAGAAGCGGTTTATTTGCCTCGGTAGCCTGAACAGCATTTGCGCCAGTTCGAGCCGTCCATGTCGCTACAGCGTCCCCATCGTTTCCGCTTATAGTGTCAGCGTCAAGCCATTCAATCAGCCCGGCTAAATCATCCGGAGAAAATGAATCTCTGAAATGCGCTCGCCTGTGCGGAAGTATTACCATATTGAAGGCTCCGTTGCTGATTCCTTGTATTGGATCTGAATACCGAGCAGGCGCGCGTCCTGAGTATATGTATCCGCGGCATTATCAGCGTCCCTGTAAATTTCCATGAACAGCATATCGCCAAGCGCCGGAGTGCCGCCTATTGTGAGAGCGGCAGTAGCGGCTGTTATGTGCATATCGCCGTCCGCTATGAATGTATCTGCTACAGTCTGGGCCGTTCCCAGGGCGGCATCTATCGCATCATCATTGCTGACGGCCCCGCCTCTGACACCGAAAACTACATCGCCTGTTCCTGCGGTTGTTCCGTTTGTCCAGAAGATTTTTGCCTTGATTGTATCACGATCCCATTCGTCAGGCATAGACATTTTAAACTGGACAGCTTCATCTGTGGCCGCATCAAAATCAAAGTAATCAGCCATTATGTCATTGGTGACATATTCCTTCGTTCCTGAAGCGGCCCCGTTCGTGGTACGAGAAACCATTGCTCCGGCGTCGATGTAAATAGTGCGATATACACCTGTTCTTGATGTAATGCCGCCGCCGGTTTCGTCTTCGAACGCAAGACTTCCGTCGGACTGTTTTTTGATAACCTGCCCGGTACTCGCGGAACTGTGATTAGGTATCGCATCAAGAGTAGCCTTGTTGCTGTGTGTATGGTTATTGCTTACCGCGCTTGCAAGGTTTGTTTCAGTCTGCGTATAAGTGTCAAGTAAGGCCTTGTTGCTATGAGAATGCAATTCGCTATGCGTATGATCTCCGGCGGCTACTTCATCGGAAGCAGTGCCGACATTCTTTGTGGCAGAATCGCCGAGTGAAAGATTTGCCCGGGCTGTAGGCGGATCGGACAGATCGGACAAATCGGACGCGCGTTTCAAATATCGGGAATCAAGCGCCGTATAATCGACAGAAGACGGATTTACCGCATCGGGGCCGTTATAATCGCGGCAATTCAAACAACTGATATCATACTCCCCGATAAACTCAGGCTCGCTTTCACTTTCACTGGAGAATATCTTCAACTCCTGGGCGCAATCATCGATTTTGGTTTTTCCCTCTATGAGGGTTTTGTAAACGGGATTATTTGAAATCAGAGTCAAAATAAACAAGCCCGTAGCATAAGAAGTGATATCTATCAGGCCCCCGGCAGACGTGGCCTTGATAATCGCGGCCTCGTGTACCGTCAATTCAGTATCGGCGGCATAATCAGCGGAAGGCGTGAAATTCGCGGCGATATAATCTTCATCCGCACAGGTGAAAATATAATTCTCCCCGGACTTCACACAGGCGCAATAATAGAAAGACTGCGAGCCGATTTCGATTTTACCCAGGGGCCGAACAAGAGGGCTGTCCGGGGGCGTGTATCCGGAGACCGTTACTGTCGAAACAGCCACGCCATTTGTCAGGCCGACAGCAAGGGCCCCTGTATTTTCCCAGTCATAATCTTTGTCCACACAGGCCGACGCGCTTATGGTTTTACCCGCAAAGCCCGTGTAAAAGTCGGTGAAGTCTCCATCTGCGTTCACCTCAAGAGAATTAAGCAGCTGCCAGTTGATAATCGTTCTCTGCGTGAAGCGTATTTCCGGCAGGTTGTCATTCGTTATCTCGCTTCCGTCAGAAGCATAGGCTTTTCCCGTCGGCACAACATAATAAATCGTAAAGTTCGGCATAATATTCTCCACTCTTTAGAAGAGGGGAGAATGTCAACTGATGAAACCACAGAATACACGGAGAACACGGAATCCGCCTATGCACAAGGCTACGGCGGACTGGGGGGGGAAATTTAACGCAAAGGCGCAAAGGCGCGAAGAAAACAAAAAGGGAAAAGATTATTTTCCCTTGGTTTTTACCGGGCGGGTGCCGGGGTTATCGTCTTCCGTAAATGATTATGGATTTATCTTTGCTTTCGTAATAGGGCTTGTCGCCCTTGGAGAGAAAATCTTTATAGGTCAGAAAACCAGTTTTAGCCTTGTCCTGAAAGGCAATTACAACTTTTGGGTCAAGGCCGTTTTTAATCTTAAAAACAACTTCATCGTTTTTATAATAAACATCATAATCGAAATTATAAGGGAATAAGAGTTCTCCTATAAGTTTTATAAAGGGTTCAGCTGCGCCCCTGGGTATATAATTCACTTTTTTAGGAAGTTCTTTTTTGTAGTACGGAAGCCCTATCACTCTTATTTTAAGTTGTCTCTGAAGAGGGTCTTTTTCATTTACATATTTGATGTACATTTCCCAAACTTCAATATAGGAATATCTCTTTTTTTCCTGCTCCTCATCCTTGCAAACTAAACAATGGTTGGGTGTAAGAATTACAGGAACCTCGGGAAGCCAAGGAACTTTCAGAAATAAAGCGGATTTATTCACATCTGGGATTTCGACAGAGCCCATGTGATAGCGGGTGAATTTATCTTCTGAATATCCTGTCAGAGAGAAAACCAGCAGTAATATAAAAAACAGCTTTTTCATTTTTGCATCTCCCTTATGTGTGTATTTATTATACTATAAATTTTCAGTTTTTGCAATTTCGGTTTCATTGTTTTTCAGTTCTTCGGTTTCCCAGAAGAGATTATTGAGCTCAGTCAACGCCCCGCTGAAATTAAATGTTTTAAGGTTTTGAGTTTTCAATTTAAGCTGTCTGATTTTTTCACTGAGCGCCGGAAATATCTTGACGCATTGACGTTCAGCATGTTCGATATCTCCAAACATAAGAGGAACATGATTTGGCTTGTCGGCAAAAATAACGCCGTCATAGCCTTTTATTATTTCAGAGCAAAATGTCATTGCGCTGGCCAAATGACCGGAGACGCAATTTATGCACTGCATGGGATGCGTTCCGTCCTGAGTCCGCGCAAATGAAGCGCCTCCGCAACCTCCGCATGGTTTCACTTTATTAACATCAATCGTTGAGTGTTTCCAGTCTTCATCAGTTAATTTTTTAAGGATGCCGTTTCTTATTCCAACATCCTTTCTTCCGCTCAGGGCTTTTAAAAGATTTTCAGAATTTTTATTTTCCAAATATTCCAGAACCGCGGGTTCATTTTTTACGCTTTCGTCTATTTCCATAAAATCCTCCTTTAGGAACAAAATTCTTGTGGACACGCACATAATTTAAGTTGTTTATTTAGGCAATCAGCCAAGCACTTACAATAAGTTTCATCGAATGGCCCCGCTACTATATTTCCACCTAATCCCTGAGCATCACATCTACCCTCGTAATAATTATAATGCCCGTCTCCGCAAGACGGAAAGCCCTCGTAACAGCCATTGACCGGAATAGGGGTAGCTTTATAAAAATTCCCGAGCTGATTTCCGCCGCAGGGATGCTCCCCGCCGCCGCAATCAACCGAACTTGAGCCTGTTCTATCATAAATATATACATCTATAACATACCATGAGCCGGCTTCCGGATTGACGCAAAGCGAACAGCCTTCCGGAGGGTCTAATTCGGGTGGGTCATCAAAAATCGGTGCTGCAGCAAACTCGCACTTATTTGCGCCTCTGCAACTGTCGGTAATTATACTTATTCTCGCCTTACAGGTGCTCTCTACATATTCCCATTCGGTAGAATAATTTTCGGGGTAACCGCAAACAGTCCCTATTAGAATAATTTTCGTCCACGCGCACTCTATATATTCGGACTCATAAGTATATATGCATTTTTTTGCGGGGTTAGTTATGGTAATCGGCTGAGTGCCTATAATAATTGCCATCTCGCAAGGGCCCGAATATATTTGAGGAACGGAATAAAGACCATGATTCCACGATATGATTAAATTATCGTCTTTATCATAGACGTTCTGCACGACTTCGGAGGAACGGAAAATTCCCGAGCCTTCTACCTCTTCGGTTAAGAGGGCGGCGCATACCATGCAATTATCTTCCATTAATTCACCGGAAACATTGAGATTGCCGTATTTTCCGAATTCCGGAAAGCTGGAGGGTTTACTGCAATCTATAGGCCATGTGCCTCTGACGGATACGCTGTCGAAGGTAAATGTCCTGTATCCAATCATCTCTCCGTATCTGTCCTTGATAATGTATTTAACCGTCCCGGCAGAGCCGGACGAACTGATAACCGAGCCGAATTCGGTTACAATCCCAAAATCCCTGTCAAGCGTACAATATTCGCGATCCGGAAGGGGTTCCGGCCCCATACATTTCAGAAACCATGACGGCTGAGTAAATTGCATTTTCTCAAGCTGTAAATTTTCAATGCCCCACCATCCAATATTATATATAGATGAACAATCGCAGAATTGAGACAGGCTGGTTTCCTCCCAGTATCCAGACTGCCAGCTTCCGTCAGGAAGAAATTTAGCAGGCTGCCAGCCCCGGGGAGTCCCGTCGCTAAATTCCGGTGTCATAGGAACCCAAAGTGTATTGTGCATTGTGCCTCCGGAAACATTCGGTTCAATGCTACCGATATAACTTTTTAAAAAATTCAGACCTAAAACACTGATAGGGTAGAGGCCGTCACAAGGGCAGGTATCGCACATTATAGGATGCAGGAATTTGCCGTTCTCATCGTATGCGGCAATCGGAGTGCGAGTTCTTTTATTCATCCACGGTGTACTCATGATATGCATTCCCCAAATATAAAAGTTTTTAAAAAGCCGTATTGAGTCTGGATGATATTTTCGATGGCGTCTCCGTCTTCGTTTACAATAATCTGCGCGAGGGGTTCTTTGCAGTAGCCCTCTACAACGGCCGGGGGATTTTCGGAATCGTCTTCATACTCGGCAAAAAGAATTTGAGGAGGATCGATACTTCCATCTTCATATTTCTGTGATTGAAGATATACATAACCGCTGCCCGTTATTGATACTGCCGTTTCCACAACCGTAAATCCAGCTGTATTAATTCTGCATTTTCCAAGTGCCACAGTAACAGAAAGGGATTCGCCCTCAGAAGTATTTGTAACTTTAAAATAACCGTTGTAACCGGCTGCCTTTGACGGCATATATATAGGGCGTCGCTGTCCGGGGGCGGGAAGCATATTGCGGGGGAGGTTCGCGGCTTTGCGGATTGCGTTTATCGCGTAGGGGGTGGCTGAAAGAACTCTTTGATTTGCCATGACACAAGCTCCTTATCTGTTTTTCGGGAGGCTGAGGCCGCCCCAGCTGTTGGCGTATTTTTCTTCAAAGGGGAGATAAGTAATTTTAAATTTTCCAGTCTCTCCGTCATAAGCGGCAATACCCCCGGAACCATTCAGAGGGAAAGGTTCGTCAACGGGTGAAGGCTCTCCGAGGGATGGATGAGCGTCTGTCAGCTTGCCATAAGAACCATAATAGACATTATCTTTATCTTCGAGTCTGCAAATGCGCTTGGGTTTAAGGGCGCCTTCTCCATCCGCTTCCAGAAACCAGCATGAGGCATCGGCAAGCTTCTGCACCCAGCCCTTTTTGCAGATTTCTATTTCGATATCGACCTGGTAATATTCCCACTTGACAGTGCCGTCATCGTCATAAGTCCGGAGAAACTTAGGGGACAATGTACGCAGGAGGCCTTTTCCGGGAAGGAACGGATATCCGCAGACCATCAGGTAAGAATTGTTTATCGTGTCATAGTAAGCGTCAATCCAGCTGTTGGCAAAATATCTGAGGTTATAGGAAAATCTTAACATTTTGTTTGCTTCGTTCGTCTGCGCGGAAAGCGGAAAGCCTGAAGATGAAACAACCGGTTTGGACGGCGCTCCCTGTTTATCGCCTGTCTTATAAGCCTTGGTAAACGGGACCACATTGTCCACGGGCTGAATTGAGAAATTATAAGGCTTCAAATCCCAGGGCGCGGTATCGCCGGATAAATCTATCGTGCCGTTTGAAGCGTCAGCCGAATATGTGCATGTTACCAGATAAGTACCGCCGACAGTGCCGTTTTCCTTGGCAATGGAGATTTCCGAACAGGTCAGCGCCGGATAAGCGGGATGTGCCGCGCCGGATGCCGGTATTTGCGGCTGAGCGTAAACATCAAGACTTGTCTCCTTCGCCGTATAATAAAAAACAAGAATTCTTCTTACTGAAAGTGTATTCTGATTTAATGATGTGCCGCCGTCGCGCGCGCCTTTGTATGTAATACTCATGGGAACGAAGTTCCTTTTATTGTCTTCGCTCACGGACGGAGTCCGATTTATAATGCCACTTCGTGGCTTGCGAAGGGTTAAACGTTCAGAGTTAAAGAAAGGGAAAGATGTCAACCCACGGAGGACACGAAGTGTCTTTTGTAGGGCCGCTCACTTTGTTGCGGCGAAAATCAGACGGGCAGGATAAAAAAGAGGCTATTGGCTCTCGGCATCGACTAAAGTCATGGTGCCGCTTTCGGTAATTTTATTCAGGAGCTTTACAAGGGACTCGCTGGTTTTCTTTGTATGCTCCTCGGTTTTCTTGGCATAATCAAGCGTTTTCTGGTCAGGCTTGGAAATCGTCATGTTCTCAAGCTTCAAGGCCTCGAAAGAACCCTGCCGGACGGCATCCGCTACGGTTGTCTCGACGCGGGCCTTGGGCCCTTCTTTATTTTCCTGTACGGCCTTTTGCATATTAGCGTCCGTGCCCGCGTTTACCTGTGCCATTTTATCTTCAAAGAGTTTCTTGATTTTTTCGTCGGTTTCAACGCTTATATCATTTATCGCGCCGGGAATTTTCTGAAGGTCTTTAATAAGTTCCATGAGTATTTGCCAATCGCTTTTCAAATCCGCTATTTTCAGTTCGGGTAATTCCGTCATCCCGGCTTTTTCCCTTACTTTTTCGAGGTTTTTAAGTCCTGAATTGGCAAATTTCTCTGTTGCCTGCTGAATTGCACTGTCAAAAAAATCCGAGAAATTTTCCTTTGCATTCCACGGCTGAGTAAAATTTTTGAAAAACAATTTTCCCCATTCGACGGCATTGCCTATCATGATGCGCGGAACTAAAGTAAAATTGACAAGCATATCTTTTGAGGCCGCAATTGCAATGTCCAGCATATTATCCCAAATTTTATCCCAGTTTTCAGCGAGCCAAAACATTACGTTCTTTATATTTTCACCGGCAGTCTTGAAAAGATTCCAAAAGTTCATAACGCCGGAAGCGGCGCTATTCCAGAAGGGGGTCAATACGGCGGCGATTGTTTTAATGCCGCTCATGGCATAAATTTTGATTTCCTGAAAAACATAAGCCCATTCACTGCCGTTGCCATTTACAGCGGAAGTCAGATTTTTGATTACATCAATTGTTGACATCAGGGTTTTATTTACGTTCAGAGCTTCGAGCAAAACTTTTCCCAGGGCTTCTTTGAAACCTTTCCAAGCCTCTTCGGACTGCCGTGTAAGATTGGCAGTGCTGTATTGTGTCCGCCCAAAATCCCCCTGTGCTTTTTTTGTCTGTTTTAAAGCGGTATCGAGAACAACCAATGCTTTTGCCTGGAGTTCGGTTACATCCCTGTCCGCCATTTTCTGTTTGACAAGGTCCTGAAATTCCTTCGTGTCGCTCTTGATGGCCACGCCAAGGGATTTGGCCATTTCAGTTTCACCGAGCATAGCCTTTGTGATGGCGCGGCTCGCGCCTTCAATGCCGCCTGAATAGTTTGAAAAGCTCGCGAGGTCAACCGCAAGCTTATTGACGGTATCGGAGAGCTGCAGGGCTTCTTTATCAGCAAAACCAAAGCCGGTAAGCAAATCCCCGGTATCGCTAAGAAGCTTTCTCGCAGTGCTTCCAGCCATGCCGTAATTTTGAGCCAAAGAGTCAGCAGTCTTATTTGCCTGGGAAGCGACCTGCTCGAAAACGACATCGAACTTTGAATATGTTTCCTGAGCGTCCGAAGCCAGCTTCATAGCTTCTTTTGCAAAGCCCGTGATTTTTGACGCTGTGAAGACTGCCGCGAAACCGGCAATAAGCCGGTTTCCCGTTGACGCGAACCTTTCAAGCTTACTGCTTGATTCATTGAGTTTATTGTTGAATAAACTTGTTTTCAACTGCAAAACCAATGTGGCAAAATCCATGCTCATTTTTCAAAACCTCTCACTTTATTTACCTGACCTACCGCATCGATAAATGCTTCATCATCGTTCATCTGCCCGAAAGCCTCTTCTTCCTGATCTGATGGCGCCTTAAATTTTAAAAGCTCCGTTTCCACTGTCGCATTTGGATTACTTGAAAACATATTTTTAACTGTCGCTATCAGGTCAGCCGCATAATACTCATACTTTTTGTGGAAGCGGGTCAATTCCAAATCCTGCCTGACGCGCCACCATATAAAATCACGATGCGATATTTCTTTTTCCAATTCAAAAGGCCGAGGATGTCCGAGTATCTCCGCTAAATCGAAAAGCGCCCTTGTTTCAGGGCGCTCCATCAGTTTTTTTCCGCGGTTTCCTTCTCGGTTTTTTCCGCGGTGGAATACTCTCCGGAGAATTGCGCTATCTCATGGAAAATTTCGAGAGCAATGTCAGCATTGTAATCAATGAATTTCCGGATTTCCTTGGGAAGCAAACGCGGCTCTACAAGGCCCTCCGCAAGGCCAGTCTGTATTTTGTCACTCGTAGACTGATGGTCGGCCATGACCGTGCGCGTCGAGCCTTTGAGGGCCCTTATTTTTACGGTTTGGCCATTGCTGAGGGTAAAATCCTTTACAGGCATTTCAGCAAGGCAGCCGGAAAGCAAATCATCTTTTGTAGCATACATTTTTAAATCCTTTCAGTTATAAATTTTTAGGAAAGCGCAGGGAGGCCGTTTGCTCCGCCGCCAGATGCTATTGTAATCGTAGCAGTCGGCTTTGCTGTATTTTCTACATTATCCGGAGTGTATGACGTAAACCAGGCATTCTGATAAGCGACACTTTTACCGGAAACAGAACTCGCAAAAGTGATTATGCCTTTTGTTCCGAGTATCGCCTTGATTTTCTGTTCGATGCTCCAATCGTCGGTAACAGTAATCTGAGCATCAGTTATTTCTATCAGATCGCCGGGCTCAAAATCTTTTGCACCTGAACTCTGGTCGGTAGTGGTGTCGATTTTATCTTCCAGCTTTATGCCCGGGCGCTGTTTAGCCGTACATGGGAAAACGATAGTAGGGTCCTGTGTGCAGGTAACGCGAATGTTATAGCCGCTTTTCTCTTTCATTACTGAATCTCCTGTTAATTAAAAGGTTTCTGAAAGATACAAAACTTGTCAACTAAAGGGATAATGGGACGGATAAGGCAAATAGGACTTATGTGAGGGAAATTATATCTGCCAAGCATTCAGCTTTATCTGGACGGGGATTGAATACCATTTCGGTTCAGGCCGGGCATTCAGGCTTTCGGCGGTGGAAATCACTATCTGGATATCATCGTAAAGGATGGGATTCTTTTCGGGATCAAACAGTGCCTTGAAGCTCTCCGCGAAGTCTTCAACTATTTCCGTTCCGGACGCGGCGGGGACAAAAACGTCATAACGCATAATCACGGATTTCTGAGGGGTATTGTCCGCGGCCGGGGTTTCATTTACGGGCATGTAGGTTTCACGGAGCCAAAGTGTTTTCCCATCCGGCTTAAAAGTCCGGCCTTCATAGGCCATATCATCTTTGCTTATTATCGCGGAATTGATTATCACTTCACGCAGCGCCTGGCGGATTTTCCTTGCTGTTATCATGCCTTGATTTCTCCGCGCTCAAGTTTTTCTTTTACGTCCTGGACAGTGATTCTGACCATGCCTTGAGGGGCTTGCCGGGAATAACCATTTTCAAGCCTTTCGACATAGGGAAGATTGTTTGAGATATTCAGTTCATCGCCTGAATTGGCACCTGTGAAAGTTACCATTGCGCGGGTAGCATCGAGTTTTATATTTTCATCAGTTGTCAAATCAATATCATTGACAGCGGGACGCCAGTTTGCGCGTGAACGTCCACCATTATGAGGGGCCACCGGGTTTCTGGTCGTTACGCCCTGATAAAGAGCAATGCCTGTTTTCCGGACAAGTATGTCGGCATTGGCTTTGCATTTTCCAATAAATCTCGAAATGTCAACTGTAAACGGGTCCATAATTATTTCCTCAACTGCAATTGATAAATGGCTGTTTCATTGCCGGATTTTATTGGGTTGGCGCTGATAATGGTAAAAACACTGGAGCCTATTGTCAGGGTGGATTTTTCCGGGACAATTTCACTTGTAACATCTGAAGCCGGGATTGTCGTTTTTAAATCCGTTTTTAAAATGTTTGAGCCGTCGATTTCCTTAATGCTGTAATTTTCGGGCGGTGAAGGATCGGTGTCAAACGATGTTCCCGGCGCCGTGGCACTCTGGCCATTCAAAGGGTTATATGTTTCCGTCCCCGGATTTGCGATCGTCCCGGTACCGCCGAAAAGATTATGGAGGGTTTTCGCTATCCCTCCTGAACCTGAAAAAACATTGTCCAATAATGCCAAGCCCATGATAAACCTCAATTTCTGATTAACTGTCCTGAACCGGCGCCGCCCGCGACTGCGCCGTTCTGCGGATATCCCAGACAGCCGACAGCGGCTATCGCCGCCGGGCATATCATATCCGGGCGCATACTCTTGTCCGCTTCCACAGACATGGGGCCGACAGACGCGGTTTTGAAACCCTGCATTGTCAGTGTGGGCTTCCGCGTGGGATCAAGCCCGAGCAGGTAAATTGCCTGTTCACATGCGGCCTTTTCAATCTGCGCCGGGATTTCGTCATCCGCAAGCAGGCGTTCATCCGCATCATAGACATCTTCCCGCGGCCAGCGGAGAGATTGTTCTTCATCGGCGATATGTCCATAAAAAAAGAAATGCTCATTAAGCATTCTGGCGGCCTGGATGAGCGCGGCTTCCTTGTTTGGAGATGTCGCGCCTGTCCACGCGGTGGAATGCAGACGCCCGGCGAAATAAGCGTCCGCGTCCGCGACGCTGATATAAGAGTTTGTTCCGACTGTCAGGGACATGAAACACCTCTCTATGCTACGGAATCAAGCAACGTATCAAAGTTGAAAAGCGCGGCGGCTTCCGTGGAGAAGTTCGATATAGTCAGCAAGACAATGCTGTCCCCGTCAATCGGGTTGGCAATGCCGGAAGCGGCAAGCCAGCTGACGCAATTCGAGCCGTCAAGGTCATAGGCGGCTTCCACGCCCCCGGCATCCTGAATTGTGAAAACGCCTTCTTTGGTGGAAT
>Ga0209417_1004426_pt1 | contig 16824 bp, 12 predicted proteins | sample RifGroF2_FD_184002 | JGI IMG/M metagenome (GOLD analysis project Ga0209417, IMG submission 184002) | Groundwater microbial communities from Rifle, Colorado, USA - Groundwater F2 (SPAdes) (version 2) | ecosystem: Environmental > Aquatic > Deep subsurface > Groundwater | place: Rifle, Colorado... | reverse complement strand
CACAAGCATTCCGCTCACCCTGACACGGGAGAGCCTTACCGGATATTTCATGCACAGCGATGTCCCTCCGGTTGGAACGATTAGCAGTTCCAATCCCCTAACCGACAAAATCTGGGCAGCCACCAACGCCTCCTACCTCTCCAATCTCTTCGGATATCCCACCGACTGTCCGCAAAGGGAGAAGAACGGCTGGACCGGTGACGCGCAGATTGCCATTGAAACAGGACTTTTTAATTATGACGCCATCACCGTTTATGAAAAATGGCTGGCCGATCATCTGGACGAACAGCAGCCCAACGGCGTACTGCCTTCCATCATTCCCACCGCCGGGTGGGGCTACAGCTGGGGCAACGGTCCCGACTGGACCAGCACCATCGCCATTATTCCATGGAATGTATACCTGTTTTACGGTGATATCCGCCTGCTTAAGCGTTGCTACGACAACATCAAACTATATGTGGATCACATCACCGAAATCAGCCCCACCGGCATCACCGATTGGGGGCTGGGTGACTGGATCCCGGTAAAATCCGTAACCCCTAAGGAGTTCACTTCCTCTTTGTATTATTACACCGATGCCCTGATTCTTGCGAAGGCGGCCCGGCTGCTCGGCAAAAATCATGATTATGAAAAATATCTGGCGATTTCAGAAAAGATTGCTGATGCCATCAATGCCAAATACCTGAACCGGGACACCGGAATCTACGGAAGCGGTTTCCAGACCGAACTGAGTGCTGCCCTTTTCTGGGGCATTGTGCCCGACGAATTGAAAACAAAGGTTGCTAAAAATCTGTATGACAGAGTAATAGCCGACACCAGCCATCTCGATGTTGGACTGCTGGGAACCAAGACGATCCTCAATGCCCTCAGTGATAACGGGTATGCCGACCTGGCCTGGACCCTGGCCTCAAACGACACCTACCCGTCGTGGGGCTTCTGGATCAGGAACGGCGCCACCACCCTGCAGGAGAACTGGCCCATGAAGACGAGCTATGATATCTCACGGAACCATATCATGTTCGGCGAGATCGGAGCCTGGTTTTTCAAGGCTCCGGGAGGCATCAAACCCGATCCTGAACAGCCCGGCTTTAAGAATGTCATACTGGAGCCTCATTTCGTGAAGGGCCTAAATCATTTCGAAGCCCGCCACACCGGTCCCTTCGGCGAGATTGTATCGGCATGGAAAAGGGAGGGGGACCAGGTTGTATACAATGCGGTAATTCCGCCGAACAGCACTGCCACTCTTCGGCTTGAAGACGGGAGGATTATGAAGTTGAAGGCAGGGAAGGTTGAGATTCGAGCACTGAGTGTTGAATTTTGAAAATAAGATTCAGGTTAACTCCGTGATTGTCATCCCGACGAATGTCGGGATCCCCTGCCAAATGCCTACTTGGTCCGGATCCCGATTAATCCATCAAGAAACCGGTGGGTTTCTTCCTTCACCACCCTCCGCGCGGGCTCAGCATCGAACCATTCAAGAGTTCGCCTGATTCCTTCGGCAAAGGGGATTTTAGCCTGATAGTCCGGCACCAGAAGCTTGATTTTCGTGTTGTCGAACAGGGCTGTATGCGATTTGTCTCCCAAAAGGGTGCCGCGTACCGACGGGTATCCGCATTTATCGGCATAATCTGCAATGAAGTCCGATGAAATATGAACCAGTTCAGCCTCCTTGCCGGTAGCCGCCAGGGCAACAGCCTGATAGATCTGGTTCCAGGTGAGTGCTTCATCGGAAGTGATATGAAATGCTTCTCCGATCGCCCTGAAATTATTCATCAGGCCTGAAAAACCGACGGCAAAATCATCGGCATGCGTCATGGTCCAGAGGGAGGTTCCGTCGCCATGAACCACCACCGGCATTCCCCGGCGCATGCGGTCGACCACGGTGAACTCCTCCCATCCGCCCAGCGAAACCGGAATCACGGAATAATAAGTGTGCGACGGCCGTACGATCGTCATGGGAAATCCGCGCTCACGATACAATTTCACCAGCAGGTCCTCGCACGCGATCTTGTCGCGGGAATATTGCCATACCGGGTTGCGCAGCGGTGTGGACTCGGTGATGACAGGGTTTACGGGAGGTTTCTGGTAGACCGATGCCGAACTGATGAAAATATACTGGCTGGTCTTGCCTTCGAATACCTCAACATCCCGCAGAATATTCTCCGGGGTGTAAGCAATCCAGTTTACCACAACATCCCAGACATGACCGGCCAGCACCTGCCTCACCTGTTCCGGGCGGGTCAGATCGGCAGTGAGGTTTTTAACTCCCGGAACAGGCTTTCGCATGCCCCGGTTCAGATGATAAAGTTCCACGCCCCTGGCAACAGCCAGCTGGCTTACCGGGGTGCTGATGTTCCCGGTTCCGCCTATGAATAGTGCTTTCATGGTACGAAGATAGGAACTTGTTGCTGGTTACTGGTTACCGGTTCGTGTTTGGGTTTGAGGTATTGGGTTTGAGGTTCGGGGTCGCCTTTGACTCATCCTATACCCTAAACCTCATACCTCATACCCAATTGGCACATTGGCACATTGGCACATCTAATCACAAATCACGAATCACGATTCAGCCGAGTTTCAACGCCTTCGGATACAGAATATTATTCTCCAGATGAACATGTACATGCAAATCGTCCTCGAACTGTTCAAGAAGCTTGAATGTTACCCCGTATGTATTGCAGCCATCCGCAGGTACAAGGTATCCGCCAGTAATCACATTGATCTTGTCCATTAATCCTCCGGCCACTTCATGCTCGTTGGACATTCTGGAAATTTCCGATTTTATGATTGCACAGGCCCCCGGATCTCCTCCGGCAATCGCCTTCCGGATCGCCGGGAACAGAACCTCCTCCTCCTTGGCCAGGTGCTGAAGAAGTTCCTGGTTTATCTTGGAGAACAGGCCCGCAACCTCAACCAGCTCCGGATGATGCTCTCCGTGCACCGATGCAATCTTTCCGGTGTAGAAAACAAGCTCCGGCAAATTCTTGAGCACGAATTTATGGTGTGTGTTCATGATGTAATCGCAGAGAAAGCCAAGGTCCCACTCCTTGAAATTCTGGGCCTGATTGACCGGTGTATCTGCCAGGCCAAGGATCTCCGACTCCAGTTTTCCCTGGTCAATTCCTTTCAGCCGGCAGGTCTCATCCAAACTCCGGTTCCCGCCGCAGCAGAAATCAATGCCCGCTTTTTTAAAAACTTCAGCGGCACGAAAATCATCGGCAACGATGCTGCCAACTAATTTCTCGCCCAGACTAGTATCATTCATTGTTTTGCTTTTTATGGCAGCTAAAATACAAAATAATTTTATATAAAGATGTTTTTATCTTTTATCAGATTGCGACCCGGGCGGTACAGGAAGAAAAAACAGATAACTTTATTGGATGAAATTTCAACGGCGCCAAATATCGGGATTATACTTTTTTCTTTTTTTAACCCTGATAGGTTCAGTGGCCTTTGGGCAGGTTCGTTATATTCCTGAAAAGCCTTTACTCAAATGGACCACCACGATAAAAGCCCCAATTTTTGCATCTCCGGTTACGGACGGTGAACAGGTTTTTATCGGGGGTCTCGACAGCCTGCTATACTCCTTTAATATAAAAACCGGCCGGATGAACTGGCGGTTCAAGACCCTGGGGGAGATACGTTCCGATGTGTGTTTGGCGGCTGACACTCTTTTCCTTAATGGGGGTGATGGTTTTTTGTATGCCCTGGCCAGGAAATCCGGAACACTGATTTGGAAGTTTGCTACGGAAGGAGAGGCGAAATATGACTTTGCCGACTATTTTCACTCCACACCGGTCTTTTACAGGGACCGCCTCTATTTCGGTTCCGGCGATGGATCATTCTATGCAATTAATGCACGAACCGGACAGCTGATTTGGAAATATAAAACCGGGGGGATCATCCATACCACTCCGGCAATCGATGATAACCGGATTTTTTTCGGGTCATTTGACGGATACGTGTATGCCCTGAACCTGGCCGACGGATCACTGGCCTGGCGGTTTAAGACCGTGGGTCACAGGTATTTTCCAAAAGGAGAAGTTCAGGGATCCCCTGCAGTCTATGGCAACCAAGTGTTCGTCGGTGCAAGGGACTACAATGTTTATGCGCTGGATCAGGAGAAAGGATTCTGCCACTGGAACAAGGCCTTCACCCGCGGGTGGGGCCTCAGCAACAACATCCGGGACTCGGTTCTTTACATCGGATCGGCAGACGAACGGGTACTCATTGCCGCAGACCCGGCAACCGGGAAGGAATTCTGGAAAATTCCGATGGAATTTTTGGTTTTTGGGAATAATGCCTTTACCGACAGCCTCCTTTTCGTGGGTACAACCATTGGTAAGATGCACGCAATCGACCGGTCGACAGGCATAAAAAAATGGAGTTTTGAAACGGATTCCTACAAAAAATACCGCTTTGATTATTTTAAGGAGGACGATTCGTATCGGGATGATATTTACTCCATTATCAAAACCAACGAACAATTTCTGGAAGTCGAAATCCTCCTGGGCGGAATTTTCTCCACCCCTATCCTTTATTCAGACTTCCTCATTTTCTCCAGCACGGAAGGAACCCTATATTGCATTCAAATAAATTACCCATGAAAATTCTGAAAATTTTCCTGTTTGTCCTCTCAGTATCTCTATTAGCGGGGTGTATCTGGAAAAGGGGCATAGGGGCATAGGGTTAGGAACTTTAAACTTGAATTTGTAATTTGACCCTTTTACTTTATTCGGCAACCGGCAACCACGTCTGGACAATGGAAATAGCAAGACTTTTTAAGCTACAATTATGATAACAACTAAACCTAACACTTGGAAGCCCGGTTCCCTGAAACTTTTTTTCATCCTGTTAGCCCTGCCATTGATTTTAAATCAGTGTAAAAAAGATAAACTGCCCGAAAACGGTGATCCGGAGAAGTTCACCTACTTCACCGAAGAGTATGCACCCTGGAACTATTCGGAGAATGGCCAGCTGCAAGGCGTTTCGGTCGACCTGCTGGAGGGGATCTTTAACGGGCTGGATCTCCCGATCGACCGGTCAGTAGTCCAGGTTTCTGATTGGGTGCCCGCCTATGAGGCTACCCTGAAGGAACCCGGCCATATGCTGTTCACCACCGCAAAAACTCCCGAAAGGAACGACCTTTTCAAATGGGTCGGGCCCATTGCCCCCCACACGGAGATCGTTTTTCCACTTGCCGGATCGGGAAACAAAATCGACCAGTTGACGGATCTCAATAACTTTTTTACCGGGGTTGTGGAGGATTACCCCAGCCTCGACCTCCTGATGGACAGGGGCATTCTGCGCGCCAATATTATCATATACAAGAACCTCAGCGAACTGTATGAAGCCCTGGCGGTTCACCGGGAGATTCAGTTTATGGCCACCTCCGTGGCAAATCACAACCTGCTGATCCAGGCCCTGGGATATAGCTCCGAAGATTTTGGAACCCCCTTCACCTTCTATTCGACCGAGCTTTTTTATGCGTTCAACATTGAAACGGCTGATGCCATGATTGCTGATTTTCAGGAGCAGCTGGATCTTCTTAAGACGGAGAAATCTGTCGATGGCAGCAGCGAATATGAAAAAATCATGAACCGGTACATGATTATACAGCATGATGAAGACGGAATCACCGAGGAAATGGCCATAAACCTGGTAAACCGGACTGCGGCGGATCTGGAATCCGATGCTCCCGGAACCATCACCAGGATAAATCAGGGTGCGGCTCCGTATAAAGATCCGGCTAATCCCGCCCTCTATTCTTTCGTCTATGACACAAACGTGGTGATGGTTGCACATGCCACCAACCTGAGCCTCGTTGGGGCCTCCTTTGCAGGAAAGCCTGATGCAGCCGGAAAAAAATTCCGCGATGAAATCGTCGCGGGTGCCCTCGAGCACGGAACCGGATGGGAAGATTACATCTACACCAAGCCCGATCAGAGCGGACTGTACCACAAAACCACCTACTATAAGCTTGCCACGGGTAGTGATTCAAAAAAATATGTAGTCTGCGCCGGAAGGTTTAAATGAACATTCTCCTGGTATATCCGCAAATGCCGGATACATTCTATGCGATGAAGCATTTTTTGTACGCCACCGGCAAAAAGTCAGCCTATCCGCCTCTGGGATTATTAACCATCGCATCATTGTTACCTCCCGATTGGTGTAAAAAACTGGTCGATCTGAATACAACATCCTTGACCAAAAAGGATCTGGTCTGGGCCAATTTTGTTTTCATTTCCGCCATGAATGTCCAGGAAGATTCTGTCAGGCAAATTGTTAGCCAGTGCAGGCAGGCAGGTGTCAGAACCGTTGCCGGCGGCTCCCTCTTTACCAATGAGCATGAACGTTTCCCCGATATTGACCATTTCATTCTGAATGAAGCCGAATTAACCCTGCCATTGTTTGTAGAAGATGTGAAGGGTGGGACCTTACATCAACTGTATCAATCATCGGAATTTGCTGATCTTACCCAATCCCCCTTACCCGATTATACGCTCGTCAAAGCGGGAGATTATCTCTATTCTATCCTCCAGTACTCGCGGGGATGCCCCTATCAATGCGACTTTTGCGATGTTACCGCATTACTGGGGAGACGAATACGCACAAAGGATCCTGACCAGATCATCCAGGAGCTGGATTCAATCAATCAAAACAGCGACACCAGGCTGGTCCTTTTCGCTGATGATAATCTGATCGGAAACAAGAAAAAACTCAAGGAGGAGCTGCTCCCGGCCATCATTGAATGGAGAAAAAAGAACAGACCCTCATTCCTTTTTGCAACTCAGCTGAGTATCGACCTGGCCGATGACAGCCGCTTAATATCCCTCCTGATTGATGCGGGTTTCAGGCAGATATTTATTGGAATTGAAACCCCGGACGAAGGAAGCCTGTCCGGATCGGGGAAAAAACAAAACCTGAAGCGGAACCAGCTCGACGACATCCGGAAACTCCAGAAGGCAGGCTTTTTCATTGCCGGAGGGTTCATTGTTGGCTTTGATCAGGACACTCCCGCCATCTTTCAAAGGCAGGCTGATTTCATTCAGGAAAGCGGCATCCCTCTGCCAATCGTGAATATTCTCAAAGCACCACCCTGTACGGAGTTGTATCAGCGAATGAAACAGCAGGGCCGCCTGAGCGAGCAGTTTGCCTTCGCGGAAGGCGATACCAATATTATCCCCCTGATGGGCGAAGAAACACTCAGGGTTGGTTTTATGAACCTGATCACCGGCATTTACGAGCCCGCGAAATCCTACGAGAGACTGATTACCTTTTTCAACATTTACCGCCCCCCCGTATCCCGCATTAAAGTTCCCGTGCGGTATGGATTCAGGGATATTGGCATGGCGGCAAGAATTTTCTATGTTGTTGGGATTCAATATCGCCACAGGAAATATTTCTGGAAATTAATCCGATGGGCTCTCAGGAATAACCGCCACTATCTCGATGTAGCCATACTATACGGTACCATGATCTATCAGATGCACCAGACCTTTCTTCATATCAAACAAAATAGCCAAAAGTGATTTTTATGAACCCGATAAAAATAAACAGGTTGCCCGGACAAATTGGAATTCTCATTTTATTCACTCTTGTACTCCTTGTTTCCTGCAGGTCCAACCAGCATAACCAAACCTCCGAACCCGGTGTCATATTGTCTTCATCCCTGGAAGTCAGGCGGTCAGAATTCAGTCAGAATATCAGACTTTCCATAAAGAACCTTCAGGCATTTGCGCAGAAGAGTGGTTGGTCGGAATTGTCCCGGGACTCTTTTTTCGACAGCGTCATGATCTTCGATGACAAGAAGGCCTTTGACCGCGCACTGCTGAAGATCGCCGGTGCAGATCCAGCGATGGAACTTCCCGAAACCTTTTGTGCCGCACTCGAGAACCGAATCCTGATAGCTGTGACCCCGGAATACTACTCCAAAGTTTATCCGGAGGGCATTGAACCTCACAGCTATATAAAATTGCTGACCCATGAGATGGCCCATCGGCTGCATATCCGGATACTCGATGGGAACGAGGAGGCAATGGGCCCGGTATGGTTTTATGAGGGCTTTGCCCTGTGTGCCGCCAACCAGTTCACGAACTCCGATATCCGCCTGTCCCCTCAGGAGATGAGCGATATCATGAAGGATCCTGAAAGGGGCAGCTATCTGAAATACAATGCTATATTCAGATATTTCGCCAGCAGGGTTCCCCTTATGGAATTGATTCTGAAAGCCCGGGACGAAAAGTTTAATGAATGGCTCATCACCGCTTTTCTGGATCCCCTGGGCACTTTTTTTGCCAAAAACCGTTACGAAACCCGGCCGGTACCGCAGTTTGAAAATCTCAAAACCGACCTGCCGCAACCCATCTTCGACGAGAACCCGCTTTTTGTTGAGATGTACTGGAAAACCTGGGAGCTCGCTTTCCGGAACTTCAACGAGCCGGCGCCGGGCACCGGATTTGTCTCGCAATTCATTGATGCCGCCTTCAATGCCAACATATTTCTTTGGGACACCGCCATTATGACCCTGTTTCTGAATATCGCAGGAGACCTCACTCCGGGAATCGGTTCACTGGATAACTTCTACGCAAAGCAGCATCCCTCGGGCGAGATCTGCCGGGAGATCAACCGGAGCACCGGAATTGATTTCGGACCTTGGGTGAACAGCGAGAACCTGCCCCTGTTCAGCCGCTGGGGTTTCAACCTGGCCACCAGCCTGAATCGGTACGACATCGCCTATAAAAACAGGGAAGTTCCAACGCCCAACCCCACCCTCACTCTCGATGCCCTGAACCATCCTATCCTCGGCTGGGCCGAGATGGAGAGCTACCGCTGGACGGGCAACAAGGAGCGGCTGGCCCAGGTGCGGGAGCCCCTGATCCGGTATTATGAGGCACTGAAGAAATATATCCGGCAGGGCAACGGCCTCTATTTGACCGACTGGGCCAGCATGGATAATTCACCCCGTAACCCCTGGCTGGAAGGCGGCGGCACCGGCGTGGATATTTCTGCAGAGATGGTCCTTTTTGCGAGGAACCTCGCAGACCTGTCAGGTATCCTGGGCTATCGGGAGGATTCAAAAAAATACAGCCGGGAAGCCGATGAATTGTCGGCCCTCATCAATGCGAAAATGTGGAATCCCGAAGAGGATTTTTATACCGATCTGAGCGTCGATGGAAAGATCAGCCCCGTGAAAAGCGCCGCCGGATTCTGGACGCTACTCTCTCAAACCGCAACACCGGAGCATGCCCGTTCCCTGGCCGGTCAACTCAGGAATCCCGCAACCTTCGGCCGCCTCCATCCGGTTCCCACCCTGGCTGCCGATGAGGCCGGATATTACCCCAACGGCGGATACTGGTGCGGAGCGGTCTGGATCGCCACCAATACCATGATCATCCAGGGCCTTGAATATTACGGATACTCAGACCTGGCAAGGGATATCGCCCTCCGGCACCTCGACGCCATGGCTCAGGTTTATAAACGGACCGGCACCATCTGGGAAAACTATGCGGCCGATACCATCCGGGAGGGAAGCCACATCAACGGTGGCGAGGTGGTGAAAGACATGGTCGGGTTCAGCGGGGTTACCCCGATCCTCCTCTTCCTCGAACAGGCTATCGGGTTAAAGCCCGATGCCCCGAAAAATGAGCTGACCTGGAATCTCCGTTCCGATAAACGCTCGGGCTGCGAGAAGTTCCGGTTCAACGGACACGTGGTGGACCTGATCGCAGAGCCGGCAGGAGAATCAATGAAAATCAGGGTAAAATCAGACGGGGATTTTAAGCTGATAATCAAGCGGAAAGGAGTGAGAGAAACCTTTACAATCAGAAAAGGAGAGAAAACACTTTCCCTATGAACCGTAAAACCTTAGTCACGATAACCTTTCTTATGGTCTGGAATCCGCTCCACGCTCAGAAGGTTACGGTCCCGTCCCTCATCATACTCGGCACCGTTCAGGATGCCGGATCCCCGCATCCCGGCTGCAAAAAGGATTGCTGCAAGAATCTGATCCTGCATCCGGATCCAGAGCGTAAGGTGACCTCAATCGGGCTCATTGATCCTGTTGCTCAGAAGAAATTTCTGATTGAGGCCACGCCCGATATGCCGTTCCAGATGAAAATCCTGCTCCGTCATTCGCCGTCCGGGGGTCCCGAAATTCCGGATGGCATCATGGTAACCCACGCCCATATTGGCCATTATACCGGACTGATGTACCTCGGCCGGGAGGCTATGAATACCCGGAAGGTGCCGGTTTACGCCATGCCCCGGATGCAGGAGTTTCTGGAAAATAATGGTCCGTGGAGCCAGCTGGTAAGTCTCGAAAATATTGCGATCCGGCCGTTGACCGACAATCAGGCACTGGAATTAACATCCAACCTGAAAGTGACCCCATTCCTCGTACCCCATCGGGATGAATACTCAGAAACCATTGGCCTGATCATCGAAGGACCGTCGAAAAAGATCCTGTTCATTCCCGATATCGATAAGTGGGATAAATGGAAAACCGATATCATTCAGGCAATTGCAGGAGTTGACTATGCCTTTATCGACGGCACTTTTTTCGATGCGGCCGAGATCAGCGGACGGAATATTGCAGAAATCCCGCATCCGTTCATCATCGAAACCATGGAATTGTTCAGGAATCTTCCGGAAAAAGAACGGGACAAAATATGGTTCATCCACCTGAACCACACCAACCCGGCCCTGAATCCCAAAAGTCCCCAGACAAAAACGATTCTGAAAAACGGCTTTCATGTAGCCCGGATGAATACTCTTTTTGAAGTATGAAACGATTGTATTTCAGCCTTCTGTTATCCATTTTATGGTGTACAACCCTTCAGGCCCAGCACCCCCCGTGGCAGCTGGTTTATACCTCCGGATTTCACCTTGACACGAATCTGGCCCGCAGGGATTCCGTTTTAGTGGTCCAAACCGATTTTGAGTTCGAAGATTATCGTCATTATTATTTTATTTCCGAAAACCTTGGCCGAACCTGGCGAACCGTTGAGAGCAGTGATACCCATCAACGTTATTTCAACGGATTTATTGGGAACTACCTCTACAGTGCGATGAACACCACGATGATGTCAACCTATAACGGATACCTGAAACTTTCTACCGACCTGGGGTTAACCTGGTACTCAGGAGGTAATGGAAGGTTCGACGGGCAAATTAGAAATTTGCAGGAGCTGTCAGACGGCAGTTGGATTATGACAGGATGCGCTATTTTTCAACGCTCAACCGACCATGGGAGTACCTGGACCCCTATCAAGGTACCGGATAAATTTTTTATCCTGGATGAATTCAGGGAGTCGCATGATTCGATATGGACAATTACACTTGAAAATCAGGATTTCTTTGGCGCATCAGGGAATCCGATAGGACTTCGCATTTACCGCTCATCAGATAAAGGCAAAACCTGGGAAAAGCTCTATACCGGTGACAGAGAATGGTACAGAATCCAAACCGTACTGGAAGAAGACAGAATCCTGATGTTTAAAAAGAGGACTGATACTCTCCTGGTAAGCCGGGATACAGGTTCCACCTGGAAAACCATCACCCCCTTCCCGGGCTACTTTATCTGGTCAGTAAATGAGGTTGCTGACGGAACCCTGGTCGGAACCGTGGGGAATCGTTATGATTACCTGACCTGTTACCGGTACCAGTCAGAAGACTCAGGCAATTCCTGGGAGATTGAAAACCTCGGAATAAAAAGGATCGTCTACGATGACGGCAAGGAACAATATGCCATAGACGGCATCAACCTTTGGTATCGTGGGCCCAGGATCTATCCGCCAACGGACAGTCCCACCTACCCGTTGTTCTCGGTTAATCCCAACCCGGCAAATGATAAGGTATCCGTCAGGGTTTATGAACCCATAACATGGCCACTGGAGATTACCTGTCTGGAGCCCACCGGCAGAATCATCATTTCAAAGACTGCCCATAATACCGATGACCTTACTCTGGATGTTTCCAATCTGAGAAATGGCATGTACTATATCCGGATAACTGACGGAATCATTGCAGGCCAAAGCACTTTTATGATTTTCCAGCACGCTTCCTACTAACCTGGGAAGAGTATCTTTACTGGCAAACCGATGACAAAAAAATGATCCGGATTAACTTTAAATGAACAATAAAGCACTTGTCATCCTCGCGAAACCGGGGACCGGGTGGCTCGCAAGCACCCAACCCAGGAGCACTTGTCATCCCCGCGGAAGCGGGGACCGGTTCCCCTGGGTACCGCGCTTTGAGGGACGCGATCCCCGCTTCCGCGGGGATGACAAGTGCTCCTGCCTAACCATTAACCATTAACCTGCAACCATGAAACCCCTCCTCCTCCTTGCCGTCCTCCTGCTCACCGTCTGCTCCCCGAAGCACCTGCCTGAGCCCGATCCGATCAAAGCCTATGACCTCGATTTCAACTGGGGCGAAGGCGGTCCGAATGCCTTTGCGGCACCCGGCCAGTGGGCCGATGCCAACCCCATTGAGCATATCAAGTGGTATAAAGAACTGGGAGTGAATGCGATCCAGACTTTCTGCGTATCCTGCAACGGATATGCCTGGTATAAAAACGGAGTGATTCCCGCGCAGCCCGGCCTTAAATATGATTTCCTGCCGGAGATGGTTAAACTGGCCCATAAGGAAAAGATCCAGGTGTTCGGGTATTACTGCATCGGGTCGAACACCCGCTGGGGGCTCGAAAATCCGGAGTACAGCTATGGAATCCCGGCCGACCGGCATATTCCCTTTACGCAGAAATACCTGGATTATCTCGATGTTGCCATCCGCGAAGCCGTCAGCAAATCAGGGATCGACGGGTTCATGATCGACTGGTTTTACCAGCCCAACCGGGCATCTACCGGCGGCGAGTGGCTGGAGAGCGAGAAGGTACGGTTTCAGGAGCTGATGGGGAAACCGTTCCCGGGAAAGGACAGTTTACCGGAGGCGGATTACACCGAATACAGCCGCATGGCCATTGAGAAAACCTGGGAAGTGATTCACCGTGCGGCCAAAGAGACCGATCCCAACTGCAAGCTCTGGCTTACCTGCTTCGATATCACCCATCCGCATATCGTCAACTCAAAAATGTTTCAGGAGATCGACTGGCTGATGAACGAAGGAGGCGACCTGAAAAAGATCGAGGAGATCCGGAGCCAGGTGGGTCCGCAAACGCGGCTGATCACCTGCCTTGCCAACTGGAACGGCCAGGATGCCAAAACAGTGGTGATTGATGCCATGAAATCCGGCGTTGGACTATACGGCTTTGCCAAGCCCAACGCCAACTCCCTGCTGCCATCGGCCGACTGGTACCTCTCAACCCCAATAGACAGCCTTAAGGGTGATAACCGGAACATTGCCACCTTCGCCCGGGTATATAACAACCTCGCTCTAGATTACCTCAAATGAACAAACTCATTATTGCCTTTCTGGTATTGATTGTTTAGAGGAAAGCGGGGACCTCCCCCCTATAACCTGCTCCCCTCAAATGTCCTTTTACGTATCTTTATCCAAGTATCTAACAGCTCCACCATGAAACCACAATTAAGTATAAGTGGTTATCCTTGCTTAAGTCTTGTTCTTTTTCTAACCTGTGCAACCTGCAACACTAAAACCGAACCGCCAGATCGTTTTCCAGGGCCGCGAGTCAGGGCCGCGGATGAAATGATCAGAATTCAGTTTCCAGATAAGATTGATTATAGAACGATTACCGGAAAACTAAGTCAGATCGCATCTGATATTGAATTTGTCCCCCTCGAAACAACCTCCGACTGCCTGTTAAACGACAGGATCTTTATCACACCCTCTGAAAATGGCTATTTTATCAAAATGGCTTATATAGTCTACCGCTTTTCTCTGGAAGGAAAATTCCTTGGCCGGATCAATACCGATGGTAATGGTCCAGGTGAGTACAAATGCGCTTCCTTTTTCGTTAATGATGGCAATCGGACAATTGTCAGCAGAGGTTTTTATAACGATGCATTTTTCTTCTCCGACCTCAGCGGAACTGTCCTACGTTCGGTTAGGTACCAGCTGAAACCTACTCAGTACCATGGTCTTAACCGCCTTATTCATTTAACTGACAGCACCTTTGTAGCAACTTACGGGAATTCGGATGGCCAGACTGAAATTCTTTATAGTATTCGTGATTATGAGGGAAAAGTTCTCAGCGAAGAACCGAATCCTCATCGGCTTCAGAAGCATTATCAGCCCAAAGATATTTCGATTTATTTGGGCTCCAACGATGGTTTTTATCATTTTAATGGTGCACTCTATTCCCTGAATGTTCCTGCTGATACTATTTTTAAAATCAATCCGGGTGGAACCCGGCAGGTGCATGCATTGATCGGGAGTGGAGGACTGGGTTTGACCAAGGAAGAAGACGTACGGATCAGTGCTTATGATCTGGATCTTGAACTGATTAAGAAACGTCGGAAAATCATTGATGCCGGAGAATCCGACCGCTATTTATTCCTTTTGCAATATTCATTTGGTCAAATGATGTTGGCAATCTATGATAAAGCTGATGGCAGTTTTACCCCTAATTACAATAACAAATTTGTTGACGATCTAACCGGCATGGACTCCGTCAGAATCTCTGGATCAAATGTTTATGGAAATTACCTGTACTGCCTTGTCAATGCATTTGATTTTATCCATTACTTTAACGGTCACGGTAAGGATTCCGACTTTTCACAGAACCTAAAAACCAAAGCCGTTATGAATGTCATCAGCGAAAACAGTAATCCCGTTTTGCTAAAGATCAGACTAAAAACCTTTTCAAATTGAGTCATGGAAGATACCTCCGCCCAAACTATCCGGGAAACTCTAAACAGCCAGCGCGCTTTTTTTGCTACAAATCAGACTAAAAACCTGAATTTCAGGCTTGAACAGCTCCGGAGATTCAAGGCAGCAATCAAAAAATTCGAAAAGCCGATCACCGTAGCCCTTTGGAAGGATCTTCATAAATCCGCGGAGGAGGCTTACCTGACCGAAATCAGCATGGTTATGCAGGACCTCGATAACCATATCCGGCATTTGAAACGGTGGGCAAAGCCAAAAAGGGTTCCCACACCCTTCCATCTGCTGCCATCCAGAAGCCGGATTTATTATGAACCGCTAGGGGTCGCCCTCGTTCTGGCCGCCTGGAACTACCCGTTTCAGCTCCTCATGAACCCGCTCATCGGTGCCATCTCGTCGGGCTGCTGCGCAATGCTCAAGCCATCACCCTATACTCCCCATGTGGCGGGGGTGATGGAAGAGTTGATCCGCGATACCTTCCGGCCCGATTATGTATCACTGGTCCAGGGAAGCCGAAAGGTCAACGCCATACTCTTAGAACAGCGCTTTGATTTTATCTTTTACACGGGCAGCCCCGCCGTGGGTAAAGTGGTCATGCGCGCCGCCGCGGAAAGCCTCACTCCGCTGGTCCTGGAACTGGGCGGAAAAAGCCCCTGTATTGTGGATCGGGAAGCCAACCTGGAGATTGCAGCCAAAAAAATCGCCTGGGGAAAGACCATTAACGCCGGTCAAACCTGCATCGCACCCGATTACCTGTTTGTCCACCGGTCAGTCAAGGAGGAACTCCTTGTGAAAATCATTGCACATTTTGACCGGACCTACGGCCAGGATGTCCATAAAAGTCCCTGGTACCCCCGGATCGTCAGTCATTCCGCCCTGGAGCGGCTTCAGAAACTGCTTCTTCACGGCACGATCATCTATGGAGGCCGGGTAGAACACGCCGACCGCTACATGGCGCCCACCATTATTGATGATATTCAGCCCGATTTTCCGATCATGCAGGAGGAGATCTTTGGACCGATTTTGCCGGTCCTCACCTTTGACCGAATCGAGGAGGTATACTCGTTTGTCAATTCAAGGGAAAAACCCCTGGCACTCTATTATTTCGGAAATCCATCCAGGGGAAGGGAGGTTCTGGACCACACAACTTCAGGCGGAGGATGCATAAATGATGTTCTGCTCCATATTGCCAACCACAACCTGCCCTACGGAGGTATCGGCAACAGCGGTCTGGGGCACTACCACGGACACCACAGCTTCCTGGCCTTCAGCAACTCCCGCTCCTATGTCCTGAGCCCCACATGGTTCGACTTGCCGGTTAAATACGTGCCATTCAAAGGATTTCGATGGGTTAAGAAAATCATTTAATCTCACCCTCACCATGAAGACAGCGCCACAAAACATCGATGAATATATCCTCGGATTTCCGCCGGAAATCCAGGGAATTCTGGAAGAGATCCGCGCAACCATCCGGGCAGCAGCTCCGGAGGCTACCGAAGCCATCAGCTACCAGATGCCAACCTTTAAGCTGAACGGGAACCTGGTTCATTTCGCAGGGTACAAGAACCATATCGGATTTTATCCCGTGCCCTCTGGAATAGACGCTTTTAAGGAGGAACTCTCAAAATTCAAGGGAGCCAAAGGCTCCGTGCAATTTCCGCTCGGTAAACCGATGCCCCTCGATCTCATCAGCAGAATCGTGAAATTCCGGGTTGCTGAAAACCTTGCAAAATCCACTCAAAAACCACACCTGTAGAGACGGATCATTATCCGTCTCTACGATATTCATTCTATTGTGACCTACTGTGCCTATTGTGGTTCGAAAAAAGAATATTGAATAATTGCCATGAACAACTACCCTGATTATACCGCCCGGAAAATCACCGAATCCCTCACCATCGACGGAAACCTCTCAAAAGAGATCTGGCAGAATGCCCGCTGGAGCAAGCGTTTCGCCGACATGGTCACCGGCGATCCCGGCATGTTCAATACCCAGACTGCCATCCTCTGGAGCGATACACA
>Ga0209417_1004425_pt1 | contig 16826 bp, 16 predicted proteins | sample RifGroF2_FD_184002 | JGI IMG/M metagenome (GOLD analysis project Ga0209417, IMG submission 184002) | Groundwater microbial communities from Rifle, Colorado, USA - Groundwater F2 (SPAdes) (version 2) | ecosystem: Environmental > Aquatic > Deep subsurface > Groundwater | place: Rifle, Colorado... | reverse complement strand
CCGACATATTGCGCTGAACATGTTACTGCTTTTGCTGGAATGAAATGGATTGGAAAATCTTCATCATCATAAAGTGTCGCCTCTTGTTTGAATGTGTCATATCCAACACACTCGTTTGGACAAATATCCAAAGAACTTGTGATCGCCGAAACAGCCGGATCTCCGTCGTCTGGCGAGTATAAATTACATCCAACGTCTTGCGCCGCACAAACTTGCGCGTAAGCTTTGCATTCTGAAGGATCTGTTGCTTTTCCTTCACATCCAAGATAACTCGGAGCTGTTTTTATGTATTGCGCTTGTCCGTCTTTTTTTAGGCCTTCAACAAACGTGCTTGTTGTTTCTTTTGGTTCAACTTGAATCGCGTCATAACGAACATTTATTGAATCAAGCAAAACTTTCATTTGCGAAGCGCTTTTCGGAGCCCCAAATGTGCACGATTGCCGTGTCCATTCGGTTTCAACATTTTTTACGGTAATCAATTCATTCCCAATTGCAGTACAACCGACAAACGACAAACCTGACAAACTTACGGGACTGCTGTTTTTGTCCAAAAATGTGAGACGAATATCTGCGCTTTGCGAGTTTGCAGTTTCAGAAACCGCGTAATAACTCAATGTGTAAAATTGGTTTGGTGAAACAGAAAGAAGCTGACTAACGCCTTTCCCACCGCCCGAAAGCAGTTTGAGAGACGATGTTCCGCGCGCGGCTTGCTTATTTTTTTCAATCACTAACTTATTTGCTGTAATATTTTGAAGTGTCCAATGATCCGGAACTCCATCGCTATTTTCATCCGTTTCAAAACTCGGGTTTCGGTTCATGTTCAAAGTAGAACTGTTAGAAGAAAACAGTTCAGAACATCCAACGTCATTGTTTGAACATTCTTCTGCCGCGTGCGTAAAATACTGACGATCTTCATACGAAAAAACCGAATACGTGTTTCCTGTAGGCGGAGTGTACGTTGTTGAATCGCTCATGTTTCCAGTTGAAGTCTGATACAGCCAATCGTTTTCGCGATCTGCAGTGATAAACGATTCATCAGGAATCAACCATCCAAATGTGTCGCCAGCTTTATATTTATTTGTGCGATACCACTGACATCCAGCATTTTCTTTTCCGCACACGCTATAATCAACCGTGTTTATAATAACCGCGTTTTGTTTTTTAGATGTTGTGTTTGTCATTGACAAACAACCAGCATATTCCTGCGAGCACGCATCGCCTTTGAATCTCCAAACGTTTTTCTCGCTAACACAATAGCCGTATCCGTTTGTGCATTTGCCGTTTTGATCTTCACCCAAACAACTCGGCGCATCAGCGCAAACACTCTGTCTACCAGGGCTTAACATTGTCAAACGAATTTCACCATTAACTGTTGCGCGACATTGCGAATCTGGATATTTCAAAACCCAGTCAGGATCAATCAAATGACAAAATGGATGAGCCAAATCAATCGTTCCGTTCGGACTGCAACTATTAAACTCACTTATGATTTCCTTAAGGGATTTTGGATTTGTATCATTGTTCGCTTGCGCGGCAAGTTCCCATCCAATCGGCAGAATTCGCACTTTACGCATTTTTACAAGATTCGCGTAACAGAAACTATATGTGTAACAAAGCGGATCCTGGTTTACATCCAATTTGCGAGAAGATATCAACTTCCAACTTCCGTCAATCAAACCTTCATCAATCGCTTCTTGAACAGTCAAAGGAATACCTATATTTCCTCTTGAAATAGCGGCCATGAAATTCGCGTTCATGACACAATTGTTTATCCCACGGTTTGCAATTCCCTCTGGCGGACAAACAATAAATTCCGAGAGCGCGTTGTATTCTGTTGTTGCAAAAGGAAGCGTTGCAAAAATACCTGCCAATCGATCGCGTTGGGATTCCTCATCGTCTGGAAGCGCTTCCAAATCAAACGGATCAGAAGATTCAGGAGAAACAGCAAACAATCCTTTGTAAATTTTGTTGAAAAGTTCAGAAAGAAGAGTGTTTGTGAAAGTTGACGCGGCTGTCATTGCAAGCCCGCTAATCGCCGCTCCGCTTGGATCATCTGCCGCAAGAATATCAGAAGCTTTTAAATTTATGTCTTCTCCTGTTGCTAATTTTCTAAGTTTTGTAACAAAATCATCCTCCACAAAAGAAGATGGCGTTGTTGTTTGTCCTGTTGCAGGATCTTTAACTGGTTTCAACGCGTTTGATTTTAGCTGTTCTATAACACTAAGATTTTTCTCCTCATCCACCTGTCTTGCAACCTCATAATTTATCTTCACTGCCGCGCTTAATTCATTTCGGCCAGGTTGAAGTGATTCAGCAAATTTTGAGAGAATCGCTTTGTTGGCTTGATCAGGATCCATTGCAGATTGAATCTCGCTTGCAAAATTTCCCCAATTGCTCAGAAACTCATCAATGTCACAACGAGGCTTTTGTGGTTTATATCTTTGCGCAATTCCAAGTTGAAGAGCAAGTGTGAAATCTGGTGGTGGAAGACAAGCTCCAAGCTTGAGTCCAAGTCCACTTTCAAGACCCTCACTCATTTCAGCAACAGCCTCACCGGCAACTTCTTTTCCAAAATCTGCAAATCCTTCTTTAATTCCTTTTTTATAAAACATCGAACCCTGCCCTATTCCGCCGTTTGCGATAATGAGCGCGGATTCGTATGCTAAACGATTGGTGACAAATTTTCCTATATCCAACAATCCTTGCACCAACGCAATTTTCCAAGCTGGTGTAGCGACTTTTTCATTTAAAATTTTCATGCTTTCCATGACTGATTCACCAATACATGGAGGAGAAAAAGGAGCTGCACCACAAGCAGACATGCTTTCTGCTCCTTGAAGTTCAGTGCTAACTCCTAAATCATATGCTTGAGCGACTTTTGTGTGTGAGAAAATCATCGTGCTTACAATTCCAAAAGCAAAAACAAACACGAGTCCCGCTGATAACCATTGTCTTGTTTTTTGCTTAGAAAAATTCATAACTAAGGAGTCGGCGTTGTCTCTTCAGTTGGTGCTACAAGCGCGTCAAATGTTCCTTTTTTTGAAGCTTCATCAATCGTCATATTGAAAAATTCGGCAAGAGCTTTATCATCTATTTTATCAAGGTCCTCTTTTTTCATTCCTGTTTTTATCAAGGCTTTGCGAATCTCTGCAAGAGTTGCTTTTTTGAAAAACGTTTCAACATCTTCTTTTGACTTAAAATCAATTTCTCCAGTGGCTGACAAAGACGTCATATCTCCAAAAATTCCTTCAAGCCCAGCAAGAGGATTACTTTCATCAACTATTTCAGATGAAGAAATGCCGGTGCAAGTTTTGTCTTTTGGACAGTTCGGATCATTGTTTGAAAAAATTTCCATCTTATCGTCAAACCCATCTGAATCAGAGTCTGCAAGATACGGACTTGTTTTATAAACTTGAAGCTCATCGTAATCAGTAAGACCGTCTCCATCAACGTCACGAGTTTTTGAAGCTTCGAGTTCTTCTTGTTCACGTTGTGAAGTTGATACAAAACGTTCACCTTTTAAATATTTAGCGATTTGTAAATCAAACGGACGTTGGATATTCACACCAAACGAACGGAACCCAAAAAAAATTCCTCCAAGACCTAAAAATAACAAAAGCGCAAAAGCAACCTTTTGCTCGGTAGAAAGAGGACGAGGTTCGCGTGTTCGAACGCGTTTGATTCCCATAATCGGATAAACCTATTATAACAAACGAATCCAATTCTCAACAGTGAGTTCTTGTGCACGAATTTTTGGATTTAAGTCGAGTTGTTCAAGTTTTTTCACAACATTATGACCAAGGTTTGATTTGAGCTGTTTTCGCTTTGATGAAAAGCCTTTTTTGGCAATATAAATTACTTTTTCTGGGTCAACACCGTGCAATGCCGGATGACTTGGTTTGTAAAGATCTAGGCGAATAATAGCTGAATCAACTTTTGGAATCGGGCGAAACGCGCCGGCTTTTACAATCGCAATACGATCACACTGTGCATATATCTGGCAAACAACCGAAAGTAAACTCATTTTTGGCGGTTTGGCAATTATGCGATCAGCAACTTCTTTTTGAACCATAAGAACCATTCGCGATGGTCGAGGTTGTGTTGTGAGAAATCGCTCAAGAATTGGTGAAGTGATGTTATAAGGAATGTTGGAGATTAGTTTGTAACTGTCATTGCGAGGGAGTTCGACGACCGAAGCAATCTCGGAGATTGCCACGTCGTCCCGCCTTGGCGGGACTCCTCGCAATGACACTTGTAGAACATCCCCCTCAATCAACTTAATCTTATCGCCAAATCTTTTTTTGAGCGGCGCGATCAAATCTTTATCAGCTTCGATCGCGATCACTCGCGCACCAGCATCAACAAGCGCTTGCGTAAGAGTTCCGGTACCAGGACCAATTTCAAAAACAGTTTCGCCTTTTTTTATTTCAGCGGCTTGGATAATTTTTTTCACAGCTGTTTCATCCACCAAAAAATTTTGTCCAAATGATTTTTTAGCTCTAGGCAACATACAACTTTGGTATTTCTATTTCGCCTTGACGAAGCACAACAATCCGTCCGTTTTTTTCAGCAATAATAGTAGATGGCTGACGCATTGGCAGAACTCCGTCATCCAAATATAAGTCAGGTTGCAAAAGTTGAAAGTTGAATTGTTTTTTTATTGATTCAATATCGTAACAAGCAGGTTCACCGGCAAGATTCGCGGATGTTGCAACAATCGGAACACCGAGCGCTTGCGACAGTGCGTGAGCAATTGGATGTGAACTTACACGAACAGCTATTGTATTGTCTTGAACCACCAATGGCGATAGTGTTGATTCTTTGCGGATTGGCGAGACAATCGTGAGAGGTCCAGGCCAAAGTTTAGAAATCAGTTGATCAAAAATCGGTGAAAGTAAAGCATGCTTTTCTGCCATTTTTAAATCAGCAACAATAAGCGGCGGCGCTTTCCCTGCTACTCGACCCTTTATGGCCATTACTTTTTCAACCGCGCGTGAATTTGTCGCATCTGCCGCGATCCCATAAGCGGTTTCTGTTGGAAACACAACAACCCCGCCATTGCGGAGCATTTCAACTGCTTTCCTTATTTCATCCTTTTCCAGTAAAAACATAGCTTGTAACTTTATAAGAGAAGCGGTTGTGAATTTTATTTGGGGTCAGGTCTTGAATTTTAGAATCTTACTAGAATCTTACTAAAATTCAAGACCTGACCCCAACCAAAACCGCCATGCTACCGCTCCGTACTTTTTCACTTCCCAAACCATTTCACTGTCTTTTCCAATCCTTCATCTAATTTCACTTTCGGTTTCCATTCCAAAACCTCTCGCGCTTTGCGCGCATCAAGCGCTGAACGCATAACTTCTCCAACTGCCGCTGGTTCGTGACGCGCAGGAAGTTGAGCGTGTGTGAGTTTTTGCAATTTATGAAAAATCGTATTTACATCGGTTTCTTTTCCAGTGCCGATATTAAAAACACCAATCACTTTTTTATTCATCGCCGCTATGTTCGCGGCAACCACATCTTCAACATACACGTAATCTCTTGTTTGTTTTCCTGTTCCGAAAATCGTTGATGGTTTTCCTTTTAACATTTGACTTGTGAAAACAGAAATCACTCCAGCCTCCCCTTTTGCATTTTGTCGTGGCCCATAAACATTCGCATAACGAAGTGCAACATACGGAACTCCATGCATCATATAAGCGAAATGAAAATACATTTCAGCCGAACGTTTTGAAATCGCGTACGGAGACGATGGTTCTGAAATAATTTTTTCAGACCACGGCAATCTTGCGGACTCTGGATACATCGGTCCACCGCTTGAACAAAAAATAATTTTTTTCACACCAATTTGTCCAGCAACGTGCGCGATTGTTAAACTTCCCAAAATGTTTGTTTTCGCGTCATTGAGCGGATCTTTTACTGAATCCCGTAAATTTATTTGCGCTGCAGTGTGAAAAATTATATCTGGTTTAACACGTTTGAGATACTCAACAAACTGCGGATTCAAAATTGACATCCGCGTAAAGTGAGCGTTTGGATTAACATTCTTCGGGTTTCCTGTTGACAAATCATCAACAACATAAACTTTGATACGTCGCCGAATGAGCGCGTCAACTATGTGTGAGCCGATAAATCCGGCACCACCAGTGACAAGAACGGTTTGATAAAGTTTGGACATATTATTCTTTATTTGCTTTAGCAAAACGGTCTGAATCTGTAACTTGTTTTCTCAAATACGCTTCCATAAACGGTTCAAGCTCGCCATCAAGAACTGAAGTCGTATCTGACGTCTCATACTCTGTTCGGTGATCTTTTACCATTTTATATGGATGCAGAACATATGATCTGATTTGATTTCCCCATTCGGCCGATTGATATTCACCGCGTAGTTTTTTCTTTTCTTTTTCTTGTTCATCCAATTGAAGCTGAAAAAGTTTTGATTTCAAAATCTTCATTGCGGTCTCTTTGTTTTGCAACTGCGATCGTTCATTTTGACACGCGACTGAAATGTTTGTTGGAAGATGAACTATGCGAACGGCTGAATAAGTTGTGTTTACACTTTGTCCACCTTTACCACCTGCCATAAAAGTATCAATGCGCAAATCTTTTGAATCAATTTCTATTTCTTCAACTTCATCAAGTTCTGGTATTACTTCAACAAGCGCGAAAGTTGTGTGACGCATTTTTTCAGCATCAAACGGAGAAATTCGCACAAGACGATGAACACCGGCTTCGGATTTCAAATATCCATAAGCGTAACGACCTTCAACACGTATTGTAATACTTTTAATTCCAACGTCTTCGGCTCGCGACTCATTCAAAATCGTAACTGTCCAATCGCGACGTTCAGCAAAACGCATTAACATTCTAAACAACATTTCTGTCCAATCCTGCGCTTCTGTTCCACCAGAACCAGCATGAATCGAAACAATTGCAGGATACTGATCATACACGCCGGAAAAAAGCATTGCGAATTCAAGTCGCGCAAATTTTCTATCAAGTATTTCAAGCTTTTTTGCAACTTCATCATGAAGAGAATTGTCTCCTTCACTTTGCGACAAAGTAATAACTTCCTCTAAATCTTTGACTTCTGTTAAAAATCCTTCCCAAGTGAAAAGTTCATCTCGCAATTCGGCCGCTTGTTTACTCACTTTGCGAGCATTCTCACTATTATCCCAAAAACCTTGCTGGCCCATTTCAATCTCAAGACTGGCAAGCTGTGTTTTTACAGTGTCGAGGTCAAAGAGACCTCCAGGTGTTCTCTGCTTTCACCAGGAGGGCTTGAATTTGATTGAGAAGTTCTTGCATAAATGTTAACGCACAAAATAAATTATTCGGTAGCTACTGTACCATGTCTCCGGGCCAACGGACTCTTCGCCGTTGTTCACTACGACATAGCACAGTAGCTCCTTTATTTTGATTTGTAATATCTAATAACTCGCGAACAGAATCGTCTCCACGTTCACATAATTGATAGTTACTATTCGATAGTCAATCCAATCTTTTATTGCCTCTCAAACCGATAGCGAGAACAAACCTTCCGCTAAAAATTTAATCGCTTTGCGTAAGCGCCAAGAACAGGCATTTCCCACATACGTCCTGCAAACGCGTTCACCATTCCAAGAATTATCAAAATAATGAGTACGAGCGATCCAAGCACCCAAACGACTTGTCCCAAAATTGGAACTATATTTCCAGCCCACAAAATTACCCAAACAATGAGAAGTACAAGTCCTTGCTTGCCATGATGTTGAGAAAACGCGCTCTGACGATTGAGCCAAAGAGGAAGAACACACAAAACCCCAAGATAACCAATGGCGGAGATAAATTTTTCTGATTGTGTAGGCATAGAAAAAAGGTCTGAAAGGTCGGAAAGGTCTGAAAGGTCTGAAATGGCCAAGAAAAATTAAGAGTAAAAGACACAATGATACTAACAAAAATTGCTGGATTGCACAACAAAAAACGGCCCATCTCGAGCCGTTATGTTTTTTATATTCTATCCCAACCTTTCAGACCTTTCCGACCTTTTCTCAATACATCCCCATACCTCCACCTTGTCCTGCTTGAGCTGGTTCTTCTTTCTTTGGAATATCTGTGACAGCCGCTTCTGTTGTGATAATCATGATTGCGATCGATGCCGCATTCTGAAGCGCACTTCGAGTGACCTTTGCTGGATCAATAACTCCGACAGCGACAAGATCTTCATACACATTTGTAAGCGCGTTGTATCCAAACGAACCAGAATTTTCTCTAACTTTTTCTGCAACAACTGATCCGTCTTTTCCAGCGTTTTGCGCGATCATGCGTAGTGGTTCTTCAAGCGCTCGGCGCAAAATATCAAGACCAATATTTTCATCACCTTCAACAGAAGTAGAATTCAATACCAGACCCGCTCGCATAAGCGCGACTCCACCACCAGGAACAATTCCCTCTTCAACTGCCGCCTTTGTTGCCGCGACAGCATCTTCAATACGGTGCTTCTTTTCTTTCATCTCTGTTTCTGTTGCGGCCCCGACTTTGATAACAGCAACTCCGCCAGACAATTTAGCAATTCGTTCTTGTAATTTTTCTTTTTCAAAATCTGAAGTCGCATTTTTCCATTCTACTTGCAATTGTTTTACGCGATCTCCAATCACAGATTTCTCACCACGGCCTTCAACAACTGTGGTATTTTCTTTATTAGAAACTATCTTTCGTGCTTGTCCCAAGTCATGTAGATCAACATTTTCGATTTTTAATCCAACTTCTTCTGAAATAACCTTCCCGCCAGTCAAAATCGCGATGTCTTGCAACATTGCCTTTCGGCGATCGCCAAATCCAGGAGCTTTGATGGCAAGAGTACTAAACACTCCGCGCAACTTGTTCACGACAAGTGTTGCAAGCGCTTCCCCATCAACATCTTCCGCGATTATCACAAGTTCTTTCTTTCCAGTTGTCGCGACTTTTTCAAGAACCGGCAAAATATCTTGAATTGAACTGATTTTTTTATCTGTAATAAGAATATAAGCATCATGATATTCAGCTTCCATCCTTTCCTGATTTGTAACCATGTAAGCAGAAACATAACCTTTATCAAACTGCATTCCTTCAACTACTTCAACGTCTACGCCAAATGATTGTGATTCTTCAACTGTAATCACGCCGTTGTTTCCAACTTTGTTCATAGCGCTTGCGATCATTGCTCCAATCTCTGGATCATTCGCGGAAATTGACGCGACCTTCTCAATCTCTTCACCCTTGATTGGTGTTGCGATTCTTTTAATCTCCGCGACTACTGCTTCAACACCTTTTTCAATACCTCGACGAAGCGCTTGTGGATTTGTTCCTGCTGTTACATTGCGCAAACCTTCAGCAATTAAAGATTGCGCAAGAACTGTTGCTGTTGTTGTTCCATCACCGGCAACATCGTTTGTTTTGCTCGCAACTTCTTTAACAAGCTCTGCGCCAAGATTTTCAAACTTATTTTCAAGTTCGATTTCTTTTGCAACTGTTACTCCGTCTTTTGTCACGATTGGCGCGCCATAACCGCGATCCAAAATCACGTTTCGGCCTTTTGGACCGAGTGTAATTTTTACAGCATTTGCGAGTTGATCAACACCACGCTTAAGCGCGGAACGTGCTTCTTCATTAAATGAAATTTGTTTTGCCATATATTTATTCTATTCAATTATTCCCATTACATCCTCCATACGAATTAACAAAAACTCTTCATTGTTCATTTTAACTTCGTCTGGCGCGTATTTTTTAAACAAAACAATTTGACCTGGCTGAACTTCCATTTTAGATCGGCTTCCACTTTCAAGTTCACGGCCAGGACCAATAGCGATCACTTCGCCGCGTTCCGGACGTTCTTTGTTAACCGTGTCTGGAATTATGATCCCGGAGACTGACTTTTCTTCTGCGGAAACTGGTTTGACCACAATGTGATCGGAAATTGGTGTGAGTTTCATATAATAAATAAATCGCTAGCACTCGTCTTATATGACTGCTAGCGTCGTCATCTTATCAAAAAAAATAGGACTGTCAAGTATGTCTTGACCATTGAATAATAAGAGAAACACCGAATACTCCCAAAGCCAAACCTGGCCAGAGTGACCAAAGATAATGGTCAAACAAACCGAGTACTATCAAAACAACACCAAGTGTTAGTCCAAGCATTCCACCTGCTTGTTTTGAAACTCGCGCGCTCATTTGATCAACGCGCAAAATGAGATATAGAAATGTCGCGAACCCGAAAATACCTAGCTCACCTAGAATCAGTAAAAAGATATTGTGAATCGGTTGATAAGCCCATACAGATTTTCCGGAATCAATTGCCTGAAGCGCGAATGTGTACGAACCAGGTCCAACTCCAAACAATGGATTATGTTTGAACACATCATCAAACCATGAGTATTGTGACACGCGTTCTTCGATTGAAATTTTTTCAACACGAAGATTTGGTTCAAACCGCGCAAAAATTTGCGGATAAAAAACAATCAATGTGGCGATCAAACTAACAAAACCTATAATCATTATCGGAATCACACGAGAAGGAACAACGCGACGTTTCAAAAACATCAAACTTATCAAAAGTAAAAATCCGACAATAAGAGCAATCCACGCGCCACGAGAAAAAGTTAAAATAAGTGTTACAGAAAACAAAATAACAGGAATTGCCGAAATGATAAGTTGTTGTTTTGTCTTTATCATCCGAACGATCCATGATAAAAAAACAAGACCAACTGCGATATAACCGCCAAAAATATTTGGATGTGGAAAAGATCCGTACGCGCGCAACATTCTTGAGGTTGCGGTTTCCACAACTGCGGCTCCAGCAGTTTGTGCGTTTTGTGCAGAAAGTCCGAGCCATGAAAACGCTGAAGATGATCCAACAATCACCTGCCACAACCCAAGAACAGACGGAATGATAAGTCCTGCGACAAAAGCGCTCACAACTGATTTTATATTCGTGCGAACATCACACAAAAGCATAAGAAGTGCGAAAGCAAAAATAATATGCAAAATCTGCGCGATCCCTGTTTGAAAAAACGAAGTGAATGCAAGCGAGAAAAAAACTGTTCCCAATAATAAATATCCGGCTTGTACAACTTTCTTCATTCCTTCGACTGGTTGCCATTTTCCACGCAACAACACAACAATAAAAATAATCAATTCTGTCGCATACAAAGACAAAGTTCCATACTGCGACACTTCCCCTCCAATCACTGGAGAAGAAAAAATCCATCTTGTCTGCCAAGGCAAAAGAAAAATCGTCAACAGTAAAAAAACTTCAGCTAATCTCTCTTTCATAAATTTCTTTATACTCTTTCGTAAACTGTTCGCGACGGTCACTATTGTGAAATTTCAAAATCTGATCTGAAACAATCACGCGCGAATCCTTATTTGCAAGATCCCTAATGTTTGAAGGAAAACGATTCCGTTGAATGGAACGAAACAACGGTTCAAACAAAGACCATTGAATCGGAATAGAAAATAAGCGACGCGCTTTATGAGAAGGATGTGACAATCGCTGGCGTGCGTTTGGCAAAATGACATCAACCCAACGATTTACAGACACGAGTTGTGAAAAAATTTCTGACCGATCAAGCATTGGAACAAGCGATTTAATCCAATACGCAAGATATGGATCTTCATCTCCATATTTGAGTGACTCCATTTGAAGAGCTTCCGTTGTTGTAAAAAAACTAAAACAAAATGGATCGTTAACTTTAACTCCATTAAGTTGTTGTGGTCGGTTTCCAAAAAGAGCAAACGGTAACACAAGAAAAAAACGTGTTGACCATATTCTGTTTGGATCAGTCATTATGTATAAATCAATGTCGCTTTCATTTGTTGTGTGCCACCACGCAAGAGTATTTGCTGAAGCAACTGCCTTAACGTTCGGCAAGAGTTGAAAAAAATAACAAGCGCGACGCAGTTTTCGATACTTACCAACCGAGTTCAAAAATCGTTTATGACGTTCTTCAACCATTGATGAGAGTGGATCAGAATGCAATGTCCAAAAACCGTCTTTCTGGTTCAATTTTTCTTTAAGCCATGCACTATTTGTAAATGCTTGTGAAACTTCAAATAAATCGTACGGTCGTGAAGGACACAACAACCATTTCCAAATCTCAAACGTCGTGAGTGGATAATGAAAAACAGAAAACCAACAGATCGTTCGAAAAATGGATAGTTCAAGGTCTGTTGACTGCAACATACCGACCAATCTTACTGTTTCTTCTTCCTAAAAACAACTACTTGCTGAACAATCGAAAATACAGTGACAGTCACCCAATAAAGCGCTAATCCGCCAGGGAGACTAATACCAATTACGACTGTCATAACTGGCATGAAATACAGCATGGACTTATTCATGGATGCGAGCATTGTTTCATCCTTGGCGCCTGGGGATCCAGCAACTTGTTTTGGCGGACTCTTAGACATTAACATTTTTGTTTGAAAGAATTGAAACACTCCCGCTAAAACAGCAAGCCAAATACTTGGAACAGAAAGATCTAAAAAGCCTAGAAAAAATTTGTGAATCTCTCCTGGATTTGGAACAAAAGAATAAAGCATGTTCAGCGCGGCAGGATCAAACCCTTTTAGAAGCACTTGATAAAGCGCGATCAAAATTGGAAACTGAATAAGAAGGGGAAGACAAGACGACAGAGGATTAACTTTTTCTTGTTGATATAAAGTCATCATTGCTTTTGCAAGTGCTTCTTTGTCGTCTTTGTGTGTTTTTTTCAATTCTTCAATTTTTGGCTGAATCTCTTGCATTGCCTTTTGTGATTTCAATGAAGAATTCATGAACGGCCAAAGAATCAGTTTGATAATAAGCGTGAGTAAAATAATAGCGACTCCCATATCAGAACCGGGAATCGCGTCATAAAGAAAAACAAGCAAGTTGAAAAGTGGCTGAACAAGAACTAATTGAAAAATGTTCATAATTGAGTTGGATTATTTTCTTCCTTTTCTTCCGTTACTTCCGATACTTCTGTTACTTCCTTTTCCGCTTCTCCTATATTTATTTTCCATCCTGTTAGACGAGCGGCAAGACGGACATTCTGACCGCCTTTTCCAATCGCAAGCGACAATTGATCCGCGTTTACCTTCACATACGCAGAATGATCTGCATCCTCAACACGAACTGATATAACTTTTGCAGGAGAGAGCGAATGAGTGATAAATTCAACAGGATTTTTATTCCATTCGATTATGTCTACCTTCTCACCGCCGAGTTCTGAAATAATTGTTTGAATGCGAGTGCCGCGCTGACCAATACACGCGCCAATTGGATCAATAGATTCGTCGCTTGTGAAAACAGCGACTTTCGAACGTGATCCAGCCTCACGAGCAATAGCTCGAAGTTCAACAAAACCTTCTAAAACTTCTGGAATTTCAACCGCAAACAATTTACGCACCATTTCTTCTGATGTGCGTGAAACTAAAATTTCAGGACCTTTTGTTGTAAGACCAACTTGACGAATATAAACCTTGATTCGATCACCAGTATTATATCGTTCTGAAGTAATTTGATCTTCAGGACGCATGATCGCAGTTGTCCGACCAAGATCAACCAAAACAACTCGGCCCTCACGACGTTGAACTGTTCCATTCAAAATTTCTCCTTCTTGTCCCTTGAATTCATTATAAACAACTTCACGTTCTGCCTCGCGTAATTTTTGTGTGATAACTTGCTTTGCAGTCATTGCGGCCATGCGACCAAACTCTTCAGCTTGAGGAAGTTCGTTTCGAATTTCATCACCAATCTTTGCGTTATGTTTCAAAATTTTTGCTTCAGAAATCATGATGTCTGTTTTTGGATTAAAACGCAGACCCATATCTTCTTCAAGTGAAATGGTTGGAATCGGCTCGCCATTTTTTCTAGCATCTTCAACCTGAAGAGCAAGTTGCTCTGCTTTTTGACGACGCTCTTCATCTTGACGTTCAAGATCTTCCAAATCAATATCTTCAACAACGGTTTTAACATCCCACACTTGCATTGAACCGTCGGTCGGATCAAATTTAGTTTCAATGTTTTGATTTTTGTCTCCAAAGTCTTTTCGATATGCCGCACCAAGCGCGGATTCGATCGCGTCAATTACAGCCTCGTATTGGAGACCTTTTTCTTCGACTATTTGTCGGATTGCTTGTTCGATGGCAGAGGACATAAGTTAGAAGCAAGAAGTAAGAAGTAAGAAGTAAGAAGTAAGAAGTTAGAAGCAAGAAGTAAGAAGTAAGAAGTTAGAAGCAAGAAGTAAGAAGTAAGAAGTGATTAAATAGATCTCTGAATAAGTCCGTTAATTATTTTATGAACTGTAACACTTTGATCATTGATCTTCTGAAATTCATCCGTCGGTATATAGAACAAATCTTTTGAGATTAACAACTGGCTTTGAACTTCGCAAACAGAACCAATTGCCATGTCAAAAAACCTATTTTTTTCAGCCTGTGTCCGTCGACCAAATCCTTCAGCAATATTTGAAACAATCGACACTGACGCTCGACGAATTTGTGCGACAAGACCATATCGTTCATCTGTTGGAAAAAGCACACTTACTCGATAAATTTCAAGACAAAGTCGATGCGCCTCTTTCCATGCAATAAGATCTGTAAAATTCCGAATCTTTTCCTTTTCTTGCATATACTTGCTTCTTGCTTCTCTCTTCTAGCTTCTTATTAACAACAGAACCCGTCTTTCGACAGGTTCAACAGTGATTAAACTTTACCAAACACCGTCAGGAATGTCAATAGCTTTGAGATGAGTTATTCGAACCTTGGGTAAAAATTCTACTGCCACTACATCAATTCGCCACTGCGTGCTTGGGCTCCTTGATCTGACGTATGACTGTCCGCATTTTATTATGTGTCGAAGTTTTTGTCGTGTCACGCTTTCTTCAGGATATCCAAATGTTGATGTTTGACGAGCTTTCACCTCAACAAAAACGACCTCGTCGCCATCTTGGCAAACAAGGTCGATTTCTCCAAATGGAGATTTATATTGATGTTCTAAAATCCGAAACCCTTTGTTTTCCAAATACTCTGCAACGGCTTTTTCAACTGAAGTTCCGAATTCACGACGAGGATCTGGCATAGATTATTTCTTTCGTCGCGGTGGAAAGTATTTTCTGTGTTCTGCTTTCAAAGCTTCATGCGCGCGAAGTTCTGGAATTGTGCGTTTAACAAAACGTAACAGAAAGAAACCCCAGACAATAATTCCAATTAACCAAAACAAATACCAAAACCTTGAACCAAATAATCTAATCTGTTCAAAACTAAAAAAGTACAAAACCGCGCCAAGAATTCCCATTGTCACAAGCAGTGTTGCGCCACGCTCAAAAACTTCTCTTATGTGACGATCATCTGTTTTATGCGAAGAAACAATTCGCGCAACAATGCCAAGCACAAAAAGAAGAACAAAAAAACTAAAAATCATCTTCCCTTCTGTACCACCAACGAGTGCAGGTTGAAGAGTAAACCAATAAGACAGGTCAAACATGTTTTCAAACATATAATAAATAGTGTAGAAGAGTAGTAAAGTAGAAAGTAGCAGAGGAGATCATTGCACGTCAAGTTGTTGAAAGTTTGAAAAGCAGGCCCCAATGCTGTGGCCCTGCATCAAAAGCTTCAATGAGATGAAAACCTTGTGACGCAAAAAGCTTATGTACATCACTTGAACGAACACGCCTTTGTTCATCAACAATCATTGATCCAATTCCTGGTTTCCAATCAACAACAAGAACCCGTCCATTTTCGCGAAGCAGTCTCTTTGCTTCTTCAACAGGAACATTTGATTTCATTAAAACGCGAACAACATTCACAAATGAAATGATGTGCAAAGAACTCTCGGGGATTTTCACTCCTCCCAATCGTTCAAAATCGCCCCAAACAATATGAAGGTTTGTTATGTTCTCCATTTGCGCTCGACTTTCAACTGATTGAAGTGCTTCTTTAAGAATGTCAACCGCGTACACTTCACCACCAGGTCCAACGATCTCGCAAGCAGGCAAAACAAAATGCCCAAGCATGCCAGCGCCAAGATCAGCATAGTTCATGTCAATTGTAAGACCAGCGCGGCGTAATAGAGCCTCGGAATCAAGAAGCGCGCGACCTGAAGGAATGGTTGGCATAAGTTAGAAGTAAGAAGCGAGAAGCTGTAGCGGCAGGCTTTAGCCTTCCAGAAGTTAAAGAGGCTGAAGAAGCTAGGTATGTGTAAGAAGTTTTGCAATGCTTGTTAAAACATCAGATATCACATTAGTGGCAATGAAAATTCCGATAAAAGTAATACCAACTCCTAAAAGTTTATAAAAAAACCGTGTACCACCTGGACCAAATTTATCTTCAGCAAACTGAACTTCACCAAACCACTCAAGCAAGGTCTCGGTTTTTTTAACCATTAAAAATCCGATGACCATTACAATGAGGCCCAAAGGAATGCGATAAAATGGGGACATACCCGGTAGTACAACAATGATATTTGTTAGTCTTTCCTTGACTGGTATTGTTTCGACTCCCTACGTAGGGGGTCATGCTAACTTATATAAAACCCGGAGAAACAGGTGGCAAATCATTGTTGTCCTACCGGGCATACTGAATGTTAGTCTAACATAAAATGACAGGCTTGAAAATTTTTAAGGCATTGTCTATAATGCCTTCGCGTTAATGACTTGATGTTTATGCGCGGGTGGCGAAATGGTAGACGCACTACCTTGAGGTGGTAACGCTCGCAAGAGCATGGAGGTTCGAGTCCTCTCCCGCGCACCAACAAAAGAACTGCTCAATGAGCAGTTCTTTTGTTGAAGTGGGAAGCGAGCCAAAAGCTTGGCTCGCGTGAGGAC
>Ga0209417_1004420_pt1 | contig 16833 bp, 15 predicted proteins | sample RifGroF2_FD_184002 | JGI IMG/M metagenome (GOLD analysis project Ga0209417, IMG submission 184002) | Groundwater microbial communities from Rifle, Colorado, USA - Groundwater F2 (SPAdes) (version 2) | ecosystem: Environmental > Aquatic > Deep subsurface > Groundwater | place: Rifle, Colorado... | reverse complement strand
AGTATTTAATGTGCAAAGAGCTACTATTATTGAATATCCTGATAAAGAAAACTATTCGGAGTGGATAATAAAAAGAGAATTTAAAATTAATTCTGATATAAAAGGCGTGACAGACCCCGGATATGATATCAGGAACATCGAATATATTGGAAAAACCGTACTTGGTCAAGGAAAAATTCTGGTTAATGACAATATTTCAAAAGCTGATACGCCTGATTATTTTAGAGAATCGTATGACCGAATAGGAGTCAAGTCTAATATCGGTGTTCCCATAAAAAAAGGAGAAGATAAATGGGGAATATTATTCATATCAGAATATGAATATTTCAGAAGATGGAAAGAAGATGATGTAATTTTACTTCAAACTATAGCTGATCAGGTCTATATAGCTATCAAACAGGCAGAGCTCTTTGAAACAGTAAAACAAACAGCTCAAAGAGAAAGATTGCTTAGACAAATTGTTGAAACAATTAGAAGCACCTTAGATATTAATGAAGTAAAAAAAAGTATCGTTAATGAAATGGGCAAAGTTTTTAATGCGGATAGATGTTATTTTAGGGCTTTTGATAAAAAATCAGATAAGTTTTTACCTCCTGATGTTGAATATCTTGCATCTCCTGATATGAAGAGTTTAATAAATGTTGAGCCGGATCAGGAAGGTTTAATATTTTTTGCAGATATCCTTAAACAGGGAAAAGGTTCATTTCCTATAGTAGTTGATATAGATTCTATAAAAGATCCTTTAGTGGAAAGATATATGAAAAATGCAGGAATACTGGTGGATTATGCTATACCAATAAGGGACAGGGAAGATGAGCTTGCATATCTGGTGCTTCATTATGCAAAACAAAAACCTGATCTTGGAAAAGAAGATTTAGACTTAATGGAAACTATTGCAAAACAAGTAACAATAGCAATTGATCAGGCTAAACTTTACGAAACCATAAAAGAACAGGCTGAAAATGAAAGAATTTTAAGGGAAATAATTAGTGAAATCAAAATTTCTCAAACTCTTGAAGAAGTCTATGACTATATTGTTGCAAAATTAGCTGATATTTTTGATACTGAAAGAGCTTTTTTTATCGAAATGCCTGAATTAGAAAATGAAAACCCCTCAATAAAACATCAATATCATAAACGAGCTGATATTCCTTTTATACCTGATCATATGATTCGGGAAAAATGTCTTATGAATTTATTTGAAGCAGCAAACAAAAAAGGTATTGCCATTATTAACAATACTGCGGAACATAACAAAGATGATGAAAGGCTTCAAAACTTTTTTAACGATTTCAACGTAAAATCAATATTATTAGTTCCTTTAATCAGATATAACCACGATATAAAATTATTAGGAGCTATTGTGCTTTGTTTAGGCAAAGTTAAAAACTGGAGTGAAGATGAAATAAATCTTATAAAATCAATTGCCGGCTCAACTGCAACAGTTATGTGGGAAATCAAAAAAAGAACTGAATTGGAAGAATTAAGAAATGTTTTTATCTTAACTCTGACTCATGATCTTCAAGTGCCGCTTGTCGGAGAACATAAAGCATTGGAGTTCATTACTTCAAGACCTGATGACCAGCCTATAGGTAAATTTAAAGGGCTTATAGCGGATATTTTAAAAAGTAATGAAGGATTAACTACTCTTTTAAAAAAACTGCTGAACAGCTACAATTTTGAATCAGGAAAACAAAAATTGGATTTATCTCTACAGCATTTAAGTATTCCAATAATTGAAGTAATAGATTCATTAAAAAATTTAGCTGATTCAAAACAAATATCTATTGAAACTCAAATAGATGAAAACTTGCCGCCTATAATAATGGATTCTGAACAAATCAAAAATGTTCTGCATACCTTATTAGAAAATTCTATTACTTATATTCAACAAGGCGGTCATATTATTATAAAAAGCTCAATAGAAAAAGATAAAATAATAACCTCTGTTGAAGATAACGGTCCCGGCATCCCATATAAAACAAGCGAAAGAATTTTTGAAAGATTTGCCATGGCAATTGCAATTGAAAGAAAAATCGGGGCTGGTTTAGGGCTATATCTGGCAAAACAAATTATTGAAGCCCATAGAGGAAGAATTTGGTTTGAAACAGAAATAGGAAAAGGCGCGACTTTCTATTTTAGCTTACCTTTAGGCTAATTATTTATATCTTAGTAATTACATACACTGAGCTCAATATACGTGCGGCGACTTCTATAAAATCTTTAAGTACTTGAGTCCAATCAACCGGAGACTGCTCTTTTCTCGGTACTAAAATCATATCCCCCTGTTCAAGTTTTTTTCTTGAAGCAAATTTGACTTTTTCTGCCATACCGCCTGATTTAACGATATACATCGCATTTTTATTAGCATGTTCCGTAAAACCGCCTACATTATTTATATAATCTTTAACGGTTTTGTCTTTATTATAGTTAACTGCTGTTTGGTTCATTGTTTCACCTAAAACCATAATGTATTTTGACAAAAGCGGAACAAATATCTCATCACCGGGCTGTATATCTAAATTTTCATCTTCCGGCAGATTATTAACATCATTGGAATTTATATTCAGGCTAATTCTTCCATAACCTTTTTGAGCTTTTTCTTTCAGCATCTCAAGTAAATTCATCCGGTTATTAATATAGCTTTGAACATTAACATTAATCTGTTTTTGATCTGAAAATTCAAGTTTAGTCAATTTATCGGAGAAACTTTCCTGTTGTTTTAAAATATAATCGCCCAGAACCTGTTTTTGCGTATCTGAAACCGATTTTCTTAAGAAGATTATTCCTTTTAGATTACCGTTATTATTAACTCCGCCTGCCATATTAATAATATCTTTAAGCTTTAAATTATCCGAATATTTATAAATTCCGGGAGTGTTAACATGTCCTAATACCTGAACTGTTTCCAGAGTTTCGTTTGGTTTCAACTCTCTGAAAAGTATTCTGTTTCCTGCCTGTAAAATCAAGTCCTGTGTTTTATCGTTTTGCACAAGTAAGTCATACAGGTAAACAACTTTTGTTGTTTCTTTATTATTAACGGCATTTTCGGCAATATTTACATTATTTTGGTTATTAACAGCGTTTTCAACGGCATTTGTCGGGCTTTGACTATTATTATCAACATTTTCAGCAGTATTTATAATATTTTGTTTATTTTTTCCCGTAATTTCAGCAACAATGTTTTTTATTTGGATTTCGTCAATTTTTTTATCGGTATTGCTTACGTTTTCAAAATTTGAAGAATCTACAGTGAATCTGACCGAGGCAAGAACATTTTTTAAAGTCATATTTTCATTATAGGGAATTATTCCGGGGTTAAGTATGCAGCCTGAAACGCTTATAGTGTCCATAGTCGTGTTTGGAAAGATTTTTATTTGATCCTGCGGCATTAATTCAGGGTTTGTATAACCGTTAAAAAAATCTATAAGAGAAACAGGTATTGAAATAATTTCTTTTGATGTTCCGGAAACTCTTTCTATTACAGCCTGCTCCGTAAAAGTCCCTGATAAAAGTTCGTCTTTTGATTTCAAAACATCAGCTAATTTTAGTCCTTTTTTATATTGAAGCCTTGCAGGATTTTTAATATTGCCTGAAATATTCACAAAATTTTCAGGCTGGTCATAAAGATTTTTAAATTGTAAAAAATCGCCGTCTTTAGGTTTTAATTGCGATAAATCGCTGTATTTAACGTCATAAACTTTTTTTCCTCCACTAACTATATCAAATCCTTCAATTTGCATAAGTTTTGGGTTTATATTCGGAAGAAATCCCGATGCAAAATTAACAATATCTTTTAAAGTTTCATTATTTTTAAATTCATATATTCCGGGATTTTTAACTCCGTTATCAACTGCCGCTACTTTGCCGACAGGCTTAACAAAAATCAAATCGCCTTCTCCAAAAGCGATTTGATTATAATTTCCATTTAAAATCAAGGAGTATAAATCAACAGCTTTTCTTTTTTTTGTTTTGGAATTAATGTATATTATTTCTCTAAGAGAGCCGTTTTTTTGAATGCCGCCGGTAAAATTGAGCGCGTCAAGAATAGTTGAGCGTGTGTTTAAAAATACTGTGCCGGGATATTTAACGTTTCCTGTGACAATTACAGGAAATTTCCCCGAATCAGCAACAACAGCTTTAACTTTTATACTGTCAAACTTGGATGACACTCCCGCCATAATGGATTTTTCTACTGAAGATATCGTTCTTCCTTTTGCTGGAATAATTCCAACACCTTGTATAAAGATATTTCCTTCTTTGTCAACCTGAACGTCGTTTGAATTTTTAATAAGCTCGCTGCCGCTGAGGTTTATCATATCTATTGAATCACCCCAGAAGTAAATATCAAGTCTATCGCCAATATTAAGTTTATAATCTTTGGAAGTTCTGCTGCTGTCTGTTAATACAGATTTGTTAGTAAAAATTTCATATCCGAATTGTTTTAAATAATCAGGTTTATCAGGGGTATAAAAAATTTTTTCTATATTGCTTATATTAATATTGTTTTCTGATTTATTATAAAGTTGTACAGTTTTATTAACATCTTCTGTATTTACAACAGGTGATTTGGGAGGATAAACATTATTATTTTCGGCATATACAGGTACATACAAACAATTTATCAAAAAAAATCCAATAAAAATCCACAATATAAACAAATGATTTTTGTTATGCATAGTCGAACCTTCTCCCAAGATTTATTTTTCATTCCTTTTAATTAGTAATTCAGCTTAAATATAAATATAATAAACACAAATGTAATAAATATAAGATACTATAAAAAATTCTTTTTAGTATATTGTATTTTTCAAGATATTTATTGCAAAAAGGATTTTATAGTCTAAAATTGTTATTAATAAATATCTCCAGTCGCCAATTAATTTTATTAAAATTTTCTTAAAACCCACCCCATCCACCCTATAGGTTATAAAAGGGCTGCGCCCTTTATCTGCTTTTTATAATTTTTTAAGAAAATTTCTCCAATGATAATAAGGATTACGACTATTTAGCGACTAGGGTTATTAATAAATACGAATAGGAGAGAGGTCAATGGACAAAATTTTAAGAATTAACATGGGCGCTGAAGGTGAACCCAGCGCTACGATTACTTCAAATAAAGAATATGCAGGGCTTGGGGGAAGAGGATTAACTTCAGCAGTTATTTCTAAAGAAGTTACACCGCTATGTCATGCTTTAGGCGAAGAAAACAAGCTTGTTATTGCACCCGGCTTATTAAGCGGTTCCATTGGCGTTATGACAGGAAGGCTTTCCATAGGCTGTAAAAGCCCGCTTACCGGCGGAATTAAGGAATCCAACGCCGGCGGACAAGCTGCACAAGTACTTGCCAGGTTAGGATACTCTGCAATTATTCTTGAAGGAAAGCCTAAAACAGATGATCTGTATAAAATAGTTATCAATAAAGACGGAATAAAAATTATTCCTGATAATAGCCTTAAAATGCTTGGTAATTACAAGGTTATTGAGAAAGTAAAAGAAGAATACGGCGAAAAAGTAGCTTGTCTTTCTATCGGTCAGGCTGGAGAAATGAAGATGGCTTCGGCATCAATAGCCTGCACGGATATGGAATTAAGACCGACACGCCACGCAGGACGCGGTGGTGTGGGCGCAGTTATGGGTTCAAAAGGAGTCAAGCTGATTGTTCTTGATGACAAAGGAATGTCAATGCGCGCCCCAAAAGATCCTGAAAAATTTAAAGACGCAAATAAAAGATTTGCTGAAGGTTTACAAAAACATCCTGTTACAGGTCAGGGATTAGCTGCTTATGGAACCAATGTTTTAACAAATATTCTTAATGAAGCAGGCGGGTATCCTACACGCAACTTTAAAACAGGACAGTTTGAAGGAGCTTCAAATATCAGCGGTGAGTTAATGGCAGAAATAGAAGCAAAAAGAGGCGGTCAACCAACTCATGGATGTCATCGCGGTTGTATTATCAAATGCTCAGGAATTTATGTTGATAAAGAGGGGAATTATATAAGCAAACAGCCTGAATATGAAACAGTTTGGGCGCATGGCGGTCATTGCGGAATTGATGATCTTGATAAAATCGCTATGCTTGACCACCTTGATGATGATTTCGGCGTTGACACCATTGAAACAGGCGTTGCAATCGGTGTAGCTATGGATGCGGGTATAATCAAATTTGGTGATGCTGATGGCGCAATCAGGCTTGTTAAAGAAATTGGAGAAGGTACTCCTTTAGGTCGTATACTTGGCAGCGGGGCAGGCACAACAGGCAAAGTCTTTGGAGTGGAAAGAGTACCTGTAGTTAAAAATCAGGCATTACCTGCTTATGACCCGAGATCAGTTAAAGGCATCGGTGTAACTTATGCCACAAGCCCTATGGGAGCAGATCATACCGCCGGATACTGCATTGCTACAAATATTCTAAAATCAGGAGGATACGTTGATCCTTTAAAAACCGAAGGTCAGGTTGAACTTTCCAGAAATCTTCAAGTTGCAACAGCTGCTATTGATGCTACCGGCTTATGTTTATTTATTGCTTTTGCAATATTAGACCAGCCGGAAACCTTTCAGGCTATGCTAGATATGCTCAATGCTTTTTACGGGCTTGAGATGACAGCTGATAGCGTTGCTGAACTCGGACAGACAATTCTTTCAACCGAAAGAGACTTTAATAAAAGAGCCGGCTTTACCTCCGCTCAAGACAGATTGCCGCATTTCTTTAAAGTAGAGACTGTTGCTCCTCATAACGAAATTTTTGACATTAAAGACGAGGATTTAGACAGTGTTTTCAACTGGGAAAAAACAGCAACGGTTAATTAAGGATATTTATGTCCATAATAGTTAAATTATTTGCAACTTTGCGTAAAGGACAATTTACTGAAAGCGCAACCGAAGGTGAAATTGAACACTATCAGGGAATTACCATAAGACAAATCATTAAAGGTCTTAATATTACTGAAGAAGAACCTGCAATAATTTTCATTAACGGTCGCCATTCTGACCTTGATGAGGAATTAAAAAGCGGGGACACGGTATCGCTTTTTCCTTTAGTTGGCGGTGGTTAATGTCCCTCGTTATTAAGCATTTTGACAGCATGTTCCATAACAGGAATAAGTATTTTTGCGCATAAATTTACTGCTTTAACAGAGCCGGGGAAATTTACAATTACAGTTTTGTTTTTAATGCCTGCATATCCGCGGGAAAGCATTGCTTGAGGGGTTTCTTTATAAGATTCAGATCTGAGTATTTCCGCAATTCCTGGTAATGCCTTATCACAGTACTTTTCACAAACATCAGGGGTAATATCACGATCTGATAGACCTGTTCCTCCTGTAGTTATTATAAAGTCAGATTTCAAGGAGTTATCTAACGCTTGCAAAAGCTGTTCTTCTTCATCGGGGACGATAACTCTGGAAATTTCAATATTATCAATGTGCTGCTTTAAAATTTCCTCGATAGCAGAACCTGATAAATCTTCGTAAATCCTCTTAAAAGCCCTGTCAGATACTGTAATAACAGTTACTTTCACTACTAATTTCTCCACCTTTTATTACTTTTGTAAAAATTCCGTTACGCGGCATAACACAATCGCCCACCTGCTGAAAAATTGCGCATTTGTTATTGTGACATTCTTTGCCTATCTGTGTTACCTCAAGAATTGCATCACCAATATGCAATTCTGTACCAACGGGTAAATGTGCCAAATCTACGCCTTCTGTAGTTATATTTTCTGCAAAATCACCGTATGTAACCTTTGCGCCCTTTTTAATCATTTCTTCTATGTCTTCCTGAGCTAAAAAAGAAACCTGTCTATGCCAGTTTCCGGCATGGGCATCGCCTTTTATCCCAAAATCCACTTCTAAAACAGCAGTCGAAACAGGTTTTTTTAGTTCACCTTTTTTCTCTGAAATATTTATAGATAAAATTTTAAACTTATTCATATTTTTTTTTCTCAACAAGATAAATATTTTCTATTTTCATCTCTTTATCAACAGCCTTGCACATATCATAGATTGTAAGCGCCGCCAAAGAAACAGATGTAAGCGCCTCCATCTCAACGCCTGTTTTTCCCGATGTCGTGACAAAGCTTTTTATTTCAACACCATCTTCAACTACTTCAAATTCCAGATCCACGTGCTCTAAATTAAGTCCATGACACAGAGGAATTAATTCATCAGTTTTTTTTGCCGCCATTATACCCGCTATTTTAGCTACAGATAAGGCATCCCCTTTTTTCAGCATATTATCTTTCAAAAGCTGAATGGTATTGCTGTTTAAAATTATCTTTCCATAAGCAATTGCTGTTCTTTTTATTATATTTTTCGGGGAAACATCAACCATGCTGGCTTTTCCCTGCACATCAAGATGTGAAAAATTTTCCATTATCCGCCTATTTCTACCATTTGCTTTAGTGAACACAAAAGACCTTTTTCAGGCTTTGCCAGAATTGTTTGTTTAAGTGAATCAATTATATTCTCAAAATTAATTTCATATTCCATATCTGAATGAAGACAGGGTTTTAAAACGCCATTAGAGAGCAATCTGATGCGATTACAAGAGCTGCACTTTGGAGGTCTGTCAAATTTATAGCTATCTTGTTTTTGAGCATTGAGATTGAAATGGTTAATCAATTGCAATTTTATATTTCTGACGTTGCAAAATTTTTTCATATTCTCTATTTCATCTCTATTTAAGTCTTTTAGGACAACCATATTTAATTTAATCAAGAAATTATTATCTATAGCTGATTCAATACCTTCTAAAACATCTTTTATATTACCGCCTCTTGTTATTTTTTCGTATCTTTCGCTGTCCAGTGTATCAAGAGAAATATTAATACTGTTTAAGCCTGCTTTCTTTAAGGTTTCTGCTTTATCAGCAAGAAGAGTCCCGTTTGTTGTTAAAGAAAGATGATCAATCTCATTAATATTGGAAATTTTTTCTATCAGGTTTTCTATGTTCTTTCTGGTCAAAGGTTCTCCACCTGTTAGCCTGATTTTATTTATGCCAAGAGCGGCTGATTCTTTAACTACAGCCTCTATTTCTTCATAGCGAAGGATTTCATTATGATTCATCAGATGTATACCTTTTTCGGGCATACAATATATGCAGCGCAAATTACATCTGTCAGTTACAGAAATCCTCAGATAATTAATTTCCCTGTTAAATTTGTCTAACATCTGTAATTTCACCTTTATTCAGCTCGAATATGCCTTTGTTAAATGTTACAAGCGCATTTGTTTTACATAAAGCATTAATATGAGCTGAGCCATGATATTCCACAGGGTGAATATATTTACCGTCAAAATATACCGGCTTATATTCAAATCTGTCGCTGTTTCTTCTCTTTATTGTATCAATTAATTCGCCTTTGCAAAGCTGCGGGATAAAATTATAGCCCATCATTTTATAAATAAGCGGTTTTACAAAGACCTCAAACGAAACGAAAGTTGATACAGGGTTTCCAGGCAAACCAAAAACAAAGACGCTGTTTTTTTCTCCGAACACTATAGGTTTTCCGGGTTTTACTGCTACTTGCTCAAATTTTAATTCAACAGAAAGCTCTTTAAGAACTTTTGGGACGTAATCATAATCTCCCATAGAAACTCCGCCGGAAATTATTACAAGATTGCATTCCGAAAAGGCTTTTTCTAAACATTCCCGAGTGGCTTGTTCATTATCTTTTATAATCCCGTAATAATTGCATTTTGCGGGTATAGTTGTAATCTGATTGTATAATTGAGGACCGTTGCTGTTATATATTTTGCCTGTTTCAAGCTCTTCTCCGGGATTAATGATTTCCGAGCCTGTAGTAATTAAGCCGACAACAGGTTGTTTATAGACTGAAACTTCTTTCAATCCAATGGAAGAAAGAGATGCTATTTCCTGAATGCGTATTAATGTGCCTGCATTAAATACTTTATCCCCTTTTTTGAGATCTTCTCCTTTATAGCAAATATTATTGGCTTTTTCTTCTTGTGTAATATGAATTAATCCGTCTTTTTCTTCAATAAATTCAACGCGAACAACGTTATCTGCGTTATCAGGAATCATTGCGCCCGTCATAATTTTAGAACATTCGCCTGTTTTTAAAGTTTTTTTAGGAATATATCCTGCTGCAATGGTTTCAACAATTTTAAATGAGTTTATATTACCTGATGAGTTATATGCATAGCCATCCATAGCTGATTTATCAAACATTGGAAGGTCAATGCTGCTATAAATATCTGAACTTATAATTCGCCCAAGAGAATTTATAACATTTATATTTTCATGTTCTGATGAAACCTTGCTATTTAGGATAATTTCCAATGCTTTATCGGGATTTATCATATTATTCTCACTTGTTATACAAATATTTATGCTGTTGTAAAAGGTCTTGCGTAATATCAGCGCCTAATTTTTCTTTACTAATATTTAAGGCACAATTGCAATCAAATTGTTCATCTATTATTATATCTGCAAATTTTCTGGCAAGTGCAGCTGTTTCTTTTTCGGGTTTATTATTTCCTTTCAAGAAAACCGCAAAATCAGGCTTGATAAATGTATAAATGGAATTACTTTCAATTATCAGGTAATTTATCGTGTTTTTTTTCTGTAATGCTTTGATATAATCAACCCCTTCTTCTATATTATGAAACAATTTTTCTTTTTTAGTGGGATTATATTGATTATGACCAAATTTAATTATCTCACACTCCTGATTTCCCAATATTTTACCAATATTGCGAGCTAGAGTTGTTTTTCCTATACCGCTATAAGAACCTGAGATGACGATAATCTTCATCAATCAATAATTTCTCCGTTTTCAATATGAATTACTTTATCTGCAATTTTTTTATTAAAAGTATCGTCATGCGAGCTGAATATAACTGTAGTTCCAAATTTCTTTTTTGTTTCTTCCAGAATCTCCGCTATTTTTTCTCTGCTGTTTCTATCAATGTGAGCAGTAGGTTCATCAAGAAGAATAACTTTAGGTGAAATAGCTAAAGCTCTTGCAATAGCAACTCTTTTTATCTCACCTATAGATAATCCTTTGCTTTTTCTGTTTTCAAATCCTGACAGGTCAACTAATTTAAGCATTTTCTGAACAATTTTTTCTATGTTCTCTTTGCTTTCTTTGCGGATTTTTAAGCCGTAAGCAATATTATTACAGACTGTTCCTGTGAGAAGAAGCGGGTTTTGATGAATATAAACAGTTTCTTTTCTAATAAGTTTATAGTTATTAGACTCAATAGGCTTATTTTTATAGTACAAATAGCCTGATTCGACTTTTAACAGCCCGTTTAAAATCTTCATCAAAGTAGTTTTTCCGGAGCCATTAGCTCCGAATAATGCATATATTCTGCCTTCTTCTACATCAAGATTCATTATATCGATGATTTTGCGCTTATTGTATGAGAAAGCAACATTTTCTAATTTATATATCATGCGTCCCTTAAAATATATTCATTCTTAAAAGTAAGATAAACAGTAAAATTGATTAATACGGCAATAAGAATAAGTATTATACCAAGAGATATCCCCATAGCAAACTCGCCTTTTCCTGTTTCAAAGGCAATTGCTGTAGTAATTGTGCGTGTATATCCACGTATATTACCGCCCAACATCATCGAGATTCCCACTTCTGCTATTACTCTTCCAAATCCAGCCAGAATTGCAGATAAAATCAAAGGCTTATTTTCACGAAAAAGAGCTTTCATTAAATCAAATTTATTAGCGCCCAATGTTATTAAGGTTTCATGGAGTAATCTGTCTGTTTTGGTAAAGCCTGCAAGAATTATAGTGGTAATTATCGGTATTGCCAGAATTATCTGACCAATAATAATTGCCATAGGTGTGAATAACAAGTTATACTGACCAAGAGGACCTGATCTGGATATAAACATATAAACAGTTAAGCCTATAACAACTGTCGGAATAGCAAGCAGGCTATTTAAAATTGCTATTAAAATTCTTCTTGATTTTGAACTCATTAAGTCTATAGCTATTGCCAGAGGAATACTAAAGCAGCTTGCAATAATTATCGAAAAAACTGTAATTTTCAATGTAATAAATACAATTTCATACAAATTTTTATCAAGTGTAGTTAAAAGGGTATAAGATTTTTCTATAGCGGATAATAACATAGCAAATACCTTTTAATGCGTTGTAACTGGATAAAATAGCTGCTGACCGGAAATTTTATAGTTTTTTATGACTTTTTGCCCTTCTTTTGAAGTAATCCAGTTAATAAAGATCATAGCATCCGAATAATTTACGGATTTTTGTTTGGAGGGATTAACTGCAATAATTCCGTAAGGATTATTTAATAAAACATCTTTTTGATAACAGATAGCAAGATTTGTTTTGTTTTTTAAGGCAATATAAGTGCCTCTATCAGCAAGAGTATACGCTCTCAGGTTATCAGCCATAAAGATTACCATTTCCATGCTTTGTCCTGCTTCTTTATACCAGCTTCCTTGCGGCTTCAGATTGTCTTTTTGCCATATTTCAAGCTCTTTTTTATAGGTACCCGAATCATCTCCACGGGAAATAAATGACGCTTTGCGGTTATAAATTTTTCTAAATGCATCAGAAATGTTTTTGGTTTTTTTTATTCCGGCAGGATCATTTTTTGGCCCTAAAATAATGAAATCGTTATACATAACATCTTTTCTGTTAACGCCAAGCCCTTTAGCGACAAAATCATCTTCTGCTTTTCTATTGTGAACTAAAACAACGTCCACATCGCCATTTTCGCCAAGTTTAAGTGCCTTTCCCGTTCCAACAGAAATAACATCAATTTTTATTCCTGTTTTCTTTTCAAAAGGAGGTAACAGGACATTAAGCAGACCACTATTTTCCGTACTGGTTGTTGTACCCAGTTTTAATCTTTCTGCTGCGAGAATATGATTATTTAATGAACTTACAAGTATTACCAAAAGCAGTGTAATTAAAACTTTAGAAACATCCCAATTGACACGCATATATTTTCACCTTTTCCTCTTCGCATATTCTGCCAACTTCAATAAGAGGCATATTAAACTCTTCGGCTATTTTATGAGCTTTTCGACAGGATAATTGTTTTTTATCTTTTATTAATTCTATTTTTTGTAATATTCTTTCTCTTGCTCTTTCAATTTGATCCATATAATAAATTATAGTCTCCTGCTGTTTTAGACAACTTGAATTCTTATTTAATTACAATTTATTTATTTTGTAAAACAGAAAAATAAAAGTCAGAAAATATTAATTAATGATTTCAACTTTATTTTAGAAGACCTAAAACGCCATTAATAAATGTCAGTGGGTGAATAGGACATCCCGGAATATAAAGATCAATTTTATGTTTTTCCAGAAAATCTCTTTTAAGCGCGTCCGAATTTTGAAAAATTCCTCCGCTAATAGCGCAAGTTCCTGTAAGTATTATAATTTTGGGATCAGGAACGCTTAAGTATGCATCCTCAAGAGCTTTTGCCATATTTTTTGTGATAGGTCCTGTTATAATTAATCCGTCCGCGTGTCTTGGGGAAGCTGCAATATCAATCCCAAATCTTCCCATATCAAAGTTTACGTTACAGCAAGCGTTCAATTCCATTTCGCAGCCGTTGCATCCGCCTGCTGAAACCTGCCTTAATTTTAATGATTTGCCGAATAGTTTTTTAATTTCTTTTGTTGATTTAACCGCAATACTTTCAAAAGATTCTTGAGTTGTATTTGAGTCTATAATCAAGCTTTCTCGTGACGTTGAAGAAATTTTATGGAAATTAGTGAATTTTATTGCATTACTCGGACATTTTTTTTCGCAATCTCCGCAGAATATACATTTTCCCATATCGATTGAAATATCTTGATTTATGGCATTTGTAGGGCATATATCTATGCATTCATGGCAATTTGAGCAGCTTTGTCGGTCAATTAAAGGCAAACCTCTGAATTTATCTTCTATTACAGCTTTTTTAATATCGGGTATCGCCTGATCTCCTTGATATATTCTTGATTTTAATGTGTCAAACATAATTTTTGTCCTTTATAAATGTAATTGTTTTAGATTGCCACGTCAGCGGCTTTGCCTTCTCCCCCTCCTTTTTTGATAATTAATCAAAAAAGCGGGTACCCTTCGCAATGACCACAAATATTATAAATCATTTCCGCAGTATGAAAGGTTAAAGCTCTTATTACAGAGAGGGAAATCCGAAATCCCGTTGTTTCTAACGGCAAGCGCAAGCCCATACCAGTTGTTAAAAGACGGGTCTTTTATTTTATACTTGAAAATTTGACCTTCATTATTTGTTAAAACCATGTGTATTGCTTCTCCTCTCCAGCCTTCAACCATAGAAACAACCATACTGTTTTCTAAAAGCTGATTTTCACTTTTTACAAGCAATATATCTTCTTTACAATCCTGAATTTGGTTTAATAACTCTTTTATTATATTCATTGATTGTTTTATTTCCGTATATCTGATGTGGGTTCTAGCGAAGACATCTCCGCTTTCTAGGATTTCCTTGTCAAAAGAGAACTTTTTATACCATCCCCACGAATGATCCGCTCTTGTATCTAATGATAACCCTGATGCCCTTGCTGCTATTCCTACTAATCCTATCATTTTAGCTTTTTCCATGCTTAAAGTTCCTGTTTTTTCAAGTCTTGACAGTACACTCGCCGAAGAAAACATTGTTTCTGTCATTTTATTAACATCTTTTAACACTTTATCCAGTGTTTTTGAAATTTTTTCCGCTAATTCAATATCTATATCGAAAGCAACTCCGCCAACCCTTATTAATCCTCTACCAAAACGACTTCCGCATATTGAAAGAAGCGTATTTATCACCAGCGTTCTTGTCGCTCCAAAAACGGAACTTCCCATTAAGTATGCGATATCATTTGAAATTGCTCCCAAATCTCCAATATGTACGGCGATTCTCTCAAGTTCGAGGGCAATAACTCTTATCATTTCAGCTTTATCCGAAATTTTAATATTTAACAAAGTTTCTACAGCGTTTGAATAAGCAATAGCATGCCCTATAACCGTATCTCCCGCAATCGATTCGGCTAAGTGCGGCACAAAATTATTATTGCTCTCGAATAAAGATTCTGTGCCTCTATGTTGATACCCGAGCTGAATTTCCAGGTGGTAAACCTTTTCGCCGTTGCACATAAACCGAAAATGTCCCGGCTCTATTATTCCGGCATGAATCGGTCCTACCGCAACTTCGTGGACTTCTTCTCCATTCATTTTAAAAAAAGAATAATTTTCAATTTTTTGAGTTTTATCAAATCTGTTTTTACTGTACCTGACCGGTTTTAACCAGGGATGCCCCACGGGTTCAATTCCGAATTCCTCATAAAATTCTCTCTCAAACATCTGAAACGCGGAAATATCCTTTGTTATTGACGGATATGATTTTTCTCCCGCTATAAATCGGGCAGAAGAAATTAGAAGCTCTGACTTGTTATCATCTGCAAGAATTGTGTAAAGTCTTATATTAGAATATTCTGAGCATCCGAAAAACCCTACAACTCTTTTGTCAGTTTTATATTGGTTTATTATTTCGATTCGTAGTTCGTTTATATTGAGTACAGGGATTTCATTTAAACTTATAACCTGATTATTTTTTGATATTATCCATTTCATGTTTAAATTTCCTCTACATTATTGAAACTGCCAGAGCGGCGTTATTGATTATCTGATTTATAAAAGACGGAACGCATATTCCCAATATTAAGGAAGCTGTTATAAATACTATTTGCGGTATATACATTCCAAGAGAAAGTTTATTAACAATATTTTCATGCTTATAAACATCGCCAAAACTCATTTTGATAACAGACTTTCCTATTCCAAAAATTATTATCGTTAATAGTATTGCGAATATTATCGCAAGCGGGATTTGATTTCTTTCAATCATTGCTTTTAAAAGCAAAAATTCACTCAAAAACAACGGGGACGGAGGTATTCCGGCTATTCCAACAAAACATGCAATCCACAGCCAACCTGTCGGCTTATCCTGCTTTAATATTCCTCTTATTTCACTTATTTTTTTGATTTTAAATTGTTTTAAAATATTTCCCGCCGTGAGAAAAAACGAGGATTTAATCAGTGAGTGAGCCAATAAATGTAGCATTGCAGCGTATATTCCCAGTCCTCCAACAGCTATGCCTATCGCGATTATCCCCATATTCTCTATGGAAGAGTATGCCAGCATTCTTTTGTAGTTATTTATATTAAACACAAAGACAGCGGTAACAAAAAGTGATAAAAACCCCATGGAAAGAAGTAAAATTTTTGCAAAATAATCCAAATGAGTTAATTCCATTAGTTTATAGAATCTCAAAATGATTAAAAAAGCCGAATTTAATAATGTAGCCGACAATAAAGCTGAAACAGGAGAAGGAGCTTCAGAATGAGCATCAGGAAGCCACGCATGGACAGGAGCCAAGCCCATTTTTGTCCCGAAGCCAACCAATATGAAAACAAAAGATAATTTAAGCCAAAACGGAACTATTTTCCCTGCATTTATGTATAAATCATTAAAAAATAACGAATTTATGCTGCCTGTTCCTATTGAGAGGAGTATAATTCCCACAAACGCAAGAGCAATTCCTATTGAACAAATAAAAACATATTTCCATGCCGCTTCCAGAGCGTGTTTAGTCTTATTAAAATATATAAGATAAGCGCTTGCCAGAGTTGTTGCTTCAATAAAAACCCATGATAACGCTAAATTCGCGCTTAAAATCGTTCCTGTCATTGAAAAAATAAATAACAATATTGCTATTGAATAATATGTATGGGCTTTATCGCTTCTATCCGTGTTTTTAAAGTAACTTTTGTTATAAAAAGCAACTCCCGCAAAA
>Ga0209417_1004417_pt1 | contig 16842 bp, 11 predicted proteins | sample RifGroF2_FD_184002 | JGI IMG/M metagenome (GOLD analysis project Ga0209417, IMG submission 184002) | Groundwater microbial communities from Rifle, Colorado, USA - Groundwater F2 (SPAdes) (version 2) | ecosystem: Environmental > Aquatic > Deep subsurface > Groundwater | place: Rifle, Colorado... | reverse complement strand
TTATTTTGGGGCGTAAGTAGGGTAATTGCGGGCAACAGCGCAAACGCTTTCAAAAACTGATCAAAGAGGCTTGCTGATTTGTTAAGGTATTTGCTTAATCCCTGCAATTCCTTTTTAAATTCGTTTTCCATAACAATTTGAGTTTCATGGTTGCCGCGTATTAAAAGTACTTGATTCGGGTTGGCTTGCTTTAGTTTGCTTAGATACCACAAAATTTTGAGGCTATCTGGCCCACGATCTATGTAATCACCCAAAAGTGCAACATAGATTGTCGGTGCAAGAGCAAAAGTGGCCGTGTTGTAGCATCCCTTGTTTTCTAGATGATGTGTTAGGGCATTGATGGGGCCAAAGTCGCCATGCAGATCACCAATAGCATAGAGTTTGGCGTCCTTAGGGAGTGTTTTGTAGGTGACTAGGGTATCGATTTGATAGGGAGAATCATAAAGTGTGGCAATAATATCTGGGTTGTTTTTAAGATCATTTTGTAGTGCCTGTTCAAGCATGGTAGCAGCCTCTTGTACGCCTTCAATGGTTTGCCACGGTGCTTGAGCAGAGGACAATGGTAGATATAAATTCCCCATGAATATGATGAGTGCGGTTGCATAGCGCAGGAAAGTGCTCATTTTACATGCTCCTCTTTTTTATCTTGGGTGTTAGGTGCTGCTTATATCTCCAATTCGTGCCATAACTTGTACCATTCAATGTATGGTCTTTATTGTTTTTGCGTCAAGCTGCAAAACAGATATGGCCTGAGCTTACTTGCTCAGGCCATCAAGCAGTGATAACTGGTAAGAAAATTTGGTTAGACTAGTTTCTTGCCGACCTCTGCTGCGTTTGCAACTGGCTGTTGAAGCATAGTGAGGTCAAGTGTTAGTTGAGGAACCGTCGTAAGAGGAGGTGTTTTATTTTAATATATTTTGCACATTTGTCAATAAGGTTTTTGTGGTGAGCAGGTGGTTTAGGCGCAATGCCATGGCAGTCATTCGGCTAGCAAAATCTAGCAAGCTGTGGGCGTGAGAATCAGATGTGTTTTTGGGTCAAAGTTGATACACTCCACTTCTATGCCAGGGATAAAAGGAGGCATGGTCAGTCTACTGTTCCGCTTGGTTGCTGCAGTGGCCGCGGGTGTAGAAGGATCACTTTCCGTTTTCTTAATGGTTCGATGCACGCGGATGAAGGTGCCATGTTTGCAGTAAAAATCATTTTCTTCAAAAAACTCGGTGTTATCGTAATAACCCGTATCTGGTGCAAGGTTAAGGGTTGTGGCAAGGCCATTCCAGGAGCCGACGCCTTTGTGGGGTCCCCCGCTGAACATTAGGTAGGGAAATTTGAGTACCTTCGTATACAAAAATAGATCATTTTGTTGTTGATGGGCGCGGAACAGGTGCTGAAGTTCGAATTTTTTTAGCCACTCGCGTACGTGATTTTTGTAGAGCAGGAATCCATAATCTCCTCGATTTTGGTTTTTTTGAGGAAAGGCAATTTCCTGGTCGCTGTATGCAACATCACTCCAGAGATACGTAGAGGCGGCGCCTTTTTCGAGGGCCCAATATAGGGATGTTTCTGATGAATTTAGCTTGCTTTTGATGATATCTGCTTGTTTGGCGGGCATTATTGGATTAACGCAGCCATGAACAAGGGCAAAGCGATGCTTCTGATCGCCATGCTCGATAAATACGGCTACAGGGAGTCGCCAAAAAACCTGCAAGAATTCGTTGAGGATATCTTTTGCCTTTTGGCTATCGGTGATAAATTTTTTTAAACACGATAAAAAACCCTCTTCGTGCAATGCCATATCTTTGCATTCATGGTTGCCGCGCAGCAAAATAATTTGGTCAGGATTTACAGTTATTAATTTGGTTATTTGATCAAGAACACCTAGGCTGCTGCGCCCTCTATCAATATAATCGCCCAAGAGTGCGATATAGATCATGTTTGAAATTTTACCAGTCTCTGCATTGTACGCATTTTCGGCTGTGAGTTTTTTGAGTAATGCTTTGATTGGGCCAGTATCTCCATGCAAGTCACCAACCAGGTAAAGAATTGCTTCCTTGGGTAATTTTACCGACTGCATGAGTGTGCAGTGCAGTTTTTGAACGTTTTTTACATTTTCATTTTCGAACTTTTCTATCAGCTCGGTAGTTAGGTGCTGATCGACTTTGGCTTGGAGGAGCTTTTTTAAGGCCATAGCAAGTTGTTGAATTTTTTCAGTATTGTCTTTGAGTGGGGATTTTTGAAGCACTGATGTTTTGTTGTTGCTCTCTGGTGTTAGTCCTTGTGGGAGCTCTCTTGCTTTTTTCTTCTTAGAAGTTGTTCCTTGTAGTTTTAGTGATGAGTTTTTTTGTGGAATCGCAGGTATTTTTTTCCAGAGCGTTGCTTTAATTAAAGTCGTTGGTTGGTACAGCATCTCTCTGGTGATACATGGTTTGTCTGTACAATGAGCGCCGGCTGTTTTTGATGTGTCAATATCAGCGTTGTTACTCGCCCTAAGAAGGGGAATGGTTAGCATTAGAAAAAAGACAAAAATGCGCGAGAAAATAGGAAGTGAAGTTTTCATGAATCGGGAAGCTTTCGGTTATAAATTTGGAATTATATGGGGATTTTCTAGCATAGCCAATATAAGTTTTTTTGTCCGGCTGCTCCTGCTGGAGAAGTACTGGAAATACCAGGTTAACAGGGTGAGATTACCTGGTATTTTGTGCTAATCGCTATATTTTTGTAGGCGGAATTTGATGAGCGCAATATATTCTTTTGCTTGCGCCGTTGTATCGACCAGGGGAGATGGGTACGTATCGGCGTAGTTAGTTTTTGGATTGTGGATTTGTGCGGGCGTAAAAGAGCTCAGCTCTGTGATCCATTGCTTAATATATCGACATTCGGGATCGAATTTCTTTTGTTGAATCCACGGGTTAAAGACGCGGAAGTAGGGTTGTGCGTCATATCCTGTTGAGCTTACCCATTGCCAATTTCCTGCATTGACGGCGGGATCGTAATCAACAAGCTTTTGTGCAAAATATTGGGCGCCTTTGCGCCAATCTATGCCAAGATTTTTAACCAAGAACGAAGCGGTTAGCATTCGAACCCGATTGTGGATATAGCCTGTCTGGTTAAGCTCGCGTATGCCCGCATCAATGATCGGGATACCGGTGCGGCCTTGGCACCAGGCTTCAAAGAGTTTTTTATTGGTGTTCCATGTTTTAGTCTCATATTGCGGCCGCGCTGAATTGGTCAGCATGGTGGGATAATGAAACAAAAGATACAAAAAAAAATCCCGCCAATAGAGCTGTCGAATAAGCTCATGGTTTGGGGAAAGTTTTGTTGCAATGGCGTGGGCTACTTGTCGAATTGATGCTGTGCCAAATTTGTTATGGGCGCTGAGCTTGGTTGTTGAATATTCCGGGGCATCTCGGGTTGTTGTGTAATTCTTTTGTTGATTAAGTTTGACAAGCAATGCATGTGCATGAGTAGTGCCGCCTTGGAGCAGGGGCGATGGTCTGGATCTTTTTTTAAGCTTGGTAACAAAGTTTTGTGGGGGGGTAATCTGTTGTAGAGTTTGAAATTTTTTTTGTTGTGCGCTCAGCGCCCTAGTATCAGCACTTAACGGGATGGGTTGGCGAGGCGCATGCTTTTGTGCTGCCTTAAAAAAGGCGCTAAAAACCTGGTATGGAGTTTGTGCCTTGGTTAACAGCTTTGCTGGATCGCCAATAAGAAGTAGATCGTCGTATGATTGGCAGGCAACGCCATGTGACGCGCATATATTGGTAATTGTGGTATCACGCGTAGTGCTAAAGGGCGTATAATCACGATTAAAAAATAGTGCGTCAAATTGCTTGGTCTGTAAAAGTTGTTCAATAACTGCTTCTGCGGGACCATAAAAATAATGGAGTGTGCTACTGTTTTTTTGAAGTTGTTCTTCAAGTTCTGCTAGTGATTCGAGCATAAAGGAACGTGCTGGATGGCTTAGATAGGGATTTTTTTTATCGATTTGCCGTGGATCAAAGATGAAAATTGGAAGGACGGCGTGTGATAGCTGTAGGGCATGGAGAAGCGCAGTATTATCCTCAAGCCGGAGGTCACGACGAAACAGCATGAGTGATGAGAAAAAAACTTTGTTCATAAGTATGTGCTCCTGATTAGCAGGTTTGGCTAAAATCTAGCAGCCACTGCTCAAGAGCACAATGGGTCTTTAGTTTATGAAGCAACAAGCTCAAAAATTACGCTACGGCCCCCTTGTTGTAGAGTGCTGAAAATTTGACTATTAAGCTCGGGGTCGCCAATGAGTGTCATGGTGGTGGCCGGGTCGTGTCTCCTCCAGAAGCTTTTTTCGTTGCTCAGAACAAATTGGTCGCTGTGTGCGGTCAGATATTTTTTGCCGAACATAAGGGTAGACGATAATCCGCCATGACCGATGGCCATGGGAACGACTTGGTTGTGGTCCGTATTCATGCTAAAAACGGTTGCCTCGTCTTTGCTGGTTGTTTTGTTAACTTTTTCGTCCTCAACTACCAGGTATGTGCCGCCCTGTTCTTTTATGCGGGCGTGTGCCGTTGTTGTTAGCGGCATAAATGCACGCGTAAGCGACAATGTTCCGCAAAGTGCAATGCTAAGCAAAGCGATAACTTTAAATTTTTCCATAATTTCTCCTTTTTATGGTTCTACTTGTTCTAATTCGTAGTTATTGTTTTTTAAAATACGCCAAAACTGGTAATGAATAACACTCGACCAGTGACTTAGGTGATTGTTGTAAAGCCCCAAAGTAAGTTTTTTACCATCGGTATTGAGCAGCTTTCCATCAAATTTAATTAGGTAGTGCGCATTACCAATGCCATATTTTTGGCTCATGGCCTGGGTGATGTTTTCTAATATAAAGTGACTTGCGTTTGCTCGAAGCGGCGTGTGAACAATCTCTCCGTCTTTGACCTGTAAATAATAGTTTTCCTGGTTTTTATCAACAAGATAGGCGGTGGTCTTTGTTGAATCCGGTATAATTTCTTGCGCTAATATTGCGGTTTGGCACAGCAAGAGGCCAAGTAGGATAATAGTAGTTTTGTCTCTCATAAAAACTCCTTTTCTATTAGTAAATCAAAAACATGTGTTTACCTGCAAGTTTTAAAAAGCGTTGTCTGTTTTGAATATAACTTTTTTGAGGAGGTATGAGTTTGTTATAGTGTCGTAGCGATCTCGCTAGAGCCAGGCATACAGATTGGTCTTCTTTTTTTGTATTCTCAGATTTGTTGTTTGCGCAAAGAGTTTGCTTTTTGTGCTATTGCTATGCGCAGGGGTTTTCTTGAGCGGAGTGGCTGCTTTGAGGGGAAAGCGAATGAGTTCAGCAGAAAAGGGTTTTTGTGTGTTTATGCTCTTCTGAATGATAACCCAGGTGTCAATTGCACCGACCGTTTCTTCTTGATAATCCAGGATCCATGCAAGGCCGCCAACGAGCTTTGCAATGCCTGGATGTGCGGTGTTTGCAAAGAGTGCGCGATTATTTTGTCTGTGGCCTTTAAGGAATGCGGGCACAAAGCTTTTTTCTGGGAATGCCTTTTGAATGAAGGTTTTGATGTCTTCAGAACCAAGTATTTTAGTTGAGCCACCGCGGTTACCAGTTATCGTGCTTTTTGCATTTTCTTCGGTGATATCGTGCCATGTATAGGGACTTTTTCCTGTTTTTTCCCACGCATATGGGTCAAAATAAGGTTTGTATTGCAAATTGATCCAGGCTTGTTTTTTGCTGTTGTCTTGAAGCATCTCATTAATTTTGGCGCAGTTTCGTTCAAAAGTTTTTTTAGCCTCGGTATCCGATTGAATGCATTCTGCGCTTTCGATAGCACCATGAATACACGGGAGGTAGGTATGTGTATGATCTTCATTTTCCCAATCAAGGACGATCATTTCGGGTAACATGTTGAAACATTTGTTCCAGGAAGCGAGTAGTTTGTTGAGCATAGCCTCATTGTTTGTGAGTTCAAATTTTGCACGCAGCTCATCTGAAAAGGTCGTTTTGTCTAAAAAACCGCGACGCTTTGCGATTGTGATGTCTTCATGATTGCCTTTGAGCAAGAAAACTTTGTCGGGATTTTTTAATTTGAGTTGCATAAGCAAAACCCACACTTCAAGTCCTGACGCGCCACGATCCGTGTAGTCACCAAGGCAGAAAAAGAAGGTATTACCAACGAGTTTAAGATCTGTCGTAATGAGGCCATCAGTAATAGCTTTGGTCAGGATTGTTTTTAGTGATTGAAAGTTGCCGTGCAGGTCCCCATGCATAATAACTTTAGCATCTGCGGGTAGCGTGACTTTTTCAACGCATGCCATTCCAGGCGTAATGTTTTCTTGCTTTTTGGCGACCTCTGTTTCCATTAGCTGAATAAATTGGTCTTGTAGCTTTTGTAGGGCAGAACGTTGGTCTTTACCTAAGTCAACGTTGCTTGCAATTTGTTCGTTTATTGCTTGTTCACTATCGTCTTTTGCGTATGCTCTAAGGGTAAACTCGAAGGGGTTACTTTGCTCTATGCTGGCTTCTGATTTTTCATTGGACAAAATGCGTGAGGGGTTCATGCTAGAGAGCAAAAAAATGGCCCCCAATAGGGCCGCAGTAAGCTTTTTCATAATAAAATACGCCTTAATTTCGTTGAATTTTTATTTTTTAAAACAATTAGAATATTTAGTCTAACATGCTTGAGTGTTCATGTAAACTACGCTCTGTTTACATCAGTTTATGGGAATGTTTAGGCTACGAGTATGAATTTCTGGTGAGAGGAGATGGTATGAAAATAAAAGATATTCGGGCGCGTGAGGTTTTCAATTCGCGTGGCTGGCCAACGTTAGCTTGTGATATACATTTAGAAGATGGCTCATGTTGGAGTTCATCAGTTCCAGCAGGTCTTTCTCGGGGCCGACATGAGGCGCATGTTCCCTTTGATAATGACGCGCGCCTATGGGGGCGAGGGATGCGGCAAGCGGCTGAGGCTGTTGAGCGCGATATAGCGCCACTACTTTTGGGGCGTACCGTTCATGCCATTACTATGGATCTTGAAATTCGTGATGCGGACGGAACACAAGATAAATCATTGTTTGGGGCGCCAGCTATGCTTGCGACAAGTATGTCTTTGTATCGTGCCCATGCTCATTCTGAAGGGGTTGAGCTATATGAGTTTATTGGATATGCCATGGGGGCTGAATCTATTTCTTTGCCATTCCCCCTATTTAATCTAATTAATGGGGGCTTGCATGCTAACAATAACTTGTTAATCCAAGAGTTCTTGGCGATGCCGGTTAATTTTACTGATTTTACTTCAGCGTTTGATGCGGGAGTTGTTCTGTTTCATGAATTGGGCAATATCCTTAAAAAAGAAAAGATCCCGTATACCTTTGGTGAGGAGGGCGGGTATTCTCCGCAGCTAACGAATGAAAAAGAGGCGCTTGATATTTTGCAAGAAGCCATTGCGTACGTGCAATTGCAGTACGGGTACTCATTTTTTTGTGCGTTGGATGTTGCTGCTTCTCAGTTGTATGATCCGGCTTCAAAACAATACCAGGTACGTGATGCACAGATGAGTTCTGCTGAGATGGTTAATTTTTATGTGCGACTTTGTGAAGAATATCCAATTTGTTCGATTGAAGATGGCTTGCATGAAGAAGATTGGGAGGGGTGGAAACTTTTGACCCAAATGCTAAAAGATCGGATCCAGATTGTTGGAGATGATATTTTTGTCACCAATCCGCATCGCATTGCGTATGGCATTGAACATGAGATTGCTACGGCATCAATTATTAAGCCTAACCAAATTGGGTCCGTTACGGAGGCTATTCAGGCTATCCAGCTCTGTCAGGAACATGGATGGATGACAATTATTTCTCATAGATCCGGCGAAACCGAAGATAGTTTTATTGCTGATTTGGCTGTGGGAAGCAATGCTGGGCAAATTAAAGCAGGCGGGCTAACGCGCGGTGAGCGCCTGGCCAAATATAACCGTTTGTTAACGATCGAGGATCATTTAAAGCGTCCGTTAAGTGAATAGTTTTACTTCTTTAGAGGGTTTTCGCGCAGTTCTGCAAGGCGCTTAAGCCCTTCTTTTTCCCACGCTTCAAGCGTTGGCTTTTTGGTAGAGGTTTTAGCCTGTTCTTTTTCTGGAGCGCGTGCCTGGTATTGGGTAAAGAGCTCGCTTCCAGTCACGTCCTGTTCGCTTGAGAAATAGAGCATGGTGACCGGATCTTTGAGATTGGAAAACAGCTCCCCACTTTTGATAATTTCTCTTCCTTCTTCAATCAATTCTTCGGTTAGTTGATTGAAACCAGCCCGCAATTTTGGATCGATAACGGTTGGGTGAATAAAAATGGCGAGATTACTCTTTTCTCGTGTTTGTGCATTGCCTTTAAACAGGTTGCCAATGATTGGTATCGAGCCTAAGAGCGGCCACTGGGTATTGCTTTCTGCGTCATTAACTTTTGCCAGTCCCCCCAATACCCATATGTCACCCGAGTGCATCGAAGCACTAGTTTTGACTTCTTGGGTCTTGCGTGTGAACGTAGCTTCGTCGGTAAAAGATTCAACCTTAGCGTTTACCTGAAGTGTTATGCGATCTAACGAGCTGATACGCGGCTTGATAGTAACGGATGTTGTCGCATCAAAGTCTTTGATTGGGATGGTAGTATTTACGGTTTGCCCGTCAGATGTTCCTTCTTTGCGCCGTGTGACGGTGCTGCTTGCGGTAGTTTCTTCGTTGTTCTTTACGCTCACGATAACTTGGGTAACTACTTTGCTTTCGATCCAGCGGTCTAAGAGCTTTAAAACACCCCAAATGCTGTTGTTCGTTTTATCAGCAAGCGAGATGATCATAGACCCGTAGTTGTTTTGGCCAGTTGTAGCGCTGAGCGCCATATCGGCGCTTCCTGAGGAGACGAGCTTTAGCAAGTCAGCAGCAAGTGTTTGTGGCGTAAAATCGGCAGAGCCAGGTAGCGGATCAACGGTAATTGAGGATAAATGGCCGCTCTGGTAAGTGAATCCGTTTGGTAGGAGGTTGTTTTGATCAAGTGCCAGTGGATTTCGTGTGTGGGCTTTTAATTCTTTTTTGCCGACAAAGGTGAGGTCAGCAATAAGGATTTGGATGGCGATCTGAAGCTGCGGTTTGTCAAGCTGTTGAATCAATGCTTTGATTCGTGGCCAATCCTTTCCACTGCATGCAATAATAAGGCGGTTGCCTCCAATGGTAAGGCCGCTGCTAAAACTACCACCACGCTGACCGCCTTTAGCACTTTCTTCTTCGGCAACAATAATAATTTCATCAAAATATTGTTCAGGACCAGAAAAGTCTTTTTTCGACTGACCCTGAGTAGGTTGCACGATTTTGCTCAAAACGTTTGCAAATGCTTTTGATTCAAGGTATTGCAATTCATACACGTGTAAGATTGAGCTGCCATTCTCGGGCTGTTTATCAAGGTGCTCATATACAAGCTTGCGAATTCGGTTGATGGAGCTTTCTTGGCCTATAACGATTAATGAGTTGTTTTGTTTGTTCGCAATTACCCGGGTATTCGGTGCAAAATATAAATCCTCATGTGTCTTAATGGTTGGGCGCATGCTGTGCATTTGGCCCTTGGCAGCAGCAATAAGTTGATCACCAATAATTTTGGCGAGAATTGTTGCGCTCGCATTAAAGAGTGGGATCTCTTCAATCTTTTCTGGTGAACCAGTTTGATCAAGCTTGAGTACCAGATTCATGGTCGACGCAATTTTTCGTGCAGAACCAGTAAAAATAATACTGTTGGTCTTCGGTTCATAAAAGTAACTTGTTTGTGTACCCAAAGTATCACGAATCAAAAGGTTGATTGGGTCATTGCTCGTTGCCGATTCGGGGGTTCGGAAGTTAGTTAAAAAGTACAGAGCGCGAATGTGTTCGTCGGTGTTAGGAAGTTTTTCTGGATCAACGTTAACAAAGAGGGGAAGGCCACGGCGTGTGAGGTTGTTTTCGTTGAGTTTTTGAATGATTACGGCACTGCTGCTCTGGCTCATTGCATAACCAGAAAGTTCCATAAGCGTTTCAGCATAGCGTTTTGCTTGGCTGAGGGGAAGTCGTTTTCGCTTGCCAAAATTTATTTTTTGCGTGATTTGTTCCGAACCATACGGAAAAATGACATTATGTTTTTCTGCATGAGCTATTTTTTCAAGCAGCGTTCGAAGCTCTTCTTCCTTGTTAACCTTGATATAGGTTTCGCGCTTGCTTTTGTTTGGCTGCTGGGAGGTCGCTGACTGCATTTGCTCACAGCAGAAGAGGGCAAGGCCAAAGATAATGAATAGGCGAATTCCAAGCATCGGTTATTCCTTAGGTGACGGTTGGTTGAAGCGTCGCAATCGTGATCGTGACATCAAGTGACTTGGTATTGTTTTTGTTGCGACTCATAATAAGATCTTTGGTAAAGATACGGGGATTTTTTTCCAATGCAAGTATGAGCTCGGTAATATCCTGCATAGTGACTTCAGAAAAGCTCGCTTCAAGCTTGATTTCGTTATAGCCATTGTTTAGATTGCGGGCTGAGCCAATTTCTGGCTCTTTGGTGCTTTTGCTGGCAAGGTGGGTGTCTTCGATCGTTTGGTCGAAGAATTCTTTGATTTTAAAAGAAGGATCCTTTGTTAAAATGGATTCCACTTCTTGTTTTTTTTGTTCAACAAGAACGTTTTTTTGGAGGATTTGTTGGGCTTGACGGCGCATTTTATTGATATTTGCGACCTCTTTGATGACGTTATTAGTGGCATGGTGTCCGTAGACCATGAGTGCAATGTTGATAAGAGCAAGAACACCTGCGCCAATTGCAAAATATCGAATTTGTTTTGTGGTATCCAGATCGGCAAGCCACATCCGTATTCTTTCTAGTGCGGTCATAGTTCTCCCAAGGCATCTTTTTGGACTGGTAACTGCATAGAGAACCGAAGGTCCTGGAGTCGCGGAATAGTGACAAAGAGATGTGTTGTTTGTAGTCCTTCTTCAAAGTCTCGTAGCGCGGCAAAATTAGGTACGGCCCCTTCGAGCGAAATAACTTCTTGTCCGGAGAGTTCATCACGACGAATGATAAGTCGGCGTAGGTCAAGATTTAATTTTTCGCGCGAGAGCGTTGTGTTCAGCTTTTGAATATATCGCAAAAATGCGTATTTATTGGTCGTAAGCGCCGACCAGAGTTGTTCATTTTTTATCAACGCTTGTTCTGACTGGTTAAGGGTGTCTTTAAGACTTCGCTGGCGACTGGTGAGATTAAATTCTTTTTTGAGTCGCGTCGTAATCTCTTGTTTTGACTTTTCTGCTTCGCTTCGCAGTCGTCGCAAAGAAAAAATGTTTATAGTAATGGGAGTTGCAAATAGCAAAAGTGCTACCACGATACCTATGGTTGCTTGGTACACAAAGAGCTTTTGTTGTTGTTCTTCCTGAAACATGCGTCCTAAGTTAAAACTTTGGCTAAGCGTGCCGGGCAGTGCGGCGGTAATGCATTTAAAAAACTTTGCGGGGATCTGGTGTGAATTTTGTTGTTCAACAACAGGAAGTTTGATGATTTCTAGCGGTCGTATGATTTCGACTTTTTTGCCTAGTTGCTCGCTAATTACCTGGGCCAAAGAGCTCATTTGGGCGGCGTTTTCTGTTAGAATGACAGTGTAATCAGCATTCGGTATGCGTTGTGCCCGTAGCAAAGCTTCAATGGAAAAAGTTGTTTCACGTAATAGCCCGGAAAGTTGCTTTTGTTCTTCTTCTTCAAGGGTGCGTGCATCAAGGCCGGCCATTTTTTCCGATAGTCCGATATTAATTGTCCGAACAGCCAAAAGTTCTTGGTTATGAACCAGTGAAATTTCAGTTGAACTGCTGTTGCTTGCTATGAGAATGTAGTTTTTTTCTTTTTCAAAAGTCTTAAGGTGTTCCAGTGTAGCAAAAAGCTCAATCGGTCCCGTTGTAATGCGTGTAGGAATAAGCCCCTGCTCAAGGAATGGGAGCAGGCTTCGATTCATAGTATCAGCTTGCAGGGCAGTGGTGAGCCATGGTGTTTGAGCATCGAGAGATGACGTTGTTGCAGGAATCGCATCAAAGACTGCCTCGTCAAGCGGGAAAGGAAGCGCATCACTAAGTTCAAATGGAAGGATTTGTCTGATTTTTGAGAGGTTGGAGAACGGCAGGGTAAGGTTTTTGAAGCTAATTTGCTGTGCAGAAAGTGTGACAATAATTCGATTGGCCTTGCCGAAAGCATTTTTGATTTTTTGCAGGCTGTTACTTCGTTCTTCGTCAGTATGCGCCGGCTCTTCGACCCATTGTTCTAAGGTTATATGGGAACCAGAGGCCGAAATAAGAAGCGCTTTGATGGAGTGATCGGAAATATCAAACGATATGATCTGTTGCTTAAATATAAAATATGAACCGATCTGGCTGGGGATAAATATTTCTCGCATCATAAGAAAGACCCTAAGGGTTTGCTGTTTTGCCAAGTTTCTTGACGTTTTTTTGCCTGCTTTTGGTTAGGATAAATGTAGCGATTTTCTTTTTCGAGGAACTCTTTGATTGTGGTCGATGCATCTCGTTTTTCACTCTCAAACATCCAACGATGAATTGGGTCCATAAGGGAGCTTTTGCTTTTTGATAGGTTCAATGTCTTTTGGAGATCTTCGATGTGTGCCTGGGTAAATTTCTTGCTTTCAGCTGAGCTTGACGGTGGAATGACTTCGGGTGTGATAAAGATCAGCAGGCTTGATTTGCTCAGAGATTGTGCGCGTACTTTGCCAAAGAGCCAGCCGACCAGCGGAATCTTACTGAGCGGGTTACTATGGTACTCGTGTTCATTTTCGGTGTCTTGCAGAAAGCCGCCTAGAACGGCAGTTTCTTTGTTAGCCACGGTTAGCGTGGTAATGACTTCTTTCTTATTTTTATCGCCACTGTCTACCGCACCGGTGAACTGATCGTCATGTACCTTAATATTAAGCGTGATATATCCTTCATAACTGATGCGTGGAGTAATCTCGATACTTAAATTTGCGTCATCATCCTTGTATGTTGTGCGGCGGGTGCCGGATGAGTCGTAGATGTACTGGCTAATGACACTACGTTTTTCCCCAAGAGAAATTGAAGCGCGGTAATTGTTGGTTACCATAACAAACGGTGTTTGAGTGATGCTTGCGCTGGTATATTCTTCGAGCATTTGAAGCAGGAGAAAAACGCCCCACGCGTCGTTACCAAGGGTCAGGTATGTTGAACCAACGGGGGCACCTACAGCTAGGTTGACGAGGTCTCCCAAGAGGCGCATTGCACCAGGCGTGCCCGTTGCAGTGTTTTCGACAATTGGTTTATCACGTAGGCCGGATGTTTGGAAGCTGATATTACCAAGAAGGCCATCCATCATTGGTTTGCTGTTGCGAAGCTGGGTGCCAAGTTCTTTTGCTTTGGAAACGTCTATGTTGGCAATAAAAACCCGGAGCGCGACTTGGGGCTGTTCAACGTCAATTTCTCGTAAAAGCTCTTCGAGTTTTAGCCATTCTGGATAGGAGCAGGTAATTATGAGCTGGTTAGTGCTTGCCTCAGGAACGATATTAATCGGGCCAAAGTATTGATCACCACTGCGTACGCTACCACTTTGTGCAGCATCGCTTCCGGGCTTAAAGTTAACGACACGACTTAAGATTGCGGCTGCAGCTTCGGCTTCGATGTTTTTAAGGTGGTACACCTTAGTAAATTTAAATGGGAGATCACTTGGTCGGTCGAGCACTTCGGTAATAAAGTTTTGTACTTTTTTAACTCCAGTTTCGGAGCCAAGGAGGATAAGGCTATTGGTTCGAGGCTCAGGAATAATGCGTATGCCGGTTGGCAGGTATGATAGGGTGTTGGTTCGAGGGCCCATTAAGCGGGTAGAAAGTGCGCGTTGAGCCTGTTCTTCTTCTTTTACGATGGTACTATAAAATGCTGCAATTTCGTTAGCGTCACCATTATTGAGCCGTACAATGGCCATAACTTCTGGCGCCGTTGAATGGTCGAGTTCATCAACAATCTCAAGCATTGTTTTAATGTTATATGCATGATCGGTAATTACCACAGCGCGGATATCTGGGAAGATGATAAGGCGCGGCGAAGTCTGACTCTTCATCATGTCAAAAAGATTTTTAACGGCATCTAAGCTGGTATTGCGAGCAAAATAAACGTACCGAATGAGGGTGTCGTCATTTGGAAGCTTGGCAGGATTGATGCCAATAAAGGTTGGCAGTGGACTATTAGTTGCACCAAACGGTGCTTTTTGGTCGAGAGTGGTAACACGGTATAAGCGTTCAATGTTGGTTGGAACGATGGCAAATCCGGCCATTTTCAAGAACGTGACAAAGAGTCCCCAGGCGTCCTTTTTGCTTAGAGGTGTTTCGGTCTTAAAAGAAAGGCGTATGCCTTCTATCTTCTTGCTCTGCGCAGGAAGTGGATTGAGTATTTCGTCAAGCATGAAGGTAATATTGTATTGGTCTTGAATATAGGTAAGTATCGAGCGGAGTTCAGCATCTTTAAAATTAAATTCGACTAGTTCATCTGGGTTGCCAAAATTCCAAGGATCCAAATGCGGCGGTTCCTTTTGAAGATTAAGCCCTTGCGTCGCAGCTGATGTCGTAAGCGAAAATGCTGCTTTTTCTGCAAAATTTTTAGGTCGCTCTCGCCAGATGGTAACATCGGGGGAGCTTTCTAGTTGCTCTGGCTCAAAGGTCTTTCGCCAAGCGGGGGTCTGCACTTCTTTTTCTTCTGTTTGGCGAGGTTGTTTTAATACCGGTGATAATGGTTCATCCGTTGGTGCAATGAGTTCTTTTTTGCTGGTATCTTCTTCGTCTAATTCTTTTTCTTCTGTTTGGCGAGGTTGTTTTAATACCGGTGATAATGGTTCATCCGTTGGTGCAATGAGTTCTTTTTTGCTGGTATCTTCTTCGTCTAATTCTTCTTCTTGTTCGTTTGAATCGACTCTCGAAGGTTCTGTTGGCAAAATTTTTTGCGTTTCCTCGTCTTCACCCTCTTCAGGTTCGCTTTCTTTTATCTCTTTGGTGAGTGATGTTATTGGCTGTAGACTTTTTTGCGATTCGATACCCCGTTCTGCGGCGATTTGCGAAACTTGTTCAATGAGTGAGGGGCGTTTAGGTGCAGGCGCATCTTGGGCAGTCAAAAAAAAGGAGAAAGCGCACAATAGGGCGCTTGTGAGTATGAAATGACGCGGTTTGCAAACCATATAATTCCTAGCGCTGTAAGAAGGCTTTTCTGCCTCCAAAGTTTAGCATGGCATCACGAGTCTGTCTTCGGTATGTCTGGGGGATATCACTTGGACCGGTTGTTTGCTCGATTATTTCTTTCGCCAGCGCAGTATCTCTTTTTGATTCATAGGGAGCTTTTTGTGGAAGATAGGTCTGCATAGGAGTCTTTTTAGCGGCCGCTTTTTCTTGATCTATCTGGTATGAAGCTTTTTCCTCAAGTTCTTCTTCGTCAAGAAGCTCTGGTTGGCAAATATATGCAAGATTTATTGTTTGGCCGTTACGCAATACCGCAACAACAATGGCTTGTGAGTCGCCATTTTCTTTGATTTGGTTGAAGATGGCAAGGCGTTCTTTTGTGCTTCTCGGTTCAATGTCGTTAATTTTGGAAATAACATCGCCCGTCTTAAATCCAAGTGCTTCACCCAAGGATTGCTTATAGATCTTACCAACGCGGCACCCAATGCTTTCACCCTGAGAGAAGGCCGTAGTAATATCTAATGTTTCAAGCAGTTGCGCGATATTGCTTACGGTTTCGATAAAGGCGATTGTCTCGATTTCAAACGTGTTTGATTGACCTTCAGCGGGGCGGATGATTTGGCTCCAGACTTTGTCGCCAACGTAGATAGGATCTTTTTGCGCATCTTCTTCGGTTAAGAATATGATCTCTTGTTGTCCATTTGATCGTACAAAGATAGCTTTGCTTTTTTCCAGCTTAATAAGATTGGCGTCTTCAATTTGATCGCCAACTTTGAGCATTTTTTCTTCTTTAGTTTTTAAATCTTCGACAATAGCCCGGGTAAAAAGCGCGTTGGAGTTGCGCAAAATGCCTTTGAGTTTGATTTCAAGAGGGGGGAGAAATTTGGCCGGCTCGCGAACAAGCGGATCGGGCGTCTGTTCTTCGGGCGGTTGCGGCGCTATAAGTTTCTCGCGTGGTTTTTCTTTGGGCTCGACAATTTTTGGTTTTACAAAGGTGCCAAACAGATCGTTTTCGTAGACGAGCGTTGGATTGATCTGCGAAAGGGTAGAATCAAGTACGGTTTGTTGCATTGTGGTTCGAATGGATATTCGTTTAGGTGTTTTTGGCTGTACAAAAAACAGGAGCGCTGTGGAAAAAAGATAGGTAAAAAAAAGGAGACCATTTAAGATCCACATCGGTACTGTTGCATACATAACCGCTCTGTCCAGCTTCCGTAGGTATAAGGGGTGCAACCATTTTTCTTATACTTGCGCGTGGCCTATTGTTTGTCAAGGTCGTGCCAGCTTATAGCGCCGGTGGATAGCGCCTTGAGGTCAGCTCAAAATTAAGAAGTCGTTCGATTATTTTTGATTTATTCGAAAACGAATTCTATATCAAATAGCTTTTTGGTTGTTGCCAAGTTGTTTTTCATATATTCAACGTTGTTGCTCGAAGGTTTGAAAGTACTATTGGCAAGTCTTTGAGTGGTTATATCAAAACTAAGTTGTTCTGGTGTGCCGAAATAGATAGCATCAACTTCTTTGTATTCTTTTACGACTGACTGCTTGGTGAGGACTTTAAAATAGTCGCTTATCAATTCGGGTACGATCGTATCAGCGGCGCCATCAAGCAAAGCTGCTACCTGACTGTTAAG
>Ga0209417_1004412_pt1 | contig 16864 bp, 20 predicted proteins | sample RifGroF2_FD_184002 | JGI IMG/M metagenome (GOLD analysis project Ga0209417, IMG submission 184002) | Groundwater microbial communities from Rifle, Colorado, USA - Groundwater F2 (SPAdes) (version 2) | ecosystem: Environmental > Aquatic > Deep subsurface > Groundwater | place: Rifle, Colorado... | reverse complement strand
GTGTTTCTTTTCGTTGGCTTCTTGAGGCCGGTGAGCATTGTCATTGGGCTCATTGCCTTGGGAGTTGGTATTTTGGATTTGAGGGACTATAAGAAGGAAGACCCGTTGGTCTGTGATGTTGGTGATTATCAGACGAAGAAAAAGACCATCAGCAAGATGGAAAAAATTGTCCATTCACCGCTTACGTGGGCATCATTCCTGGGCATTGTTGTCCTGGCATTTGTCGTCAACGCATTCGAGTTTGTGTGCTCCTCTGGCATTCCAGCTGTCTACACCCAGGTATTAGCGCTCCACAACCTTCCATCACTCCAGTACTACATGTATATCCTGATCTATGATATCTTCTATATGCTCGATGATTTCATCATCTTTGCCATCGCCGCATTTGCATTAAATTCCTCTCTTGGGGATAAATATGGGAAGTACAGCAAATTGATTGGCGGCCTCATTCTCGCAGCGCTCGGTATTGTTCTTTTGTTCTTTCCGCAATTGCTGCATTAGGCCTGCAGATATTCCTGAAGGGTGATAAACCTAAATTCTTTTGTGATACTCCTAAAGAATTTTTCCCATGTATCTCTCTTACCCAAAGCTTTTCCCGCAACCGCATGACTTTGTGGCATTGGGGTTAGAAAGCTTAAAGCCAGCTCCTTGCAATGAGTCGATATATTCCATCTTCGATCCATGGATCATCTTTGCAGTCTCTGAATCCAAAAGCACCTTAACGCCATCCTTTTCCACAACAACATCATCTTTATGGACATTTTTATCCAGCGCCATTGCATAGGTATATCCGGAGCACCCGCCAGGAACGACTCTGATCCTGAATGCATGGTCAGGTTTTTCCTTAAGGATCTCTTTTGCTTTAATTGCGGCTTCCTTCGTGATATGGAGAACTTCCGTTTCCTGTGGTGTTGCCCTCGCGCTCTTTGCCGGTGCATCTCGTGCATGGCTGGAAGCGACCTCGTTGAGTTTTTTGATGCATGCATCAATTGCCTGTTCATCCATCCCATGGCTGGCAAATCCGTCGTGGAGCGATTCCATCCCCGCAACGCAGCACCCAACACAATGCACCCCAAAGGACATGAGGGTTTCAATGACCTCAGGATATGTTTCAACAACAGTTGAGATGGTCATGTCAGGGGTTATTTGTGCTGTGACAAGTTTCGTTTTAGATACCATGACACGCAAGAGCAGCTTATCTTTTATAAACGTTTTCTTGAATGATGAAGGACTGCCGAACCTTTAACAAAGGTTTTTTAAAGGGGTTTCATTTTTTCAGCCTAAAACAGTTTATGGGTGATTCTTAATGGAAGAAGAAAAACATGAATCTAAAGGAAAGAAAGAGCACAAAGCTCAAGAGGATCATACTCATCCAGCAGATATGACCTCGCAGTGGATTATCGCTCTTGCAGTAATTCAGGTCATCTTGCTGGCAGTCGTGGCTTTTCAGCTCTATGATATTGGGAAAAAATCAGAAGAGTCAAAGCAAAGCCTTGCATCTATCAATGCGTTCTTTACTCTTGTAAAGGAACAGACGCAGCCAACCGGCAATGATGCTCAGCCATCACAGCCATCTGCACCATCACGAGTTGAGGGGGATTTGAAAGATGACGATGTTGTTCAAGGGGATGCCAATGCGCCAGTCACGATTGTTGAATTCAGTGATTTCCAATGCCCTTATTGCGGACGGAACTTTGAGCAGACATACCCTCAGATCAAGAAGTTATACATTGACACAGGGAAAGTGAAGTATGTCATGCGTGACTTCCCCTTAAATTTCCATCCAGAAGCACAGAAAGCTGCTGAAGCTGCGGGCTGTGCAGAAGAACAAGGCAAGTTCTGGGAGATGCATGATAAGCTCTTTTCCAACCAACAAGATCTCAGTGTTGCTAATGAGAAGACATGGGCGCAGGAGATAGGTCTTGATACCAAAAAATTCGGTGAATGCCTCGATTCAGGCAAAAGGGCAGCTGAGGTCCAGAAAGATATCCAGGATGGCCAGGCATATGGTGTTTCTGGAACACCAGCATTCTTCATCAATGGTGTCCCTCTTGTTGGAGCCCAGCCTTTTGCTGCATTCCAGCAGGTCATTGAACAGGAATTAGCCCAATAAGACTTTTTTCTTTTTTTCTATCTTATTTTCCCGGTACAATAGTATGTTCTCTGTTCTATCTTAATTTATCTTATCTTGTTCTATCTTAGTATTTCTAACCTTGATCTATCCTAATATGTATACAAGGTTTATATAATCCAAAGCATTTTTCCTGCTCATGAATACCATTGTCTGCTGCGATCGTGACGGCACATTAAACGTCGATCAGGATTATTATCTTGGGAAGGATCCTCACTGGAGGACACAGGTGCAGTTCCTGCCAGGAGTAGTCGAGGGCATAAAACTGCTCAAAACCATCCCCAATCTTTATTTTTTCATTGTCACAAACCAGTCTGGTGTTGCAATCAACCACCCGGAATTCAAGGATTTTGATGAGAAGCGGATGCATGAGGTCAATGAGTTTATCATTGGGAAGTTAAGGATCCTTGGAGCAGAGGTTGATGACTATGCAGCTTGCCCTTATGTTGAGAGTGCTTATATTGAAAAAGCAGCAAGGAAAGGAAGGCTGGTTCACCCGGAGTATGTCCGGGATAACCACCCAGAATTAAAGCCTCAGGTGGGACTGTTCAAGGCACTGTTAGAGAAACATGGGCTGAAAATAGAGCCAGGTGATAAGGTGTATTCACTTGGTGATCGGGCAAGTGATATCCAGTTTGGATTGAATATCGAAGCCAAGGCCATCTTCATCCCTTCATGGAAATCTACTGAGGATGAGGAAGAGGTGAGAGTGGAGATCCTCAAGCAGGCATTTCCTGGCAGGGTGGCAAGTGCCAGATCTTTTCTTGAAGCAGCAGAGATGATACTGACAGAAAATAAGGAATAAAAGAGGATAATAGGAAAATAATGAAGAATAAGAAAATAACTAATAAGAAAATAATTAATCCTCGGTGATGAGGAATAATGCTCGAAGTGAGACAATAGCCGCCCCAGGAGCAATAAAGACAATCAGGCTTTGTAAAAAGACCCGCGCAAATCCTTCATCGACTACGGCCCCAATGACGGTTCCAAGAGCCTGCGCGCTCACTAAGAATGCGATTGTCGCCACAAGGTACATGAGAACTTCTTCCGCAACGACATTGAGCAGCCCGACGATGATGCCAAGGACGCCAAGGATGATGACTGCTGATGGCGTCAATCCATCCTGATAAACGATACTTGATACAAGGACTGCGGCAAGCCCAATGATAAACGCCCACACCCCAAATTTCATGTGTTGTTTTTTCTTTGCCATCCTACTCCTCCAGATCATCCTCAGAGACGATTTTACCGGTGCCCTTTTCTTCATCACACTCAACAGTTGATTTTTTTTCAGTAGTCTGCTCGTGATCTTTTGATGATTCCATAAACCATCTCAGACTGCCATAGTTTAAAAAGATTTTGGCTCTTTGAGGATAAATAAGGGATTTATTAGGATAAGGGGAGTTTTTTAAAGAGCTGGGAGTTATGCTATCCGATGATCGAGTCGTTCCTTATCACCTCTCGCGAGACGCTGGAAGCGGGTCTTGTTGTAGGCATTGTTCTTGGAGTATTGAATAAGGAGAATCTTTCCCATCTCAAGAAGACGGTCTATTGGGGCATTGTTGTGGGGGTGATTGCAAGCGCTATCACTGCTTTTCTTTTTACGATCCTTGCTGGAGAATTTGAGGGGGTAGGTGAACAATTATTCGAGGGCACCACCATGCTCCTGGGAGCAGTCCTTCTCACGACCATGATCCTCTGGATGTTTAACAAGCAGCATGCAAAAGAATTGAAGCATAAGGTCCATTATCATCTATCCCTTCCAAGCAGTGCAGCCCAGAAGTTTGGTTTATTTTCTCTGATTGTCCTTTCCATCCTGAGGGAGGGAGTAGAGACGATACTGTTCCTAGGTGCGCTTTCCTATGCTGACAAGGTGAGCTTCCTTGGCGGTTTCCTTGGAATCATCACGGCAATCATTATCGGATGGGTGTTCTTCATGGAATCAAGGAGGGTGGACATAAAGAAAGTATTTATGTTCAGCAGCATTTTGCTCATCCTCTTTGCAGCAGGATTATTATCCCAATCAGCCCATGAGTTTGAGGAGGCAGGGGTGCTCCCAGGGATCATTAGCCCGATCTGGGACATCAATCCGCCAGCAAACGCTAACGGTTCGTTCCCGATCTTGCATGAGAAAGGGCTTATTGGTGGTTTCTTTAGGGGGCTTTTTGGATATGATGCAAGTCCAAGCTTGCTGCAGGTGATCATATATTTCTCATATCTCCTGGGCATTAGCATGTATTGGAGAAAAATGCTTCAAAATCAGAAATCCGCTGCTCAACACTAACCCCGACCTGAAGGTCGGGGTATGACATGCCTCGCTTCTACACGCGGATTTCTGGTGTAGAATTGGGCACTCGCCCTAAAGGGTGGGGTATGACACCCAATTCAACAATCAAAGCAGGTTATCAGGATAAAGGCCATCAGGATAACAAAAACCCGTCGCTCGGAGCTCACCTTGCCCTCAAGGGCAGGGTATTACGCTCCTCGCCTTGATAGACGGGTTTTTGAAATTGAAAATTTCGGCCTAAAGGCAGGGGTATTGAACCCGAAATTTTCAATGAATGACCCAATCGGGGCAGAGCCCCGGGGTATCTCCTCAAAAACTTATAAAATGAGCGGCACTACGGGGCAGAGCCCCGGGGTATTTACCCAAATAGGAATAAAAAAAAATGCCGCAGCCGAGATTTGAGCTCGGGACCTCCACGTCACCCAGGTTCTAGTGCCTTTGAATAATCATCAGCCAAAGGCCTCATCGCTCAAAGATCTTATGAGCGTGGCGCTCTAACCAGGCTGAGCTACTGCGGCAATAGAGATAGAGAGAAAAGAGTTCATTTAAAAACGTTTGGGAAATGCATGATCTATCATAGCTGGATAAAACATGCAAAATATGCTTATTGATGGATCACATGTTCCCCTAAGGAGGTGGGAAAAAGAGAAGGGAAAAAGAAAAATAAAGAATCGTTTAGCCTTAACTGAAAAGACTGCTTTGCTTTAGATCAAGCAGGGGGCATCTTGCCGATCCTAAAGAGCGATGTGCCACAGGCGCTGCATGTCCCTTTTACACAGTCCCTCCCATTGGCCATCTTTGATGGTACTGGGTTTTTCATCTGAACTTTAACTCTGCATTTCATACAATATGCTTCGACCATAATATCAGTCCTCCAGTGATTATAAGAGGAGGACACATGCTTGTATTCATAAACCTTTTTATTTTCAATGAGAATATTTAAATACCAGAGGAAGAAAGAAAATCCAGAGGTGGTATATCATGAAGAACATTCTCCCTGTCATGTTGTTGATTCTCATCCTTGCAGGTTGTGCAAAGGAACAGGTAAGTGGACCAGAGAAGAATATGGTTGTCCCCCAAAAGGACACTGCTCCAATAGAAATCCCCGCTCAAGAACAAACGCCACCATGCTCTCCCCCAAATATCTTGTCTGAGGAGGGTATCTGTTGCATTGATGTAAACAATAACCTCCTTTGTGATGATTCGGAGAGCATTGCAGAGGAGAATACCGCAGAGGCACGAAGCCCGCAACAGCAGGCAAGTGGCAATTTGCCATCAGTCATTCTCAAGGCGTCTCCAGCGGACTTGTTCCCAAGCAAGCTCCTTTCTACCTATGTCATTAATTATGATGAGTATTATAACCAGAAGAATGTTATCTTGGAAAACCGTATCTCATCAGTCCAGCAGGGAGTTCTCTTTGACTTCCCGGTGGAGATGATCGCATCTACAGAATATAATACAGTGACAAAAACTGCGACCCATCCTATAGCAATTATCACCATCCTTAAAGCTAACTCAGACCTGCAATATAAACAATTGCAGGAGTACATGCATGCATTCATGAAACAGCCTCATGGCATTACTAACGCCAAGTTGGTCTTCAAGGAAACAAAAGAGATTGATGGGCTTGAGACAGAGGTACAAGAGTCACTCAGCGGTGTCCAGTACAATTATCATATTGATGCCGAAATAGCTGATACATTGAAGACTGCCCAGACCAACCTGATGGTAATTACCCATATCTATTCAGTCTACATTCCAGAGGCAAGGACAGTTATTCAGTTCAGGATATCCGAAAACCGCCTCTCTCATGATAAAGAAGATCTGATTAGGGGATATTTATCCTGGCTCACCACAGGGATAAGTAATGAGGTGAGCGTCTTTTATCGGGGGATGGATACTATCATTTGGAAAGAGTATCCAGGTGAGCGGTTTGTCTTTGATGCAGATAAGCTCAAGCTTGTCCAGACAGCATGCGCCCAGAAAGAGGTATCAGGGAAGCTGCAGGTAGACTTCACAGGAGAGATCATGGTAAATGATTACCAAATGGATCATGCATTGTATACCTGGCCATACCTTCTCGTTACAGAAACACCACAGAAGGTCATCAAAGGGGAGGGTATCTTCCCCGCCGAGATCACCCTCGATGACCCAACGCGGATTGTACAGCTTTCTTTCCCGGTAGAAAAGGACACTTCAGGTTCGAGCCTGCAGGTATTGCTGATTGATGAGGCATTCTATGATGTCACAAATCGTTTTGATGTTGACTGCGCATCTGAGAAGATTGAATTCCAGGAAAATGATAACATGGTGCTGGATATTCTTGGCCAGGAGCGTTCCATAAACATTATTGATATCCAGGGTGCCGACAACAAGGTAGTCTTTACTCTTGATGGGAAAAGATATGAGATTTCAGTAGGCCAGGAGATCACCGCAGGAGATATCAAAGTGAATTCCTCTGGGGTCCATGACCAGCGGGTAGTGCTGATTTTTAAGAGAGGATAAGATAGTAGCAGAATCGTTTCAAGCAGGGAAAAGAAACGGTTTTGGGAACCCACTGCGCTTCGCTCATGGGAACCATGTTCAAATCCTGGAGAATAAATGCGAGGGGGGGGATTTGTCCTCAAAAATGTTCCATTTTTGGGAACCCACTGCGCTACGCTCATGGGAACCATGTTCAAATCCTGGAGAATAAATGCGAGGGGAGGGATTTGTCCTCAAAAATGTTCCATTTTTGGGACCCACTGCGCTTCGCTCATGGGAACCATGTTCAAATCCTGGAGAATAAATGCGAGGGGAGGGATTTGAACCCACGAACCCACTAAGGGACAGGATGTCTTCAGCAACGCTGCTTAAGTCCTGCGCATTTGGCCAGGCTCTGCCACCCTCGCGCATTCTTAAAAGTATCCGAGTTGCTTTAAAAACATTACTGATAGGAGGTTAAGTCAATACTAGTGTCTTTACAATTTTGATTAGCCAGCCACTCATGGCGGCCGTCGGATTGCTACGCGATCCTCACCCATCACTCCGGAGGAGCCAACCCTCTGCCGACCGGCGCCATGCCTGGCTAATCATTTGCCACTTAACTTGACTTTACCCTGATAGGAGGGCCTGTAGAAAATAGTGGTAAGCATCATCTTCCGAGGTTCTCTTGAAGATGAGATGTAAGTCTGTGGGAGGTTTTAAGCAGGTGATGCCAGCCAATGAGCCTCGCCGGTGACCATACCCTGCCCAGGTGTCCGGGAAGTGAGATTTTCTTCAAAGCCATTCTCTAAAAGTACCTTCTCTGATGCTCTGTAGAAAAACTCACCAGAGGCCCCAGTCATTGCCAAACTCGCACTTAGAAATACTTAGCAAGGCAGCATTCCCCGTAAGGGACAACCCCCTTACTACCCAGATTATTCATTGATAGTGCTCGTATACAGGCAATGACCCTATTTTCTACAAAGCCATTCTCTAAAGGTCACTTCTCTGATATGCTAAGGTGACTTGTGAGGGGGTGCTGGCATGTCCGAGAATCACCAGTGGACCTTCAACAGCAAGTGGAGGGATATTTGCATGATAGATCTGCATAGTTATTGCATGCTCCGGCTGATGCGCTCCCCGCTGCAAGAGCTGCCTATTCTCCTCGGAGCTAAGTGAGCTCCTAAGATGGCCCAGGAGAGAACGGAAACTGTCCACCCTGCCGGGTGATAATACATGAAGTGCTACTGGATATTGCACTCCATTTGGAGGTATCTTTTCACCACAAGATTCTATTAAATCAAGATCATTTAAATCAAGATCATCAAATACCATAACTTCCAGGGGGGCTGGCCGATGAGATGAAGGTGTTGGAACTGTACGGTATGCTTCTGAGCGCTCGCCATCAATGAGAAAATGATATTGGGCACTCCTTGCTCTTCGCGCAAGCACATCAGCAGCAAACAAGAACCTTCTGAGCACCCTATACGTGAATGCCTCTCCAACAAGGGCCATTGCATCTGAAGAAGGATGTGAAACAAGAAAAGCAAGATTATCTTGATCATACTGCCTAATTGCTGCCAGCTCATCCCTCACTGGGTCCCCATCAACTGCTGGCGGAAGAGATCCTGAATGGAACGGCAGATAAGGCAAAAAAAGCTCCAACTCACCGCTACCAGCTATGTATTTCATAAGCGCAGGAGGTTTTCATTCATTCTTAAGTATTGCGCTCGTTTGAGCAATATCTTCAGTAATATATTTAAACCATGCGAGAACAAAGATCATATGGAAGAAAAAGCATATGTGTATGCGCTGGAGAATGCCATAAAATTCAAGGGCAAAGCGAATCCTGGACCGGTCATCGGGAAATTATTATCTGAGTATCCAAAGGCAAAAGATGATCACTCACTGCCAAAATTTGTGCAGAGTTGTATCATCAAGGTGAATGGCATGAGCCTTTATGAGCAGGAAGGGGAGCTTCGAAGACTAGCTCCGGAGCTGCTTGAGAAAAAACCAAAGCAAAAAAAGGAGATGCCAGAGCTCAAAAATGCTGAAAAAGGGAAAGTTGTGACAAGGATACCTCCAGAGCCCTCAAAATATCTCCATATTGGACATGCATTGTCTTTTCTGATCAACGCCTATTACGCAAAAGAGTATGAAGGAAAAGTGATCTTGCGGTTTGAAGACACCAATCCTGAGAAATCAACACAGGAATATGCCGATGCGATCCTTGATGATATCATCAACTATCTTGGCATCTCCCCATCAGCGATCAAATACTTCTCTGATGACATGGCCATATTCTATGAATATGCGGAAAAGCTCATCACTGAGGGGCATGCGTATGTTGATTTTACAGAGCGCGAAGAGATGCAAAGAGAGAGAAGCGAAGGGATTGAGAGCGCTTATCGGAATACAACAATTGAAGAGAATATGAATGCGTGGAAGGATATGCTAGCAGGGGTGCATGATGCGGGCGTCTGTGTCCTTCGCCTGAAGATTGATATGCAGGCAGATAACCACGTGATGAGGGATCCTGCCATCTTCCGGATCATCAAGGACACGCATTACCGGCAGGGTGATACCTATTGCGTGTGGCCACTCTATGATCTTGCAGGCAGCATTGAAGAAGAATTATGTGGAGTGACCCATATCCTACGCTCTTCAGAATTTGGGGGCATGAGAGTTGAGCTGCAAAGCTACATCAAAAAAATCCTGGGGCTCAAAGACCAATACGTCCGGCAGTATGGAAGGATAAATATCCATGGGTCCCTGACAAAAGGGCGGGAGATTCGGGAAGGGATAGAGCAGGGCCATTTTATTGGATGGGATGATCCAAGGCTCGTGACACTCAAGGCGCTAAAAAGGAGGGGCATTGCCCGGCAGACATATTATGAGATCATGAAGCAAGCAGGCCTTTCTGCCAGCCCAACAAATATCGATTTTACCATGATTGCTGCTGCAAACAGAAAACTCCTTGATCCTCTCGCAGATAGGCTCTTTTGCATCAGGGAACCAATCGAGATCACGATTATCGGGGCGCCCGAGCATATAGCAAAGATACATCGCCACCCGGACCATCCGGAGCGCGGCGAGAGGACATTTATTACCCATAATAATTTCCTTATCGAAAAGCACGATTTCCATAAACTCGGGGAAGGAAAGACGTATCGGCTGATGGAATGCCTCAACTTTATTAAGAAAGGAAAAGAATTCCATTTCCACAGCTTTGATTATCAGGAATTTCGTGAGAGAGGAGAAGCAACCATGCATTGGCTGCCTGCTGGTGATGGGAAAGAGATCACTATCATGATGCCAGATGCAACGATCATTTCCGCTATTGCCGAAGATGAGATCATTCATGTTGAAGAGGGGTCGGTCATCCAGTTTGAGAGACTTGGCTTTTGCAGGCTTGATGATAAAAGGAAGTTACTGTTCTGGTTTGGGCATGAATGATTACAAAAAGTTTAAATAAAGAGCGCAACTTTATAGACGAAAACAACAAACAGGTGATACCATGACAGAGATGGTCATTGTCAAATCAAAGATTAAGGAAATTGTGTCACAGAGCGGTGAAGGGATCAATGCTGTTGCAGGTGATTTTGCTGATGTCCTCAATGAGAAAGTGAACGTGCTCATCAAAGAAGCATGCAACAGGGCAAAAGGGAACAAACGAAGCACTGTTATGGCAAAGGACCTCTAAAGGTTCATCTCTTTTACTTTTTGCTTGACGAGTTTTAATCGATCTTTTAAGATATCCATCTGGACTGATGATCCCTTTTTAGAAAGTTCCGCTATGCGGTTCTCGATCCTCTTGATCGATGCATTAATTTTTTGGCCAATCCTCGCTTTTCTTGCGATAGCATCAATATCTGTCTCGAGAGCATTAAGATCCCCTTTTAGCTCAAGCTTCTCCTGCAGATCCTCCTTGAGCTTTACCAATCTCTGTTCTTGCTTTTCCTGTTTTGAGAGGTGAAAGTCAATCTTCTCTTTGAGCCGCGCTAGGTGTTGCTTGAGGTCCTCCATCCGTTCGACTGCTTCCACCGATTTTATCTGCTGGTCTTCCCTTGATCGGGAAAGCTCCTTTTTCAATCGACCCATCTCCTCTTTCATCTCACCAATCCGACCAGTATCTTCCTCCTGCTTATAGATAATAACACCTTCCTTCTCGAGAACAAGCTTGATATAATGATCAAGATTGGCCAGCTCCTTTCTGATTGTCTCGTTATCCTGAGCCTTTGCCACCTCTTTTACTTTGGTGATTTGATGCTCGAGTGCCTCTCGCGCATTATCCCGCTCGCGATATTTTCGTGCAACATTTATCAGGTGCTTTGTGACAAAGCGCACCTGGCCCTTACTGATGGATTCCATTATCGTCCAAAGAGCCCTTTCTTTTTCTTTGGTGGCAAGGGGGGAAGAGGTGCTCCAAAAGGGTCTGGTGGGCTGCCCATTGGCCCTTGATTGTCCAAGAAAGAATTTTGATTATCGCCCTGGAATGAAGGGAAGCTTGGCGGCTGCCCAAATGGATCATTGCCAAAATTTTGGGGAGGCATACCTAGTGGCGGGGGCGCTCCAACAGGAGGAGGCATCCCAAATGAGGGCTGATTGAAGCTCATTGGAGGAGGCATTGTGGGCATTGGAGGATTATTAAACGGAGGAGGTGACTGCCTTGGAGGCATTGGTTCTTCCTTTTTTACCTCAACTGGCCGATTGTTCATGTCTTCTATCTTGTCTTTGAGATCATTTACGATATCTGCTACTGCCAGCAATGCATTTGCAATCTTCTCATTCTGGTCGCCAATAGAAGCGATCTTTTCGATGATCGGATCGACTTTCTTTGCGATGGAATCACCCTGGCTTTGCTCTGCCTTGATATCCTCCGATGCATCCTTGAACATGCTGTTCATCAGGTCGATGGATTTTTTCAAGTTGTCAATAGATACCTTCAAACCGGCAAACTCATCGGCATGGCCAGCCTTCAAATCATCAAGTTCGCGCTTGAGCTTCATGATCTCAGAATGTGGAAGGATCTCATACTCATCAGATCGTTGGTCAGATTTAGCCATTGGATGGTACCTCTTTTCTTGATATGGATAAAGATTTGTACCTTCCATGTTTTTAAATGTTTTGATTTATAGGAAGTGAAAAAAAAAGAAAATGAAAAAAGAGGGTAAAAGAAAATGAAAAAGAAGGTGAAGAGAAAGAGAAAAATGAGAGGAATGCTCAATCCACTACTGGGGATAATACTTCTCCGGTCTTTTGCTCTAATACCAGTCCAACAGCTAATGCAACATTCTTGATCTGCCTTGTTGGAATTGGAGGCTTTCCTTCTATATCCATCACTAATCCTTCAAGAGATATGATCTGGATAGTATCACCGCCAATACAATTGAGGGCCATAAATACTGGTAATCTCGGGATTGGTGTTTGAAAACCAGAAACATCATAGGAATTTGCAACTATACCATTTACTTGCTGAGCATCTCTATCCATATAGAACTCTCTTAAGCTTCCAGGTAAGAATTCACAGGTAAACTCCTGTGCTGCACAGTAAATCAGATCATTTGAGGGCAGCTCCCCGTTCCTTGCAGCAACAACCAAAGGGAATGATGTATCCCCGCCCTGTCCCCTTGTATGTCCCCCTCTTGCATATCCTCTTGCAACTGCCAGATCATAACCGACCCAAAAATTTACTGACGTATCCAGTTCCTGCTGAAATTGATCAAAAAGCTCTCTTCCCTGCTCACCCTTGAAATGGTCAGTATGTCTTGGGGTATAGTGAAGAGCCAGATATTCATTAGGTCTCGCATTTCGCGGATGTGATACCCCTTCGACAACGACTTCTTGGCCTACCACCAGGCTACCTTTGGCACCTTGGAGGAGGATATGATAAGTATGGTAGTTAGCAGAGGCATCTCTTCCCCGCCGGCCAGTTTCTATCTCTGTTACCCGCGCAATGAATGGTCCTTCAAGATTCTGTTTTACCATCACTTATCACTCCATTGGTCCTTGTTGCTTTGCGTTTGCCGCAATCACATCATCAATCCTCAGAATCATGATTGCAACTTCTGTTGCTGAATTGAGGGCCTGTGTCTTTACCTGCACTGGCTCTATTACCCCTTTTTGGAATGCATCCATCATCTTCCCGGTAAACACATCAATCCCCGCCCATTTCCTTCCTTTATCATGCGCCGACTTGATCTCTGCGACAACATCAATAGGGTCGAGGCCGGCATTCTCCGCTAGGGTTGTTGGGATGACTTCTAAAGCTTCAGCAAAGGCGGCGGCGGCAAGCTGCTCTCGCCCCGACAATGAATTTGCATATTTCCTCAAAAGCCTTGCCACTTCCATCTCACAAGACCCAGCGCCCGCAACAACTTTTCCGGACCGAATAGCAGATGCAACAACTCCCACAGCATCCTCTACTGCCCGTCCGATCTCATCGACAATATGCTCAGTTCCACCCCGAATCAGAAGAGTTACTGCCTTTGCCTTCTTGCATTCGGTGACAAATGTCATCTGCTCACTCCCAACGCGCCGTTCTTCAACTAGACCTGAGACTCCAAGATCGCGCTCAGTGAGGTCATCGATCTTTGTGACAACCTTTGCCCCTGTTGCCTTTGAGAGCTTTGTGATGTCTGATTGCTTGACCCTTCTTACTGCTAAGATGCCATTTTTTGCCAGGTAATGCTGAGCCAGGTCATCAATACCTTTTTGGCAGGCGACAAATTTTGCGCCAGAACTGATAATCTTGTTGACCATCTTCTTGAGCATTGCATCTTCCATCTCGAGGAATGCCTGCATTTGCGACGGATTGGAAATCTCGATCTTCGCGTCAGTCTCAGGATTCCTAATCTCAATTGGAGTATTCAGGAGGAGGACTTTTGCATCTTTGAGCATCCGGGGCATTGCTGCATGAACCCGCTCTTTATCAAGGATGATCCCCTCAATGAGCTCACTCTCCTCAATGCTCGAGCCAATCTTCTTTTCTATCTTGATATTTCCCGTATCGATGACTGGCGCTTGGCCTTCTCCTTCCATCACCTGCTTTACAGCGCTCACAACCAATAATGCAAGCTTCTCTTTCGCAACTTCTGCGCCTTTACCAGTCATTGCCGTCATCGCGATCTTGAGCAGTTTGGACTCTTCCTTCAAAGAGACTGGCTCTGCAATGCCTTTTAGGATCTGGAGCGACTGGTCCATTGCAAGACGGTATCCCTTGACAATGACCGTCGGATGGATATTCTTTTCGAGCATGAATTCGGCACGTTTTAAGAGTTCGCCCGCAAGGATGACTACTGTTGTTGTCCCATCGCCAACCTCGTTCTCCTGGGTCCGGGCAACCTCAACGATCATCTTTGCAGCAGGATGCTCTATTGCCATCTCCTCGAGAATCGTCACCCCATCATTCGTGATGGTGATATCGCCGAGGCTATCGACGAGCATCTTATCCATCCCCTTTGGGCCAAGGGTTGTCCTGACCGTATCTGCGACTGCTAATGCTGCTGAAATGTTCCTTGACTGGGCGGTCTTGCCCTGCGTCCTTTGCGTTCCTTCCTGTAGAATATAGATTGGTTGTTGATTTGACATTACATATCCCCTCAGGAACCAATACCAGGAGATGTTATATAAAGATTTCGCCACTCAACAAGGGAATAATCTTGCTCAACGAGGGGATAATCTTGCTGTTCAGGGACTATTTTTTTCAGGGCTTATAATGGACTATGCCCCAGGTCATCCCTGCACCAAACCCTGCGAAGATGATCTCTTTTGGAGGGTTTCTCTTTGCCCTTAGCACTTGCTGCTCCACCTCATAGAGCCCGACAAGGGGCGATGCTCCAGAGACATTGCGGTATTGTTCAACGATATCAATGACAGCGCTATCGGGAAAATTACTGCATGCAGCATGCAGCTGCTCACGGAGGGCAGATGTAATCCTTGCATTTGCAGAGTGTGGGATGATGATGCCCCCCCTGTTGAAAAAGTCCTCTCCGCCACTTTCCTGGACATACTCAACAATTGCAGGGATGGGTGTTTGCAGTGCCCATTGGTATATTCTCCTGCCATTCATCACGACTTTCCAGCCAGGGTCTTGCCTGAGACAGAGCACTCCATCATCCTGGGTGATGATATAGCGCGTATCATCCCACTTTGTTGTCAACATCTCCTGCATCCCTGGCGACCCATCACCATGCAATTGCACCCTTTGGACACCTTCATCTGAAGGGGTGACAAGACATGCAGCAGCGATATCGCCAAACAGGGGAGCTGATGACCGGTCCTGATAATCCAGGATTGAAGAAAATTTCTCAGCACAGATGAGCAGCGCGCATCCTGAATAACCCATGCTCACAAGGGAAGTGACTGCAGCGAGGGTATAAGGGAATCCAGAACAGGCTGCCTGAAGGTCAAATGCATCGTCATGAATGCCAAGATGATTCGCGACATTTGCAGCGACCGGATGGCGGGAAGGATCAGTAGAGGAAAGGTCATAGCCAGGCCGCGAACACGTAGCTACTGCCACCAGGTCAATGGATGATCTCAGATGAGGATATTTGTCCAAGAGATTTTCCGAAGCAGCAATAGCCATCTCATCGAGAGTCTTTTCAAGCTCAATATACCCCTGTCTCATCCCAGTTCTTGGCAGCATCCATTCATCGGATGTGCCCTCAAACCCTCCGGATTCCAGTACCCTGGATAGAGTAGCGTTGTCGAGCACAAGAGGCGGTTGGTAGAGCGCAACAGCGCTCAACTGTGCGGTGCGGCGCGGAGGGCTCATCACCCAATCAGGAAACACACCAATATGAGATTCCATATCATCGGGAATCCATAAACCGCAATGATCAGTAATCGTGCTTTCTTCAACATCCCCACAGAGAATCACTCCTGCCCTGAGGGGATCAGAACAAAAACCCTGGCTTGCCGTCGCAAGAGAAAAACTGAGCTTTGATGGCAAATCCCTTGAAAAGGTGAAGATATCAGCAAAGGGGATATTATTAGGTGGTATATCAATCCCATACGCGACCGTCGCAGCGATTGATGGAAATGCACGATCCATCCTGCTGGGAGCACATAAGACAAAATCATGCGGGAGAGCCCTCTCTCCTAATGCCTGGCGGACTTTTGCCATAAACCATATATCTGCTCTTTCCATCATACCACCCAAAAACTCAAGAGGAAATGCCATACCTTAAGTAGCCATTGGTTCTGAAGGCCAAGGATCACTGTCCCGGCAACAAGCGGGACGATGATGTTGTCATCTACCCTTTCCCTGTTGAGGTCTATGTCCATTGCTTCTGCGATCATCCCAGCGATTGCCCCAAGGAGAGCATGGAGCGGGCTGACAAATAAGCTTGCGCCAAGGAAACCGGCAAATATCCCCGCAAGCGTGCCTTCGACGAGCTTGAAACCTTGACGGTTCAGCGGATTCTTTGTCCTCCCAAGAGCCATCCCGACGATGTGTGATGCTGCATCACCAAGCGTGACAATCATCACACCCGCTAATGCGATGTTGAGAGGGAATAATTTGAGCGCTAGAAGGAATCCGGCGACAAAAAAAATAGCTCCCTTCCCGGGAAATGAGAAGCGGTGCTCTTCTCGCTCGAAGAGGCTGAGGAGCGGGGTGATCAGCGGGAGAGGATGCATCTTCTGGACAATATGAACCAGTATCCCTGCTATGAGGATCATGAACAAAAGCAAAGGATCCAGAATTCCTGCATACACAAGGAACACTCCCATGCATCCAACAAAGATATGGAAGAGCTTCCTTCGTATCTCAAATTGTAATGTGTTCATGTTCACTACTCTACCGTAGGGTATTTCATCAGAACAAATGAAGAAGGCTATAAAAAATTATGCAATATTTATTGCTGTGTTGCATAACTCCTAATCTTTGACGATAATCACATATGCCCTCCTTCCGATAAACTTCTTTGGCGCGTCGAGTTTTGCTGAGTTGCCAAACTTGGTGATGGCTCTTTCGT
>Ga0209417_1004411_pt1 | contig 16867 bp, 17 predicted proteins | sample RifGroF2_FD_184002 | JGI IMG/M metagenome (GOLD analysis project Ga0209417, IMG submission 184002) | Groundwater microbial communities from Rifle, Colorado, USA - Groundwater F2 (SPAdes) (version 2) | ecosystem: Environmental > Aquatic > Deep subsurface > Groundwater | place: Rifle, Colorado... | reverse complement strand
AGACGACCTGCTGCCTAGCAATTGGATTCCGATCCAGGTCAAATCAGAAACTGCCACAGAAGAACTCGCCGCATAATTTTTTTGCAGGGGTGTACTTGGCCGTAATGATACGTAGCATTGATGCTCAAGGGCATATATGCCCAGGACAGCCGCCAGGAGGCCCTGGCCAAGGCAGAATCGATTGCCCATAAGCTTGAGGCAATGAGATTGTCCAAGGCTGCCGGGATAGTTCGAGGCGGTGTGGAAGATACCCTGTCGTTCCATGCATTCCCGCGCGAGCACTGGATGCGTATTCGCACCAACAACATGCTCGAGAGGATCATGCGTGAGATACGCAGGCGGACCAATGTCGTAGGTTGCTTTCCTGACGGCAATTCAGCTCTGATGCTGGCATCAGCCAGACTAAGGCATATCGCAGGTACCAAGTGGAGCAGTGCGAGATACTTGAACATGAAACGATTGGAAGAACATAAACAGAATTATATCCACGAAATGATAGCGGAGGTGGCCGGGTAGTCCGATAACCGCGGCACCTTTAAAGGTGCACCAGAACAAGAGAACATAAGGCCAAAGACCAGATCATGAAACAGAATATAAAATGTGCGCAAGAATCTTGACACAACCCATAGATGCGATGTGCTGTCATACGCTGCTTGGGACGAATATCTTTGTTCTGTCTGATCCATTCATCGATCAGTTGCCGCACCGGCTCAAGTACGGGCTTATGACGCAGTTCATTGAGCCGGTAACCCGGCGGAATCTTAAACTTTAATGCCTTTGCGACCGTCTTGCGGGAATGTCCAAGACGCTGTGCCGCCTCACGCTGGCTGAGACCCTCGTTGATAACTGCCTGCCTGATCCGTTCATATGCCTCCACGTCTACATCCTTTCCGGCCTCCGTGAATCTGGAACTGTTTCCAGATAAATCACATCGACCATTGTGGCGGCTCCCTTTCAGGCGCTTTTTAGGTCCCTATTCGGACAACTCATATCGTTACCTCCATGAGCCCAAGACTCGATCCTTGGTGGAGTGGCTCACTTCTCCTTGCCAAGATGGGAATCTCACCCATTGGAAACGCCAAGCTTCGCCTGGCGCACTAAAGCCGCACCGCATATCGGCAGGCTGGGTGTATATGTATATTTTTACCGATGAGGGGAGGGTCAGCATAAACCGGATGCTCGTAGAGCCGACATAACATTGCTCAATATTGCGTTGTCTGCACCGGAATATACTCGCATTGTATTACCGGATATAAGCAAAAGCTCTATGGCAAAAAGATCCCTCATAGGCATCGACACTTCGATGAACGCTGATGTCTTGTCATGACTGTCCTGTTCTGTATCACCGCCTGCAAGCTTTTTACGCCAGATATAAAAAGATGGCTCCGATAAGCATTCATTGCTGCAGAACTGCCGCACAGATAATCCACTTGCCTGCCACGTCTCAATAGCCATACGCCAAAACTGTTCCTGGTCTCCAACACATTCACGCACTCTACCCATGATCATCTCCAATTAAATCATGAAGCTATTATTCACTTTTCAGAGAACGCTACAAGATGCACTTGGCCATGAAGTTACGTATTGATAATGAGGGACGAGGAGCTGCGGATTCCTCGGCCTTGCTTCGCTATCGCTCGAGCAGGCTGTCAAAATGACCTAATACATTTCCTAAGGATCTTATAATCCGGCTAAGATGCTCAATTCTACAAAATTTTGCGGCAGGCGGTGTTGTGTCGGCGATACTGAAAATGATGTGATCACATTTACCAATGCTTGCCATGAGCAAATCAATATAGGCGTAAAACTGGGTATCGGACATTGAATCCTCCAGCATACTGATCGAAGGGATGCCGCCCCAGATAGTTATTTTATCTGTAAAGGCTTGCTTGACCTGGGCAAGCGAAAGGCTGGTCATAGGAGCGGGACATATCGAATCGGCGACATCGATACCGCAGGCGAGGTATTCCTGCAAGAGACCATTATTTTCGCCGTCAGTATGTGTAAGGATGAACTTGCCTGTTGAGTGCAGTTTTGCGGCCTGCTGTTTGAGCGAGCATGTGATATGCTGCGCGAAGAACGGCGGACTAGTTACGGATGCGTCGTAATTGGCGCCGGATAGAACAACTTCTGCAGATGACCGGCAAACGAAATCCAGTATTTTATCAAAATACCTCTGAATAGCAGAGGCGAGGAGTTTCATTTCTTCCGGATGGTCAAAGAGGAGAAAATAGAAAATATCAAGCGGGGCTAAATCTCTTTGTATTAGGTGCATGCCGGAGGCAGCCATATTGAGATAGGCAACCGCTACGCCCATATCGCCTACGTCCGCTTTGAATTGTTCGTAACCGGCGAGGTTATCTTCTATTGTAATGTTGTCGAATATCCAGGTAAGAGCGGCGAGATCGTCGGCTGAGTTAAGAGCGTATTTACTTATATGCGAAATGGTGATGCCCGCTGAACGCATTTGTTCATTATAGAGCGTTTCAGTGGCGATCTTGCCCTTAGGCGTTTTATAGATTACGCTTCGCCTGTCGCTGAAACAGGTTATAGTTATGTGTACATTGTTCAGTACGGTTTTATACGGCATGGACCACATATTATAGACGCCGATGGCGCGATGCATATCGTCATCCTGTGAGCGAATATCCTGAAAGTTTGGGATTATAGCATGGTAGCCGGCATCGAGGTCTGCGGCTATATCCTTTAGCGACGCATTTTTATATTTCGGGGGCAGAGTGTTGTTGTGCCTGTTGGCCCGATACCAGAGATCAAGTCGCGGGACAAATGGTATGCGTGGGCATGGCCGGCCATTGATCGTGTCAAGGATAAGTTGTTTATAATTCATGCGGTTATTTGGTAGAGCTTAGAATCGCTTTCAAGTTTCGCAGCAGCGTTTTGAGCGGCACCGCGCACTCGGGACCAACAACATCTATGCCAGCCTCTAATGCCTTACCAGCCTGGGCGTTGACTTCTTCAGGATTTCCATGTAGCAGGGTAACATTGCTTATACCGCCCATTAACGCCATTTTGCCGCCAGCCAATCCTCGGATATCCGCATGAGTGCCAGATTTGGTATCGTAATGGAAACAGTTTATGCCTGTCTGTGAAATCATTTGAATACGGTCGCTGGTGTTACCGCAGATATGCAAGATCACAGGTGCATTGATCTTCTCGGCAAGCATGTGATGGGTTAGCTGAAGATATTTTTTGTAAGCGGTCGGAGAGCAGAGATCAGCCGTTGCATGGTCGCCCAGGAGAATGCAATCGGCTCCTGCTTCGATCTGGGCGTTGGCAAATGCTATGGTTACGGCACTAAGTTTTTCAATTATTGCAAAAATCCTGGATGGGTTTTCGACCGTGTCAATGAGAAAGTTCTCGATCCCAAAGAGATGATAGCCCAGCGTCCAAGGACCAAATGCCTTTCCACATATCGCAGCACTAGTACCGAGCCTTTTTTTCAACATCGCTATGGCGGCAAGGGGAATGCGGCATGACGGTCTATTAAGAAAATTGGATGGTATAATAATATCTTTAGGGTCTGTGTAAATTATATTTTTGCAAAACGGCATTTGATCCAGTTTGCCCCAGTCTATGTCGCAACCCATCGCTGCGGTTTCGTGACATACCGAAAATAAGGGCATCACGACATCCAGACCGATGACAGTGTGTCCGGCCTGAGCCAGCAAAGCCATTTTTTCAGCATCAAGGTGAGCATCGGGAAAGAAAACGCCGATTTCTTCCATCAATTCGACGCAGGCAATCGAAGTACCAGTACCAAAAACAGCAGTTTTGGCAGTATGATGAATGGCATTAATAAAATCTTGTCCAGGCATCAGTTTATCTCAAATAAGCGTTAGAGCATTTCAAGTAATTCTGTAGCAATCTTTGCTGACGCACATTATTGCCTGAAATGCTCTAAAATAAATTTCGCATTTTCAGGAACGACTAAGCACAAGTAAAAAATATCTTTCCGCAAGCATTATTTTATGTTATGCGTGCAGTCCGCCGTCCATGAGGATGTTTTGGCCGTTGATGTAGGCGCTGGCGTCGGAAGCAAGGAAGACAACCACGCCCTTAATGTCATCCGTGCCGGCCATTCGGCCAACGGGTACTTTCTTTGTGTACTTCTCAACAAACGCATCGGGCTGGCCTGAATACAAACCGCCTGGACTGATACAATTGACGCGTATTTTTTGGGGCGCAAGTTTACGGGCAAGGTATTTTGTGAGAGTTATCATGCCGCCTTTATGGAAATGGTAATCCGGAGGCGAATCCATCTCCGTGCGTTCATATAAGGCAAAATCCGCACCAAACATACCCTGCATCGAGGCGATGTTTACAATCGTACCACCGCCGCTGACAGCAATCAAATCAGCCATTTCGCGGGTAATATTAAACATCCCCGTCGCGTTGATACGCATTGACTCGGCAAAAGTTTCGAGCGGATCGGTATATTTTCGCATCGGTCTTGCAACAGCGTTATTCACAAATACATCAAGTCGGCCAAATTCTTTAAGAATATCACTTTTCAGTTTCAGTACCGATGTGTGATCAGCCTGATCAACTATCCTGGCGTGTACATCAAAACCTAAGGGTCGCAGTTCTTCGACCACTTCTCTTGCGGCGTCAATAGAGCGAGAGGCAGTGATAACAGTACCGCCCGCCTCAGCAAGAGCCTCGAACATTGGTCTGCCATAAAGGCCGCTGCCGCCGGTTATAAGTATTACTTTGCCTTTGAGACTCAATAATTTATTTACGTTCATTTCACTTTCTCACATTGGTACGCACAACAAGTTTACATGCAGCCTTATCACAATTGCTCAGATCGATATTATATTCAAACCCCAGCGGCTCGAGTACACGGCGATAGAGAAGGTCGCAATGTTCGCAGTAGACATGATACGGCTCAATATCCTTGCGTTCCAGCAGTCGGCCTCTGCTGGGGCATTTGCGCATTTCGATGGTAAATACCTGGTTTTCTTCGTCGAGCATCATCTTGAAATCGGCAGCTTCTTCGGAAAGCGTATGGCTCCAGTATTCAAAGCAGCCGGCAAGACCTTTTTGAGCAGCCAATTCACGCAAGTTATTCAAAAACGCGTCTGACAGGTTTTCCCAAAAGCGGATAACCTCAGCCTTGCCGCCCTTCTGCTCAAGGAATTTAAATAATTCACTATACGCGGGAATAAATTCGGTACAGGAAATCATTTCGCATTCTCCTTCTTCCAGAATTTTTGAACGCATTTGCCCGGGCCGGCGATATAGTCGCACGAACATTCGTAGCCAGCAGAGTCGCAAATTGCTTGGTTGATGTTGACGGTGGTTTGACAATAACGGTCGGTAAATAATTGACCATTGGACCTTAAATGCGCTATTGCAGGGCATTTTGAAACTTCGATCGTTAACTGATCGTTTTCAAGTTTAAATTTAGCCTCACCGCTCTCAAGCCCAAAAATACTTTTAAAATGACGCTCTAAAACGATTAGGCCTTTCTGTTTTAACTCATCAATGAGCGGCTTGAAATTCTCTCTGCCGACCTGTTGAAGATACTGCGATGTTGCTTCTTGCCCGTACGTCTCATCGAGATATTTTATAGCATAACATAACGCACCATGAAAATCCTTGTGCAAATACTGGTTGTCTGATGCTTTTCGCTCAAGAATACGCATTACTGTTCCTTTGAAAAATATTTACGGCACATACAATGAACAGGTTGGTGAATTGTCAAAAATATCCAGGTTTTTGAAAATCAGTCTGGCGATTTCACGGTGACCATATTCATTTGGATGAAGGCTGTCGTTAAGCCATATCATCATACTGTTAATATTGGGCTTAGCTGTCTGCCAGTGCTGATAATGATCAATAAGAACGACATCATTGACCTGTGCCATTTCACGCAATACAGCAATATAAAGAGACATGTCTTTGCGGTTGGGCAAATAATCTGTCAATATGGGGTTGGGAGTATTTATGACAGGAATCGCACTAGTCTGCCGCACGCTTTCTATGAATACGGAAATATTAGCGCGAAATGTGTCGATACCATCGCGACCGAAAGTGCTGTCATTGGTACCTATCATCAGGAAGACAACATCTGGCTTAAACCGCAGAACACGCCAGTCAAGACGGTCTAAAATATCCTGCGTTTTATTCCCGCTGATACCAGTATTGACAACCACATCCAAAGGCCGGTTAAGTTCATACCGCAAACGCTCCGCAAAGAGTTCGGGGTAAGATCGCCAGCCATATGTGTGAAATGCGCCGTGCGTGATGCTGTCGCCCACAAATACCCATGTGAGTGGAACGGCACCGGTCAATTTTGCTTTGATGTTAGCCAGGTCTTTGTGGTAATTCATGCGAAAAGCACCTGCTGAAAAATTGGGCTTCAGCGATTTCTCTTCATAAATGGGAATATAACATTGTTATCAATAAGCCCCTTGCTCTTAAGTTGGCTTTTAATCGCGTACATCCAGTCCGTAAGCAGGTCGGGGCCAAGCATATCATCCATTTGCTTACGGAACTGCTGTTGGAGCTTAAAAGCTTTTAGCTGATCTTTTTCGATCACCGCCGCCCGGTAGAGTTCAACAAGTGTATCTACAAATACCGTGCCTCCGCCTGTTATTACGCCATCAGCTCCCATTAAAAGGCTGAGGTCATAGACAAACTCATCACCCTGTAAGATACGGCAGGTTCTGCTATCCTTATCAGGACATCTTCTTAAAAGCTCAGCAAACAGGTATATATCGCCGCTTGAATCCTTCACTGCTTTCATCTGCGGGATCTGCATGATCTTGAGCATAGTATCAAGGCTTACCTTGTTGCCGGTCGCACCGGGGCAATGATAAAACACCATCGGATAGTCAAGCTCATGACATATTTTTTCCAAAGAGCCGTACAAACTGTCAGGATGCGGGAAACGATAATAAAATGGCGCTGTTGCCACAAGATAATCAGGGGCAAAGTCTTTCAGCTTTTTACCCAATTCGATCATCCTTCTCGGCGAAACCTCGGCAATACCAGCAAGTACCGGAACTCTCTTATTGGTATGTTCAACCGCGGTTTTGACCGCTGTCAACTTTTGAGAATCGAGCAAGGCAGGTCCTTCACCCATGTTGCCAAGTACAAATATCCCATTTGCTCCCTGCGAAATCACATAGTCGATAAGCTTCTTGAGCGAATGAACATCAACATCCTCGTTGGCCAACAACGGCGTAGGTAACGCCGTAATAATTCCTGTCAAATTAGACACTTTTTATAACCTCACAATAATTGACTATCGAGCCATCGGCTCTTTTTTTCATTGAATATTACACAATTTCACAAATCAGTCTATCGAAAATTTCTGCATCGCTGCGTAAAAATTACAGTATCCCTTTCTTACGCATAAAATCAGCCAGTCGTTCCATTTCTTCATCGTTTAAACTATAATAAGGCTTTCTTCGCCATCGTTTGGCTATACCAAACAACTCATAAACTCCATGCATTCCCGCATCAAACCCGCCTTGCAGCGCAGCAACAAAATTAAAATAAGGAAAATCATAATCCCTAATTATATTTCTCGCTTTAACGAGATCATTCGATCGAATAGCTAACCAATACGCATTGGCAATATCCGGCTTAAATGTAATAAATGTTGACAGATAGCCATCACAGCCATACGGATAAGCATTGAGATGATGCTGCTTTTGGCCGCCAGCTATAACTGCCCATTTATCATATACCAGGAGGGACATTTTTCGTGCAAAATCATTGCACATGTCATCTTTAACCGCAACAATTCCATCGACTTTTTCCAGAGCGATCCTAAGCGTTTCAAGCCCAAAATTTATACCACGCTGGATAAAGATGTTGGTAACCGCCATCACAGGAATATGTACCGCCACCGCGGCATAGTGTTCAACGATCGATCCTGGTGTACACGAATGTCCCCAATCAGGCGGCAAGACCATAAGGATATCCGCGCCTATCTCACGACTATGTTTGGCAAAATCGACGGCCTTATCCGTATTCCAGGTATTTGTAGCGGCACAAACCATCGCACGTCCGGCGGTCTGCTCAACTACAACTCTGGTTATTTCTCCGATCTCATCATCGCTTAATAAACTAAAAAGACTATCGCCGTGAGTTATAAGCATAGTCTTGCTGCCTGCGGTTATAGAGAACTCAACGTAATTCCGCAAGCCCTCAAAATCAATGCGCCCATCTTTGTTAAATGGCGTACGTATTGAGGCCACCGGACAACTCAAAAATCCACGAATCTCAGATTTATTAATTATTTTCTTCCTTAATAGATCATGTCTAAGCTATTTAGAGCGACTAATGCTCTTATTATATAATTGCGGTTTAGTTGTGGAAAGAATAATGCAGACCGCCACAAACTTTTTATGACCCGAGAATTATGGCGTCCGAACATTATCCAAAACTGGAATGGGTCTGTGCTGCTTAACAGACTCATGAGCGGCCAATATAGTTCTCATTGTCATTTCTGCCTCTTCAAGTGTACAAACAAACGGTTCATGGTTGTCAATTGACCTGAAAAAATTCTCAAATTGCAGCTTATGATGATCATCTCGACTCAAATTCATTTTTTCTGACCATGTAAACTCTCTATTCGGCTCTTTGCATATACCGATAGAATGTGAAGGCCCTTCAAACCTGATAACTCCTTCTGTTCCGGCAAACTCAAAGATCATTCCATACGTCCGTTGAAACTGATTAAGCGATAACGTACCGATCGCATCTGATTCCGAAAATGTCATAACACAGCCGACCGAATCTTCCACATCGACATCCGGCAAAACCAAATGACGGGCTACGCAGTATATGCTTTCAGTTGGCCCCACGCACCACTCAATATAATTCATCATGTGCGAGACAGCATCGTGCAAAGCTCCGCCGCCTTTATTCAAATCGCTGTAGTATATATCCTTATAGTCGGGACGGTAAAAAGAATAATCAGAGCCTATAACAAACGCGATACTTTTCACATCCCCAATTTCACCTGAAACAATTTTTTCCCGTAAAAGGTTCAGAGCAGGCATACTACGATATATGTATGCTACTCCGACAGTTCTATCTCTTTGCCGCGATAACTCGATCACCCGCTCTATTCCATCTGATGACAGAGCAAGAGGCTTTTCACATAAAACATGACAGTTCGCTTCAAGAGCATTGCTTATCATGGGAATATGCAAGTGCGCAGGCGTACAAATTACGACCATGTCAAATCGTTCCAGGTCAATCTTATCCCACGAAGAATAAAGGCGCGAAATTCGATATTTTTTCTGAAGTCTTTCAAGCAAGTTTTCATTGATATCGCAGATTGAGAGTTCTACATCATCTATGCCGCTCAAAACACGGATATGCCTTTCTCCTATCCCTCCGCATCCAACAGTAAGTACTTTCCGTTTCATTGTAAATCCTCTTAGCTACTCATATCGATCACCAGAATTAGGCCCTACCGTTTTGAGCTATGCCCTTCATGTCTAAATCCGGAGTAGATTACGGAAATTTTAACTTTGATCCCCATATGTCGCCCGCATTTGCGCATATCTCTTTTTTCGGCAACCGCACCACACTGCCGTTAACCAAGGCGATGTTTGAGGTGTTATTATGCGGGAACGTGGCTCCATTATATTCTATACGCATACCTTGCGCCTGGATATCAGAGTTATACATATAAATGCCTTCATCATCTTTAGTGCCACTATTCAATGGATAGCGTGCCATATTATAAACCCACCACTTCCAGACACCCGCATCCATGAACACCATCGTACCAGATGGTATCTGCGCCATTTTAAGCGGCTCCCAGCGGAACTGGGAAACATACGAAGGATCCCCTCCCGCTGCAGCTGTCAACTTTCCAGAATAGCCAATAACATTCGGGTAGTTCACCCCGATACTCCAGGGCTTATTCTTAGAAGTGGGGTCTCTCATTAAAGGGCAATTACCAATCGCAGAAAATGCTTTTTCCGTATAATATGTTACGCCCTGAAATTTCATTGTCTCCGGTTTGCTACCTTTAACATAGGGCAATATGGCTCCAAGCCAGCCATCTTTAGTTACAAAATATGCCTTCTTGGATGCTACCCAAAGCGGATTTTGAAAATAGGGTACCCGCCCATCACTATCTTCCGCATAGAGCAACATTGCCATAACGACTTGTTTTTGATTTGAACCACACACTACACCACCTGCTTGAGCTCTTGCTTTTTGCAGTGAAGGCATGAGTATTGCCAGCAGTAGAGCAATAATCGATATTACTACAAGCAACTCCACTAACGTAAATCCTCTTTTACTATTTCCTACTGTCTGCATCTTACACCTCCAACTATTTCGAATAATATTTTAATCTATCTTTGAATTCATTTCCAGCAATCGCTCAACTATATCAGCTGCATATTGGCAAATAATCCTGATGTATTCAAAACCTCACTTCTTCGCCAGAATACTTGCACAGGACAACTTCTATAACCGAAAACTTATGATCGTTTTCTTTTTTCAAACTGGGCATGTCACGGTATTCTCCGCAAGTATAATACTCGCGGCTAAATACCGTGACCGCCTCAATCTTTTTTACTTTACAAAATCATTCACAATATAAATATTACATCATCTTACTTGCGGCGTCTCAGGGCTAAGAAACCACTGGCCAAGAGAATCATCGTAGCAGGCTCTGGTACATAGGCACCGGTAAAGTCCATTCTTAAATAATCAATGTTGGCATCAAACCGAGCGCCACCAGCCATGTTGCCCAGGTACAGCCAATTCTGATCCCATGCACAGCCGTAAAAGAATCCGCCGGCATCTTTGGTTGCGGTGTAAACCTTGGTGCCATCGACATAAAGTTCCATAGTCGGATTGTGGGCCATACCGCCGCCATCACGTAAAATGCGAATCGTGTGCATTGTGTCTGACAAATCGCCGTTGTAAAAAACCGTGCCGCCAGAAGTCATTATTTTATCTTTGAAAATATTGATGTCCCACAAAGTAGCATCGCCGCCTTCACCAGCATAAATACCAAGCCCATAAACGCCATATGCGGCTACTGAATCAAGCATCTGAAGGCGAACTTCCATTGTGTAGCCAGTACCAACTATTGGGTTATAATCAGGCGCCGGATACTGAACAACTGCCATATTCGCTTTCCATGGGTTATTCACAGCAAGCGGATCCGGGTAATTCGGATAGTGACGATTCGCTGCTGGAGCATATGCTGCACCGCATTCACCTGGTAACACCCAGGCCAAATTACCCGAAGGTATTATGTCGGCATGGAGTACACTGCCATCAGAACTGGAATAAGTTGTTTCCACTGCCGTACTGGTCTGCATCAGGTCCCAAGGTGTTGACGCCTGCGTCATAAGCGTGTCGCCTTCAAATTTCACGCCGGTAAAATCAGCCGACAGCTTAATGCCATCATTGGCCATCACGGGTGACACCCCCATAATAATCAAAGCCAACAATGCTGCACTACTTACCAATTTTCTCATTTTAAAAGCTCCTCTCCGTCAAATCACGGGCATCTACATACTGAGCAACACACCCAACAGCAAATACCCAAATCTTAAATTTTCCAGTACATGCCATAAGTCTCTAATTAAGGATTGGTGGACAGCAACCAGTTGTTGGCCAATATCCCAAAGTCCTTAAAATTCACTCGGCAGTTTCTATCCAAATCACTTTTCAGATATCCCCAATCGCCGCATCCTGTAATGCCATAGATATTGTGTATCACATTACCAGCGCAGTACGTTTTATCCGGCCATGACAATGTAGAATCCCCTGCATACCAAGCCATGTAAATATCTTTACTGTTCAACTGCGTGAAAACAGGGTATCCTGTTCCAGAAGTACGATTGCTCCTCGGCTCGACAGCATTAAAGGCAGACAGGAAATGAACACCATCTTCAGCTATATAAACGCTTGTAAAATTGCCACCGGCAGACAGGCGACGGCAACCCAGCATAATTGTACCATCGGACCAACGAATAAGCGAAGGGCTGTGACCGGGTATCCCCACCAATTGTGGAACTGTCCATGTATGACCCTGGTCAGAGGATTCGGTATAGAACAATTGCCCCTTTGCATATTCAAAGCCGCTGTCAATAACATCGGTACGTGCAACAGCAAGTAAGGAATTGTCCGCTCGAGCAACTATGTCGATCTCATTAAAAGCCCTGTAATCAGAGGGAAAAGCCAGTTCATGTGCAGTCCATGTCGCTCCTGAGTTGGTACTTCTCCAGAAACCACAAGGAAAATCAACACCACCAACGTTATCACGATAATAGCCGGGCAAAATCCAGTCGCCATTTGAAAGGAAACGCACTGGAGATGAAGGCCAGTTTCCATTAATCGGATTGGTCGGCACAACAGCTAATGGCTGCAGCGGAAATGTTTGGCCATTATCCGTACTAATGTAAATCTTGATCTCACTTGTGTATTGGTAAATCTCGCCGGCAGCATTAACGTCAGTTACTGCCAACACGATATTGCCATTGGGAGCCTTAGACAAATAACCAAAAATCGAACCTACCTCGCCGTGCCTGCTGGTCATTATGAGGTAGGGAGTTTCGTTCCAGGTCGCTCCGTCATTGGTAGAGCGAACGAATCGTAACCGCCCGCCCGCGGCAGCATCTCCTGTTTCACCAAGAGCGCATATTAAATCTCCATTATCCGCCTTTACTGGCGAGGGATTCAATGATTCTGACTCATCAAAAATAACTTCACTACGGGTAATGGAAAAATCACTCATGGCCGCGTATGTCGGAAAACACAGCACACCCAGCATCATTATACACACATAATAGTTAAATAACTTCATATTTAGCCTCCTCTTAAAATTTTAATTCATTTTTACTTATAATCACTGTTAACAAACTTTTATTTGAATACTTCAAAATACTTGTAACATCTACAGACAGTATTCCGCGTTTGCCGAGTTGTTACAGTTAATACACGATGGATCTGTTGGGTCAGAACACAATAACCAGCCGTGAGCCATTCCCTGTAAATCTTTCAGGTCAACAACGCAGTCCTGATTAAGATCGCCAATTGGGAAAGCGTTGCCTCCGCAAACCGTTACAGCGGGCTCATAAGGCCCTGTGAAATCCGCGCGTATATAGTCGGTTTTGACATGGTAGCGAGCAGAACTAGCCATATTTCCCATATAACACCAATCCTGATTCCATGCGCCATGGAACAAAATACCGGTTTCAAAATCAGGATCCCACCTGCCGCCTGTGTACGCAAGGACACCATCAACATAAAGCTGCAACTGAGGGTCATCAAACATGTCGTCCCATGATCCCGGAAGGCGAACAAGACGTATCTTGTGCTGGCTGCCAGTTAAATTGCCTGTGTACAATACCTGTTGAGCCGCGCCGCCGCTGGTAATTTTATCTTTGAATATTTCTATATCATAGAGAGCACCGTGACCAGACTCACCTTCACCGATATATATACAATAGCCCCACTGCCCCGCTACAGTATCAATGACCTCTGTGCTTATTTCTATCGTGTAGCCGACAGCATAATCTGTATCCCAGGGACAATTAGGATCGCCGTAGATATAATTATAAGTTCCTCTGCCACTAAAATATGGGCGAGTTTTATAGAAGTCTGCACCATAATCACCAGGCAATGCCCAGCCCACAGTGCCACCAGCAAGAACATTGATCTCAAGTTTGCCGCCGGACGCGCTGGCGTAAGTGGACTCTAAATTCGGGTCAAGCATAACCACATCCCATACAGGGACCGCCTGACTGGGAACCGTGTTGCAATCGTAGTGTACGCCGACAAAGCTCTCCGAGGCTCTCTGTTCAGCTATGCCTGGTACTGCGCACAAGCACAATAATAAAACAACTGAAATTAAACTTTTCTTACCCATTCCAAATCTCCTCTCTTTTTTATAAATCACTCTTTTGAAAACAATATCACCTATGAACAAACTTACTTTAAGTTCCATCAGCCTCTAGTTCGCTCTAAATGTTGAGATACCAGGTATTAATTGGGGCTCAAATAATTTCGCGGACGACGCCTTCTGTGTATCCCCTTCAATACTCCGCAGCAACTGGTCAACCATTGATTCCGCTACATCCTTATAAGGCTCGGTAAGCATAGTCATCACTGGATGAACAAACTCATTGGTCGGAAGACTATTCATAGAAGCCACCGCGACATCCCGACCAACAACCAGACCACCCTCTGCCAATGCCCCATAAACACCACTGCTTCCGTCGCCGCCGTCCAGGATAAAGGCTGTACGCCCTTTGTTGACACCGCCTGAGCTAATAAATTCTTTTATAACCTGATACCTGTTTGTCGCGGTTCGTTGCCCATACGCTAGAACCTTATCACCACGTTGTATTTGACCGGCTGATTCCCTCCATGCTCGCCCGTAACCTTTTTCCCACAACTGATCATTGACAGTTTCAGCAACAAAATACAGCTCGTTCCAACCCTGGGCCAATACATGTTCAATAAGGTTTTTGCCGGCGTTGTAATGGTCAACTAAAACGCCCTCAAAAGGAAGTTTCGCAAACAACGGATCAAGCATTCGGAAAACCATGGAATTGCTATCTTGCCAAAGCTGGAGATATTGATCGTATAGCTGTCGGCTGTAGTCAAAGAACAACAAACCATCAACATGATGATCCTTTAACATATCCAACTGCTTAGGCATATTGGAATACTTACGCTCAATGACAAGTGGTATCGCGTGATACCCGTTCCTTGAGCACGCCATCGACACCAGATCAAAATAAGTGGATATTGGGTGATGCTCAAGAAAGCTTGCTATAACCACACCAATATTGAAAGTTTTACCCGTCCTTAACCGCCGAGCTGATAAATTTGGGCGATAGCCCATCTTCTTGGCCACGTTACGGATTTCGCTCATCTTCTCTTCTGATATACTCTTTTTGCATACAGGACTCAGAGCTGCCGAAACGGTTGATACCGCCACCCCGCTACGCCGTGCTATCTGTTGCAATGTAACACTCAACCTAAGTCTCCTCAACTAGCTTACACAATAGTCAATTGTCGTATCTAAGTATAAGGGGAACGTTTCCCTAAAGCAAGAATATTTAATGTTTATTTTCAAACTTTTTTCTAATCTTAAAGGCCTAAATCCTAAACAAAAACCGACCAAATATAATTAAATATATAAGTTACTTATTTAATTATACTTACGAAACAGAAAAAAAATAGTTTTTTAGCTCGACTTTAAAATGACCATGCATAAAATAATAATATCTCGATATATACCTTTAGGGAAATGATTCCTTAGATAGATGAGCCATCACCATACAAAGGTGTGATAGGGGTTGCATTAAACCCCTCCCCTATCACGACCTCAAGAAATTGTAAAAAAAATCAAGACTTATTACGGTCTTATATCCATTTCATCATTCCAATGGATATAATCTATACTCACATTGACTTCACCGGTTCCTGTCATATCACCAAATCTGAAACGCGGGGTGGTGTAATCTGTGTAATTAGCGGCATCGTCGATGATCAACTCGCCATCACGGTACAGGTCAAATCGCTGATTTGAAGAGCTACTATAGTCGTCAGAAACGATTCGGTAGGTATGAAAAGCGGAACTGTTGTTCAAACCCGTTATTTCTGTGCCGTTAAGTGAGCATTTGGTACTCCAAACCTGTAGCAATATATCGCTATTTCCATCAAACCATTCAAACCAGGCGTTATAGGTGCCGGAATTGTTGGCAAAAGATTTCATTCTGACTTCCATTGTAAACGGCCCAACTGCAGCCGGATCCCATGCTGTACCTGTTCCGCCAGTCAGTGTGTAATAGGCGGCATCACTATCTGCACCGTCACTATCCGTATCTATATCCAGTACACCTCCGCTTATTGAGGTAGCTTCATCTTCTGTCGCATTTATAGGAGTACTGTAATATGTATAGGCCGGCGAGGCCGCACTTGGAAGCTCGTTGGCGTCATAAGAGTAGTTGTAGCCGCTAATGCTGTTACTATCATGATGCCAACGGATATAATCTATCGCTACAGTAACTTCACCGTAACCTGTCAAATCACCAAATCTAAATCGTTTACTGGTATAGTCTGTATAATTGGTTGCATCATTGATGATCAATACGCCATCGCGGTACAGGTCGAATTTCTGATTTGCCGGATTGCTGTATGTCTCGGAAACAATTCGATAGGTATGGTAAGCGGAACTGTTGTCCAGACCCGTTACTTCCGTACCGTTAAGTGAGCATTTGGTACTCCAAACCTGCAGCAATATTTCACTATTTCCATCAAACCATTCAAACCAGGCGTTATAGGTGCCGGAGTTGTTGGCAAAAGATTTCATTTTGACTTCTATTGCGAATGGTCCACCTGATGCGGGGTTCCAACTTGTGCCTGTTCCGCCGGTCAATGTGTACATGCAGTTGTCGCTATCTGCACCATCAGTATCTGTGTCGATTGTTAAGACGCCTGAAGTTACAGATGCAGCCGAGGCTTCGGTTGTTTTCACTGTTGCGCCTGCATAGGTGTACGCCGGCGAGGCCGCACTGGGAAGTTCATTAGCGTCGTAAGAATAAGTAAACGTATTGGGCAAGTTTTGATTGATCATATTCCACGCCAGGTAGGTTGTATCCCAGTCATCTAAAGTAGCATCGCCGGCGTAGAAAGCCATAAGGATGTTGGAACCGCTGACTTCCACAAATGTAGGATAGCCAGTAGCACTGTTTCTATTTGCCTCACGCGGCTCTGTTGCGTCTAAGGCATGGAAGAAGTGTATCTCATTGGGATCGGTGCTGTTCATGTCCGGGCAAATATAAGCGGCCACTCTGTTTCCTGATGAGGTAAAACGGCGGCATCCAAGCATAAC
>Ga0209417_1004406_pt1 | contig 16875 bp, 10 predicted proteins | sample RifGroF2_FD_184002 | JGI IMG/M metagenome (GOLD analysis project Ga0209417, IMG submission 184002) | Groundwater microbial communities from Rifle, Colorado, USA - Groundwater F2 (SPAdes) (version 2) | ecosystem: Environmental > Aquatic > Deep subsurface > Groundwater | place: Rifle, Colorado... | reverse complement strand
TAAAGGTTTGAGCACAATCTCAGGCATCAGGATAAATTTAAGTATCAACGGGACATTCTACAACTTCGCTGATCACGCCGGAAGCATAGCATCGAACGATTCCGCTTTCGTTGACTTTACCGTATTTTTTGATAATTCGGGAACGCAGGAACTCCTTTTTGATGCCGAAGCTGAGAATGACAGCGAGCTGAATAATAATTCGCTGACTCTTTCAGTGTTCGTTCCGTACATTGAAAAACCTCTTGTGCTCAATGAATTCATGAAAAATCCCGCAGCCGGACAGTGCGAGTATATTGAAATTTATAATATTTCGGGTGAACCGGTAAATATCGGCGATTTCGGTTTGTCCGATGAAATAAAAACTACTGTTGTGTTTTTCCCCGACAGCCTGATCCAGCCTCATAGTTTCGTCGTAATGGCTAAGGATACAACCATTTTCGCCTTCCCCGATGTGATCCGGCAAAATGTCTTTATAGCCTCAAATCTGCCCGCTTTGAATAATGCCTATGATAAAATATTCATACTTACAAAAGACAAACAGGCTGTTGACAGCATTTATTACGATGATATGGATGACGATGCCGGCAGAAGCATTGAAAAAATAAACACTGAATTTAATTCAGATGACATGAACAACTGGCATTACTGCGTAAACGACGGGACTCCGACAAGGGAAAATTCAGTGTATCAGGAACCTGAAGACATCGGCGGATCGGCTCATTTTAAGATCAGCCCCAAAACAGCTACGCCTAACGATGACGGTGAGAACGATAATCTTCTGATCGCTTACCAATTTGATTCAAGCTATATCTATCTGACCATGAAAGTTTATAACATCAAAGGTCAGCTGATATCAAAGCCCTTGAACGGCGAATATTCTGCGTCCAAAGGAAACATCGTCTGGAACTGCAAAAATGATAACGGCATGACCGTTGATACTGGAGCATACATCTGTCTGCTCAAAGCCAAAGATGACAACGGAAAGGTGGTCGAGCTCAAAGAAGCGTTCTATATCGCAAAATAATCCTATTTCTCTTCTTTAACAAATACCATTCCCTGAGGCCCGTTGCCTGTAGTCAGCACAGTTTTGACAGTATCGCTTTCAAGAATTACAAGCTGGTTATTATCGAAAAGAGGCGCATAAACTTTTCCATTATCATCTGTGCAAATATCGAGTATCCCGCTTTCCGTAGAAGAATAAACAAAACTGTCGGGTCCGTTAATTATTTCATTATTAATTGAATTATACTTCATAATACCGCCGAATCCAGTCCAGTCAGGATTGAATCCCGATACTGCTACATAAACCATTCCGCTGCCGTCAAGAGTAAAAGAACCCGGCTGTGAGCCCAGATCAACCTGGGAATAAGTATCGAAATTTATGGCATTAAGATCGAACACCCTGACAAAACCTCTAATGTCGGCTCTGTTGCCTGTGCTAAGCACATGAAGTTCATTTTCATTGTTGATGAGCAAGTCAGCAATATTCATTCCGGCTTCAAATGTTTTATAAACTGTATCATTTGCAGCGTCTATCAGCATTATGTACTCAGAACCGTATATTCCGTTCCCGAATTCATCGTATTTGACATTCCTGACTCCGACGAACACTTTTGTACCGTAAGATATTATCGCATCAGTACCTCCGTTTTTACAGCTGTCGGGCACTCCGGTTATAGCAACAGTGTAAAGCGAATCCTTATCGAAGTCATATACATCCACCCCCGTTCCATAGGAATTGGTCGCGTAAAGTTTACGGTTCGATATTGCCACCCTCATAGGATTTGAGGAAGCGCTAAGCTCGATTGAGCCTTTGTTCTGAAGCGTTGAGGCATCGATCATCTGAACATTATTATTGCCTGAATTCACGACATATAAAATTCCGCCAAGTTCAATAATATGGTTTGGAATGCTACCCAAGCTTACGACATCATTGAATATCACGCCCCTATCATCGACAACAGAAAGCGTACCTACATCGCCGAGTCCGTTAAATAGATAAACACCCCCGTCAAAATCGTATCCATCTATTTCTCCCTCATAATCTGTACATCCCCACATCAGCATCAGCGCGCCTAAGATCATCGCCATTTTCTTCATTTCTTTTTCTCCTTTATTAAAATTTAATTTCTATTCCTGATTCTATTTTTCTTCCGGGCATCGGATAGCCGTAGATCACCTGATACTGTTCATCCAATATATTATCGCAGTTTGCAAATAAATTTATCTGAATTTTCTCCATCCTTAAATTCCTTGAAACAGATGCGCCGTACAGCCTGAACGGATAAATGTCTATCGAATTTGATTCGTTCAGGTACATTCTGCCGTTGTATTTTGCTCTGAATGATGCCTTATAATCATTATGATCGCATGAAATGCTTGCCGAAAATGTTTCGACAGGCTTGTAAATAACATATTTTCCGTCCGTCACGGGATTATCCGTGAACTGTCTTGCATTCATTCTTGAATATGAAGCATCAAGCATCAGTTTACCGTCAAGGATATCTGCCCCGGCTGAAATTTCATGCCCCGTTATTCTTCCCTCCTTGAAATTTTCGGGAGTATATTTTCCGTTCGTCCGTTTTATCCAGACGACCAGGTCTTCGAGCTTTTTATCATAATAAGAATAGCCTGCTTTGAATTTGACATAATTAAGAACGGCTGATCCCGACAATGACAATTCATGCTGAACGGAAAATTCCGGCTTAAGATCGGGATTTCCCGAGCTGAAAAGATTATCAGCCCAGAATAAAGCCGAGAATGACGGCAGGTTATAGCTCTGCGAATAGCTGTAATTTGGAATAAGTGTAAATACATCTCCGGAAAATTCTACCGAGTTATCGGCAGAAAATAACCATTTATCAAAATATGTACCGGAAATCAGATCTTTTCTTACGGCTCCTGAAACATGATAGTCAAGTTTTTCCGTAAATAATTTCCGGGCAAATTCAAGCTTTGAATAAAAAGAATTGATCTCTCTTGATCTGTTATCAAGGTCGAGCGAGGCAGATTCTACAGATTCCGAGTTATACTCCGCTCCGGTTCTGAAAATGAACGGTTCAAATAAATATTTGACTGCTGCTTTCAGCTTCAGATTCTGAAAATCATCGTCTGAATCCACATAGAACAGTTCGTCAATTTCGCTGATGTTCACCTGATCGTTTCTGAAGCTGTATGAACTTTCAAGATCAAACGAAAGTTTTTCCTTTTTATAAAATCCGGCTGTTCCGCTCGCGGTAAAATTCCTTTTTTCTGAATACGCCGAATAATAAGGCTGATCATACCAGCCGGGAAGTCCCGTTTCATATCCGGAATAATTTAATCCTAAATTATAAGCCGATCTATGACCGTCATAACTGAACGATGCGAAAATATTGTCCGAATATGAATATGAATTCGTCTGAACTCTAGGTATGTTCGGATTATTTATATATCTGTACTCATCAGCTTTAGCCGCATTGATGTACGACCACTCATTCTCATTCCGCGATCCCGAATATGAGACGAACAATCCCGAATTTTCGCCCAGCGGATATTTCATGCTGATACCGTAGTTATGATTGTTCAGTCTGCTTCCATCGAACTCATCCCTGTCGCTTAGATACATATTTTCCGAGAATGATATTTTAAGCTCCCTGAGCATACCGCTTTTCTTCGTTTTGATCCTGATGATCCCGCCTATCGAACTGCCTGTCTGGGTAAGGTCTCCGGCCTTAAAGATCTCTACCGTATCAACAATTTCAGCCGGAATCGCTTTAAGATCGAATGATCCGTCCATTGATGAATTCAGAAGAGTTCCGTCAAGATAAACCGAAGTATGCTTTGAATCAGTTCCGCGTATTGATACTCTTGATCTTGAGCCGTCTGTATTTTCAATATTTATGTCCGCAACGCTCTTTAAGATCTCCTCAGCGTTCTTTGAATTAAGCTGTTCGATCTTCCTCGTAGTTAATGATAAGACGGAACTCAGACCGGAAATAACTTCAGCAGATAACGGCTCAAGTTCAGTAATGCTGCTTTCAAGCGATACTTTAAGCCTGATAACATCTTCAGTGCCCGATAAGACGCCGACTTCTTTTTTAATAAAAGAAATATGCTCAAAAATAAGAATGTAATATCCGTCTGATACTCTCGGCAGATAAAACTTTCCGTTTTCATCGCTCACTGTTCCGTATGAAGTCGGATAAAGCTTAATATTCACATCAGGGACCGGCTTTCCGGCGGCATCCGTAACTATACCTGACATTTCACTTCCGGCAATCAACTCTGCCGTAAACAGCGTAATAAATACAAATATTCCGAAATTAAAAATCCTGCCGAGATGAGCAGGAATGTATTTGAAGCAAATTGATTTCAACTACATCTCCCCTCGAAGAACCCGCATTATTGCGGAGGCGTTCCGGTAAAGATCCGACTGTAACGGTTGCGGGGCAGTTTCTGACTTTCACAGAATTCCATGGCCGGACGCCAATATTCACCATTTAAATTTAAACAATATCCACCGCGATTGCAACTGTGATTTAAAAATTCTAATATTTTTTCTTGATTTGTTAAGCAAAGATTAGGATATTTAAAACCTACGCCGATATCTGAAAAATTGTCGCGCTTGGGGGAAAAAGATCAGGATAATACAGTTAAGCGATATGCATATCAGCTCGAAGGACATCGAAAAGAACGGAAGTAATGTCAGACAGAATTTCTTACGCGCTCTCGAAGCTGTAAAAAAGATCAGCCATGATTTTATAGTGATCACAGGCGATCTGGGTCATGATGTTGACGATAACGGTTATGCATGGCTGAAAAGTAAACTTTCGGGACTGAAGTATTTTGTTATACCCGGAAATCACGACATAAGCGAATCGCTGGCTGAAGGGTTCGGGCTGAACGGGAGTATATACGACGGTAAAATTTTCTATAAAGAGCGTATCGGCGGCCATGATTTTATTTTCGCAGACACTTCGATAGAATGGCTCGATATAAAAATGCTTGATAAACTCATCGACCGCAAAGGAAAAAAGGGCAACACTTTTCTGTTCATGCATCATCCGCCGTCACTATGCAACGCAAAACATATGGATACATATTACCCGCTTTCAAATCATATTGAAGCGACAGAGTTTCTGAATAACTGCGATCAGATCGAACATGTTTTCTGCGGACATTATCATACCGCCCATCAGGTTAAAAATGATAAATTCACCATTCACATCGGACCTTCTACATGGTATCAGATCGGAAGAAAGCTAAAAAAATTCAACATCAGACATACACGGCCTGGTTATACAATAATCGATATAGATGACAAAGTAAAAGTAAAGAATTACTTCTTATAAATAAAAAGGAACTTAATAGTCCCTTTTTTTATTCTTCAAAGCGTTAAGTCTCTTTTTGAGAAGATCCTGTTTGAGCTTAGGCAGTTTTGAAACGAACAAAATTCCGTCCAAGTGATCGTTCTCGTGCTGGATCACCCTTGCCAAAAGACCTTCATATGTTCCCGTAAGCCTTCTGCCTTCGATATCTGTAAATTCGACCTCTATCACTTCAGGCCTCTCTATAATTTCCCAGATTCCGGGTACTGAAAGACAGCCTTCTTCCATTTTACAGCTCCCTGAAGACGCTTTAATAACAGGGTTTATAAAGACCATGCTGAATCCTTTCACGAACTTTCCGTCATCGTCTTCCCTGTCCTGAACGACAACAACAAAAAATCTTTTTGATACTCCTACCTGAGGCGCGGCGAGACCAATGCCGTTGGCTTCGGGACATTTTTTTATCATTTCGCCTATAAGCTCTTTGAGCTCCGTAGTTATTTCGGCAACTTCTTCGGCTCTTTTATTCAGAACCTCATCGCCGTAGATCCTTATTTCCATTTTTTGTTAAACCGGCTTGTTTTCGATCTGGTTGGTTTCAGCTATAATTTCTGCAACACTTGATTTAAGTATCTCGATGTCTGTATTAGCTGATATCTTTATTACGAAAGTTTTATCTTTCACATTAACGATGCTTCCGTAAACTCCGCCGATGGTAACAATTTTGTCGCCTTTTTTTAATTCTGAGAGCATCTGGGCATGCTGTTTGGCTTTTTTACTCTGCGGTCTTATCATCAGAAAATAAATGATGGCTATGATCAGCACGAACGGTATCATACTTGCGAAACCGCCTCCCTGTCCTTCAGATGATTGTGACATCGCGATAATATTTGTTGATAACATTTTCACTCCGTTTATGTTAAGTTAAATATAATCATTTTTTGCTATAAATCAAAGAGCTTATCCGATTAAATAAAAAAGGCGCATATTACTGCGCCTTTAGCGGTCCGGACGAGGATCGAACTCGCAACTTCTTGCGTGACAGGCAAGTGCTCTAACCAGATTGAACTACCGGACCTAATGCTATTTGAAGTGGGAACTACAAGAATCGAACTTGTGACCCCCTGCTTGTAAGGCAGGTGCTCTAAACCAACTGAGCTAAGCTCCCGAACAACGCGCAAATATACTATTATTACAAATCCTTGTCAAGTGATTTCTCTATAAAATTTCACTTTTTGAAATTCTTAAGAATTCCTAACGGGAATACTACTACAAGGCTGAACATAATAATAACCGGCGATAATGTCAAAGACCAGAATGAATCATGCGGGCCGATCGTCATCAGATAATATCCTGTAAATAGCAATATCAGCCCTGCGATGAATATTATATAATTCCATTTCGTAAAATAAAGTTTTCTACTCATTTTCTTTACCTGTACAATGGTCTGTAATCAATAATTTCGGCCTTTTTAATGAGTCCGTCAAGCCATTCCTGGATCATCTGTCTCTGCAGATTTGTTTCATGTTTGCTTTTGAAAGCTTCTTTTTCAGCATCATACTTTGCCTGATCAAAAACATCTTTCTCGATCAGATAGATTATATACGCTCCCTGAGCGCCTTTGAAAGGTTTGCTGATCTGACCTTTTTCAAGACCGAGAGCAATTTCGTACATCATTCTATCAACGCCGACATTATCAATATAACCGTCAACAGCAAATTTACCTGATGTTCCTGTCTTGAGTTTATTTTCTGCCGCTATAGAATTCATTGAAAGCGTGTCGGTAACAGCCGCTTTTAACCCGTCAATTTTGTTGAAAGCGATTTCAAGACCCTTTTTCTGCCTAAGTTTGTATATAATGCTCTTTTTAGCTTCGTCAAGATTTTTTTCTCTTTCAGGTTTGATCTCTTTGATTTTCAATATCACAAACCCCGCGTTTGTAACCATTATCGGGCTCACTGTTCCTTCAGCGCTTCCGAACAGGAAGTCTCCGAGTCCCGGTACTATTCCGAGCTCATTGGTTCTGTCGGTTTTTCCTGTAAATGGAGCTTCAAGTATCTTGTGACCCAGCTTTTCTGCCGTTTTCTTATAAGCATCTTTGTCTTCAGAGTCAAGCATACTCAGTTCGTCCCTGAAATTTACTGCGGCATACTGGGCATCGTCATAAGTTGACTGGTAAGTTTTGAATTTGATCAGAATGTGGCTGGCTTTTACTTCAACCAGCTCTTTTTTCTCTTTTTTCTGATCGGTAACTTTAATTATATGGTAACCGAATTTTGATTTGACAGGTCCGACTATCTCGCCGACCGGTGCTTTAAAAGCGGCTTCTTCGAATTCAGGCACCATTTTGCCTTTTCCGAAAAATCCAAGATCTCCCCCGTTCTGGGCTGAAGCGTCTTCAGAGTGATTTCTCGCGACTTCTTCGAACGGGATCCCGTTCTTTAACTGTGTCATTGCATATTCAACATCGTCAAGAACCAGCGCAGAATCTTTTGCTGTCGGAGCTGTACTGAACATAACATAGTCGAAATTCCTCTGCTCCAGCTGTTTTGGGAACTCGTAAGGATTTGTTTTGAAATATTCTTCGATCTCTTTATCTGTAATAAGCGAATCTTCAGGCATGAAACTGTTTGTCTCGGCTTTAAGCCATTTTACCATTACTTTTAGATTTGATTCTCTGTAAAGATTCAAGAGTTCAAACTCTGACATATACATGGAATTTCCCACTCTGCTTTCAAGCAGCGTGCCGGGCATTCTCTGCTCATACGCGCTCTGAATAGCTATATAAAACTGCTCATACTGCGGATTTGGATTTTTTATAAAATTTTCATATTTTAACTGGTCGAAAACGCCGTCTGTCATGAACTGCTCGCTGCTTTTTAATTCGGGTATAGGATTACTCAGGATCTCGTCATAAACCTGTTCTTTAGAAACAACGATGTTCTGTCTTGCAAGCTCCTGTCTGATCACTATCATTTTCACAAAATCTGTCCAGGCTTTCTGTCTTAATTCGGCAGCCTTTACACCGGACATATCTTTCTGATCTGAATTTTTGATGTAGTTTTCTTCGATATTCTTCAGTTCGGTATATTTTATATCCTCACCGTTGATCTTAGCTATAAAACCCTGGCTTCTTACATCCTGTTTACCTTTAAATCCGCCCATACCCCAGTCGAAAATGATCGTTGCTATAAAAGCTGCCACTACGATCCATAAGAATATCGCGAGTTTTTCTCTGATTGTTCTGATCATGTTAATATACTCCGGATTAATTATTTCAACAACAAACAGCCCATGCCTGTTCATCAAGGACATAGAATATAGCTTTATCGTTGTCAAATGTCAAATAAAAAACAATTCAAGTTTTATAAAATATTTAGTGTATTTTATACCAGATGCCTTTATCTGTATTGAAAATTTTATCCGAACTGAATGTGCTGTCCGCGGTAATTATCATAAAGTTTCCGTCAGTGTTAACATATACAGCGCCTCCAGGAAATTTTACAGTCCGGTTTATGTAATTCAAATCAAGAAGATCGATTTCGCCCGATAAGCTGCTGTGATCTTTATCGGTCGCTACATATTTTACTGGGACTGAAATATTGCTGATCATCTTTTCTGTATCATACCACTCTCCGGAAGTGATCAGATAATCAAGCCCGGTTATATTCTTTTCAAGCATATACGGATTTATTATTCTGTTTATCTCTGAAGTACCGAGCTTGCCTGCAATAAACACATTTACTCCGCATGAATTAATCATCGCAGAACCGCCGGATTCAGTATGGAACAGATATAGCGATGGTTCGTTTTTGACATTGACCATCTGGAATGAAAGAAACGCAATTAGCATTATCGACAATCCCAGTTTGTACCTGTAATTCTTTAGGTAGAAAATTATTATGTTCGCTCCGGCCAGCGCAGCCGTCACAGTAATTCCTGATTTGTAGTGTAATGTGAATAATTCCACTTTTGCTGTAACAGAAGCTATAGAGTTTATCAGATAACAGAGAAGGTTTATTATATCTGCAGTGAAACTGGCTAGAATATCGATCCTGCCAATGAGAAGAAGAAGAATTCCTCCCGTAAAAGCCGCGCCGGTCAGCGGTATAATAACGACATTCGAAATTATTGATACGAAATTGTATTTTCCGAAAATGTACAGAACGAAAGGTAAAAGACCGGCTGTAACAAGCAGCGACAGCATAACCCCGTCCCCTGCAGTCTTAATAAAGTAATTGTCAGTCGAGAACCTTTCTTTTACAGCTTCCGAAACAGACTGATAAATTATGGCAATGGATGCAACCGCCGCGAACGACAAAATAAAGCCCGGATTAAACATCTGATTCGGGTCGAACAGGAGGGAAAATATTCCGGCCGTACCTATAACATCAATGAATTTCATCTTTCTTTTCATCGGTTTACTAATCATCATTATTATTGCCATAAGAACTGCCCTTATAACCGAAGGTCCGGACCCTGTAAAAGCAGCGTAACTCAATAAAGCCGCCGAATTAATAATAATGAAAGGCACTCCTCTTAAACTCACCAGGCTGCTGAGCATGGAAAGAAGCATTATCAGAAAGCCGACATGAAGTCCCGAAACCGCCAGAAGATGTATGGTGCCGCTGTCCGCGAACTCCCGTATAACCGAACTTTCCAGCTTGTCTCTTCTGCCGAGCATAACTGCCGAAAGAAAATTTCCCGCCCGGTATGAAAGCCGTCTGTCAAAGACTTCGATTATGCCATCCTGCAGTTTTGAGAATTTTCTCCAAACTGAGTTTTCCCGTTTGAAGCTGATCAATTTCGGGTTTAATATTTCACCGTAAATATTATTGATCAATCCGAACTTCTTCATATCTTTTTCGTACATGTTTGACGGTTCTTTAAATTCTCTGAATTTTCCTTTGAGTTTGATCCGGTCTCCTTTGACAGCGTCTTTGACAGGTACTAACGCGGTGAACTTCATGACGGCCGGATACTGCTTGTCGAAAACATTCAAAGTGTCGGCTGAAATTACCAGGCTCGTATTCATTTTGTTTTCACGGGCTGAATAAACAAAACCGGAGATCGTTATATCCGCGCCGGACACCCTGTCCGAAATACCTGAATTTGCAGCGAATTCATGATTTTTAATCAGGAACAGAACCGTTCCGGACAGAAAAACAGATACAGCCAGTCTTGAATTTCTGAAAATAAATAAAACCGCTACCGGAATCAGAAGAAGAGAATAGCGCGCGTCGTTCAGCATAAGAAAACCGAAATAAACTCCCGCGATCATAAAGCAGAATAAAGCTATATTATCAGATCTTTTGTTCATAGTAGGGAAAAGTATGGAAATAAATCTGATTATTCAATGTTAAAAAATTATTCAAATTTTAGATTGAATAAACCCGCAAAAAATCATATAATTACAGACAAATAATTAACAGAGTGAATTAATATGACCGATACCGCAAATCCGATTAAATATGATGAAAGCAAGATACAGACCCTATCCTCCCTTGAACATATCAGATTAAGAACAGGAATGTACATAGGCAGGCTCGGAGACGGGAGCGCTTATGAAGACGGTATATACATTCTTTTAAAGGAAATAATAGACAACTCCATCGACGAATTTATTGAAGGCTACGGAAAAAAGATCATAGTAAATATTGAAGGTCAGAATGTAAGCGTCCGTGACTTCGGAAGAGGGATACCGTTGGGAAAACTTATAGACTGCGTTTCCAAGATCAATACCGGCGGAAAATTCAACAGCGATGTATTTCAGTTCAGCGTAGGCTTGAACGGAGTCGGAACAAAAGCCGTGAATGCGTTAAGTGAAAACTTTCTCGTAAAAAGCTTCAGGGAAGGAAAATTCAAAGAGGTCGAGTATTCAAAAGGCGTTATTGTCAGAGAAACCCAGGGAAGCACGAAAGAACCCGACGGCACTTTTACCGAATTTACTCCCGACCCTGAGATATTTAAAGAATATAAATACAATTACGATTTTGTAAAAAAGAGGCTTCTTTACTATGCATACCTGAACAAAGGACTTAAAATATATTTCAATGATGAAAAGATAACTTCTTCGGGAGGACTTCTTGACCTTCTGACCGAACAGGTTGAATTTCCGATGTACGAGCCTATTTATTACTCGGGTGATCAGCTGGAATTTGCTTTTACACACATCGATTCATACGGCGAAAGCTATTATTCTTTTGTCAACGGACAATACACCAACGACGGAGGTACGCATCAGTCCGCTTTCAAAGAAGCTGTTCTGAAAGCCGTGAACGAATACGGCAAAAAACTATACGAAGCCAAGGATGTCAGGGACGGTATAGTGGGAGCTGTGGCGGTAAAAGTTCAGAACCCGATATTCGAATCCCAGACCAAGAACAAGCTCGGTAATACGGAGATCAAAAGCAAAATAATTTCTGAAGTAAAAGATTTTCTGATAGATTATTTTTACAAGCATCAGGATATAGCTCAGAATATTTTGGAAAAGATCGCCATAAACGAAAGGATAAGAAAAGAGCTGAAAACTGTTCAGCAGGAAGCAAAAGAGCTATCTAAAAAATCTTCAATAAGAATACCTAAACTGAAGGACTGTAAATACCATTTTAACGATATCCCCACTGGAAAAAAGAAAGATCTTTGGCGCGGAGACGAATCGGTTATTTTTCTTACCGAGGGAGACAGTGCTGCGGGAAGCATGATAAGCTGCAGAGATGTGGAAACGCAGGCGATCTTTGCTCTAAAGGGAAAACCGAAGAATGTGCTCGGTGAGAAAAGGAACGCTATATATAAGAATGAAGAATTCTATAATATAATCAAAACTATGAACATTGAGGACGGAATAGACAATTTAAGATATTCTAAAATTATACTGGCTACAGACTCTGACCCTGACGGCCTTCACATCAGAAACCTTCTATTAACATTTTTCCTTCACTTTTATGAAAGTCTTATACTTAAAGGGCATATTTATATTCTGGAAACTCCCCTATTCAGGATCAGGAACAAAAAGCAGACGATATACTGCTATAACGAGAATGAAAAAAAGCAGGCGCTTAAAGAGCTTGGAGCAGATCCGGAAGTTACAAGATTTAAAGGCCTTGGGGAGATATCTCCCAAAGAATTCGGAAGGTTCATCGGGGCCGATATAAGGCTGATCCAGGTAAGCGTCGAACACCTTAAAGATATAGCCAACACACTCGAATTTTATATGGGCAGCAACACTCCCGAAAGAAGAAACTATATTATGGAAAATCTTGACAGGATCGGAATATCATCCGAAGAACTGTAAGTTTATCTGCTAGACTTTATTTTCTATCTGAAGATAATCTCTTATTTCTCTTTCATTAATTATATTGTCCCAGTTGAAGAACATTAATAATGTATCTTTCGCAGACCATGTATATCTTACATAGTCAACCGGAACACCGTCTTCGACGGCGAATTCCTGAACTCCTTTCTGCAGAAAACCGCAGTATTCGATCTCGTCAACTATCAGCCCGAAAAACAGATCCGAGCTTGTGTGCCCGTAAAGTATATGGCCAAGGTTCATAACTATCATTCTTGACTCTTTTCCTATACTGATCTTCTCTTTTAATTCCGAATGGAGGTTTATTACCGGCATTTTTATTCCTCTTACCATGATATGATGCCTCATCTTTCCTGAGCCGAACGGATAATCCTTAAGCATGTCATCGGTAATACTTACAGCTTCCATAATAGAATTCATGCTTTCCGCCCAGTAAGTTCTTCCTATCTTCATTACTACATAAGGAAGAGGCTCGACAAACGCCTTGTCGGGGTTGAGCATCGTCAGATTTTTTCTGTCTTTTGGGACTTCAAGCATATTCTGGATCGACTCCCCGATCTTTCTCAGCTCGTCGCAAAGTATATAGGCTTTGGAATGATTGAGTCTTTTTGACTCAAGAAGGGCGTTCATCGAAAGAAGCCTCAGCATGCTTCCCAATTCGTTCATCCTCGGTTCTGCTTCTGAAAAAGACGCGTTCTCGAATTTTATTCTGTTGAAAACATCCCTCTCGAAAACCATCATGAACTTCCTGATCTCAATAGAGACCGCGTTTAAGCCTCTTCCAAACTGCTTTGCTTCAGCTGAAGCTATGTTCAGTTCTATCGCCAGATACGAGAGAACATTAATTATATTCTCAAGTCTCCATAATTTTCTTTCTTCTATCTGATTCATTTTTCTCCTTTTAATAAAGAAAAGACCCGATACGAAATCGGGTCTTTTTCCTGATATTTGATTATGAACTAGTTCCCTGAATTTCCAAGTTTAACATCTTTCAATGTTCTTCTTTTAATAGCCTTTACTTCGATCGTTTCCGGAGTATCGGTTTTTGTAGCATTCTTGGAAATTATCTGGAAGAACATTTTTGTTGCTGTCGGCGTGTAAGTATATTCGCTTGTGGTGACATTAGCCAGGAACGCGAATGTACCGTAAGGAGTAGCCGAAGAGTAAACATCGTAATTCGTTGCATCTGCAGCATCATCCCAGTTGATGTAAACGTTTCCGCCCACAATTGAAGTAGTAACATTCGCAGGCACGCCAGGAATAATCGGTCCGCCTGTGTTTTCAACTGTAAGAGTAACAAGCGTAGTACCGTCATCCGAGAAACCTTCAGAATCAACAAAAGTAATTGTTGCAGTATATGTATTACCTAATGTCAATCCTGCAGTGTTAAATCCTAAAGTAACAGGATCCGTTGAACCAGTTGCAACAGTGCCGGAAGTAGTAGTACCGCCGTCAATTGTGAGCCAGTTGTACGGAACTGATGCAGATTTAACAACGATGTTATCGATCCACCATGAAGCAGTCACGCCGGCTACTCTTGTGGTGTAGCCGGTAAATCTGAGCTGGGTATTAGCGGATTTGATCGGAAGTTCGATATGCTGGTGTGCAGTTGTATTTGCCGTAGCATTATATATCTGAACCCATGCGCTTCCGGTGTAGTATTCTACCCTTGCATAGCTTCCTGTTCTGAAAACGAAATCCTGATCGAAATCAAGATACAATGCAGTTGTAGCTGCTGATGTGTTAAATGCAGGAGATGTTAGAATACCTGTCGATCCGCTTCCTGTAGTGCGGGCACCGCCGTTATATGCAGCCCAAACAGAAGAAGTATATCCTGTTCCCGGGAAAGTTGCAAAATCATTTGCATGCAGCTGTGTCTCAGGAGACAGAAAACCGTCATAAGCAAATGAAGCGGAGTAGGTAAGCAGATAGTCGCCGCTGTTTCCTATGTATGCCGTCTCAGTATCAGTTGAACTTTCGTTAACGGATATTACAACAGGTTCAGGTGCTACTATAACAGGAGGTGAATATCCGTAGTTCGTAGTAACGCATCTGATGTGATAGTTGGTTCCGATAGACTGTTCCCAGAGAAGTCCTGATCCTGCAAGAGTATAATACTGAGTATATGATCTCTTGTAGTCAAAAGTTCCTTCTTCGGAAGGAGCTGTCGTTGTTGAACGGGTTACTGTTGTGTTAGGTACAGTACCACATTCAAATCCGATGAAATAATCTCCTGCCATGTTATCAAGAGCAGTATATGAGCTCAAATCAACATATCCGAATGCATTTGTTTCAGCAAGTGTAGCCGGATTTGTAAATGATAGAGGTGTGATCATAGCTGCACCGGGAAGCCCTGCGTTTACAGCCCATACGTTTACGAGCATATTGGCGTTGTCTTCAGGCTGGCTTGCGTCATCGTAGCCTCTGATTATAACACCGGCTACATCATCGTGGAATGATGTAAACAAATTAGCTACTGATTTCTGGTCGTACTGAGCAGTTGTAGTAACAACTTCAGTGTAGTAACTTACGACACCGCTGTCAAATTTCTGGTGCAGACCGTCTCTGTAATAGAAAGGTCCTGTTGAACCGGAGTTTGCAGTAGGAGTTACTGTATCCATACACTGGAATCTGAACTCAACCAGAGAACCGGGAGTCTGAACAGGAAGAGTGCAGGAATAAATATCGCCCACATTAGACATTGTTACATAATTCTCAGTTCCGCCGTTTACCTTATAATAAACACGCGCATAGTTGATACCGGTAAAGTCAGTTATTTTTGAAGATATCTGGAATCCGTCAGGATAATCAGAGTGATAATCTTTTTCCTTCAAGTAGTAAACATAAGGAGCAGCGGCATCAACAGTCGAAGGTACGATGTTGATGTCATCAATGTTGGAACCTGCTGCATTGTATCCGGGGTCAGTAACAAGAATAAATCTGAATCTGACATTTGATTCGCCGGCAAAAAGTCCGAGGCTTATATTTTCCTGAGCCCATGCCGTACTTGCTTCTGAACTCCATGTTTTTAGAGTAACCCATGTCAAACCATCCTTGCAAGACTGAAAGTGCAGATAGTCAAAACTTTCTTCAATCAGATACCTCAGCCAGAAATTGATGTTTGCGTCTGCGGCTGTTGTAAAGTTCAGTCCGGGTGCGATTTCTGCAACAGATCCGCCCATAGGCAGTCCGTCAGTGTTGTCTGTATAGTTTGCGTTAGGGCTGTCTGCCAATGAAGCCAGTCCTGCATATTTTATTGCAGTGTCTCTTCCCCAATATCCTGTTGTAGGATTAAATAACCACTTGTCCGTGATTACTGTTCTTTCAAAATCATCAGTGAAGTTAAGCACAGAAACAGAAACATAAGCATAAGCAACTGCTGACATAAAAGAAGTGACATCAGGATCAGGATCAAGATAAACAGCTTTAACCGACCAGTAGTGAGTTCCGTCGGATGCTCCGGTATCCTGATATGAAGTTGCAGTAACGCCCGTTGCTATCTGGGATCCATCCCTGAAAACTATATAGCTCATGGCTTTAGTTCCTTTTGAAGGATCATCCCAAGTAACCGTAACGGTTCTGTTGTTGTTAAGTGCGAAAACATTTGTTGGGACAGCATAATAACATTCAGTTCCAAGAACGATCTCTGAAATAGCATAATGCTGCATAGCGCTGTACACTCCGCCCCAAGGCATTGAGTGGGCAGTCTGGCTGGTGTTCGTATCCCAAGTATCTCTTAAATACAATGTCTGAGGAGTAGCTGTATCATCATAGCCGAAACCTATCATGGAGTGACCTTCTACCTGAATATAGACCGGTCTTCCCTGGTCGATCGAAGCTTTATAATTTGAAAATTCATAACCGCCTGTTGCAGGACCCATATCCGGATCATCATCAGGATCATCGTAACCGGTTATAGTTCTGGTGTAGTTCCAGTCAACAGTCAGGCCGAGTGCTTCATAGAATAGTCTTACACCGTGAATACCATCCCTCCAAGCAGGAGTTGCGCCTTCTGAACCGGTATAGTCGTAAACTCCGCCTGCGCTAGACCATATAGAAGTTGAACCGTCTGCGTTTTCCCAGTTATACCACTGGTTAGTTCCCATAAAGTCAGCTGCGCAACGCTGTCCGGCATTGTAATCGTGCTCAGTCCATGCTCCATAGTACGGATCTGTGGCTTCGTCAAGATATCCTGTCCAATAGTCGTCGCCGTGACCTTTTTCTGTCCTTGCGTCAACGCCTATTTTACTTGCG
>Ga0209417_1004404_pt1 | contig 16880 bp, 10 predicted proteins | sample RifGroF2_FD_184002 | JGI IMG/M metagenome (GOLD analysis project Ga0209417, IMG submission 184002) | Groundwater microbial communities from Rifle, Colorado, USA - Groundwater F2 (SPAdes) (version 2) | ecosystem: Environmental > Aquatic > Deep subsurface > Groundwater | place: Rifle, Colorado... | reverse complement strand
CCTTTGGTATTGAAGCCGTAGCCAAACGGGAACTCATCAATCTTGGTTTTGAAATTTTAAGAACAGATGGTAAATTTATAGTAGAAGAATGGCACGGAGATGAAATTAACAGCATACGCGAAAAGTCAACAATTAAACCAATACGCGAGCATTTATCTTGGAAAATATATTATACTGTTGAAGGTTCTAAAATTTATCCATATTATCCGTATAATGATGTCAAGGAACCAGATGAATTAGTTAACATACATGACATAACTTCTCAACATCCGGAAATAATTGAATCTTTCAATAACAGATATTCAGATTTAACATATAAAATCATGAATGCAAGCGAAGAATGGATTGAAATGACAACTCCAAAAGTGTATGATTTTAAACCAATAACACAATTAAAATCAACTGGTATACTAAACTTTATTGATCATACCAACAACGTGATATACAGAAAAGACGAAATTATGAAGTTAGACGGAATAAAATTCGAAGTTGGAAATATTAACGGATATGATGTAAAAGTTTTTTGTAATGATGTTGTGTATAAAGGAGGAGACAAAATTGATGTTGAAGAAGTTATAAGTTTTGGTATTAGATTGATACGCACAGAAGAATCAGCCGGATATAAAAAAATACATGTAAAAGATTTCGTGGATCCAGCACCTATTAAACAAGTAAATATGCCACCAAGATCTAAAATATACTTGTATGGATCTGATGGCAACAAATATGTAATTAAAAATAATACATTCAATGAATATCAAACCGTTAATATAAAACTTGTTGAAGGTCAGGAAAATCTCGAATTTACCGGTTATAGTTATTCGAAACCTAAAAAATATGAAGACAATATGTTTACGAAAAGAAACATATTTAAATTCGAAGAATTGGAAAAGGCTCACGCGATATGTTCATGGTTTGGTGTTGAGAATACAGCCAAAAATGAAACAACTATATTGATCGCAATGATAGTAATATTCTTGATATTATGTTATGTTATTTCATTATTAATGTCTAAACGGTCAAGAAATCAAGTTTTGGCGCAATCTGCTGTGAAAGGAGGTTTGTTTGATCAAGGTTTGTATCTTCAGTAGGTTTTTTAAATACTTGTATAACTTTCTTAATGAAAAAAGGAACCATCATTAATAATCCCAAAATTATAGAGACATATATTATAACAATCGTTTTCATTGCATCGAATATCTTTGATTTTTCCATAACGCATTGTGCTTTTGCTTTAACATCTGGATTTTTATTTGCTTTTGCCTTCTTCATCGAAAGTTTTTATTATGTTTTGCATTTCAATTAAAAAGAATCCCGAAGGTATTTGATTTAATTTTTATGTTTGATAAATGAAAATTCTAGACTATCTTGTTGTTTTAATTTTCTTGATAGGTTTATATTCGCTAACAAGATTTATATTTTGGGCTTGTGGAAAAATAGTTAAATGGTTATCTTATTCTCCGTTAGCAACATTACTTGGTTCATCTTCGACGTAATTTAAAGATATTGATTCTTCAATTAATTTACATAAATATTTTGATAGTTGATTATTCACAGAGAATATTTCCTTCAACATATGACAATCCAAAGACGCATAATTTATATAGTGTCTGAAAACTTCTACAGATTGAATATTATGAAACGTATCAGATAATACTAATCTCATATTATCGGATCCAATTTTATTTTCTAACAGAGTATAGAATTCCAAATTCTTATTTGTTGAAGCGAAAGAACCGATTATTAACTGACGATTATCAATGACGTCTTGATCGCTAACTTTTGATAATATTATTTTTAGTTCTATTGGTTCTGATATTAATTCAAACACAGTTGTTACACCTCTTTTTGGTTCATCATAAGATACGTATTTTAACTTATATGATATTTCTGAGAATATGTATTTTATTGGTATTTTTGTTAAATTTATCGTTGCGTGTTCAATATCACTAAAATACAGAGATCTCATTTGTTGTGTTTAATAAAAATAATTTACTGACTAAATTATTCAGCAATACTTAATGGTTGTAATAATTCAGAATATATATTTTCATGTTGAGTTTTAAAATATTTTCTTATAGTTTGTCTCCATATGTCATTCACCATAAGTGTGCTGTATGTCACTTTTTCACTTCCACGATCAAGAACTGCATCAAATTTTCCCTGATCTAACAGTTCAAAAGCTAATTCCGCTGGATTAATTACGTTATGTATTTCTATGTCTCTGACATATTTATCAATTGAAGATAATGAATATAAATATTTAGCCAATTCAGTAATTATTCTTGTATATTCGAATAAACTTAACATTCTTCTGGTTTTTACGGGTTTGAATACTTCTGCAATTGTCTCATTTGAAGTTTTATCTTTCAATTCTATTTTCGTTTCTTCTTCATCATTGTGTTCTTTTTTAACTCCACCTAATATGTTTAATATATCTTCTGATCTGAATTGCATTTTTTATCAATAAAAATAATCAATCTTCATGTTTGTTCGAAATTTAATACGAAAATTTATGATTAAATGGCACCAATGTTAAATTATATTTTGATGCATATGCTTCCCAATCTTTCCATTCCGCACCTTCTTTAGTTATTTCACATATACATATAAAATGTTTGCTGGAAATATATTTAGATAAATTATCGTGTGGCAATAAATTAGATTTGCTAAATATCGGAGCATGAGTATCTTTGCTAAACATTCGTTTAATATTTCCGTTTAGATGAATATACTCTATATGTTTCGAATATTCTTCTAAAATATTTATGATTTGCATTTCGTCACATCCATTGCCCCACATGTGAGCGGTATCTATAACTAATTTCCATGAACCATGGGGTAAAACATTTAAATACTTCATGAGTTTATTCATATACATGTGTATATGTTTTGGTATTGGATCGCTTGATTTTTCTGCTCCTAATAGTCTTTGTAAATCCAATGAAAATACAGGTAATTCGAAATGAATTATTTTTCCATATTTTATTAATTCATCGTGTATAATTTTCATTCCATATCCAGTGTTTATATATTCATCTTCTGAATCAGGAGTATGTATTAATATATTTTTGGTGCCCAATCTATCAGATAGAATTCTATATTGTCTTAGATTAACTCTTGTTTTAGAATTTATTTCGACAGCACTAATTGAAAAAGGTTTGGTTATATAATTCATATGAATAAGTAGTTTCGGATTCGACATTTCAATATAATCATTTATACTTTTGGTTGACAAAAAGTTATTGGTAGAAGGCATTATTTGAAAAGGTATATCTCCGACTTCAACTAGTGCGTTTCTATCTGTAACACTCATATTAAAAGTTAAAATTGATGAAACTCCACCCAAAATAATATCATTACCCGTTTCTTCTAACATTTTATATTTCCGATTAAATAAAAATAAATCATAATCAAACTGTTATACAATAGTTGCTTTTCTGGCTTGTAAAACTCTTCTAAGCATTCTATTACTACCGACATATGGTTCAGTGTTTTGTGATTCTTGTTCCGAAATATCTCGTTCCACAGTTACTTCGCGAGGTTTACAAAATATTAAGCAAACAATGATTATAGTAATTGCTAATAAAGCTACTATTATGTGAAATCTTCTTTCAAATATCCAAATTGCATCCACGTAACCTAAAAAACCTTCCGTTCTGATTTTATTCCAAGATTCTAATCTTGGTCCTCCACCATTCTGTCTGTAATACGACATTCTTTTTATGTAATTAAATTTCAAAATGTGTAACTGGGATTAAAAAAGTTTAGTCGTTTTCAAAAAATGACTTATGAATTCGTTAAGCAGGACGAAAACATCGTTTATGAACATGCTAATCGAAGTAATGAAAATAAAATTAAAGTCGTGAAGAATCCCATCAACAGACAATCGAGATCAAATGATTTTGCTCAAAAATATAGAAAATTAATATTTAGAGAACCAAAATCTTTGTATGATAAAATAATAAGTGACTCAAGAGGTAGATTACCTAAAAATGAAATCCTCATGTCTATTTTCGAAGAACAATATATCAACAAACTTCAAAATAATTTGGAAAATGTAAGGGAATACTCACCGGCTTTTATTCAAACAGAATTTTTCACTCAAAATGGGATGCCAAATAATTCAAATTTCACATATTATCAGTATTATATGTTTCTGATAATATTTATAAACTTTGTTATAACAAATTACGACGGAATAGATTTCATGAAATTAGACAAAATAGAAACCATATACAATTGGTGCGTTAAGAAAAATAGCGATGACTACGAATTTATAATAAATGGTCCTAATGATGCTGTAAATTATAATCCAGATTACATAAATTTATATAATAGCATTATCAGTTTATCAAACAGTCCGACCAGCATAATAGAATATCAACAATCCAATTTAATGCAACAAACTGCTTATAATACACATCAAATAAATGATACAATTACCAGAAGAAATAATGCTTATGATAAATTATCCGATGAGGCTAGAAAATATAATATAATAGTCGATTCCGCTAGAGGTGTTATAGTTTCATCTGATACAAAAAACAATTTGTTATTCAATTGTGGTTTTGTTGATCTTGGTGATCCAACAGAACAAGATAAAACAGCTAGATACGAAGATATAGACACTATCATTACCTCTAACATTGTAAATTCAAAAATTAATACTAAAAAATTAGAAGAAATATTTAACAAATACAGTCGTGTTAAAATAATTGAATTAGTTATCACTTCTGAGACATTCATAACATCACTAGATGTGTTTCCCAAATTGTTCCTTGTATTTAATGGAATATCATGTTCAGAAAGGACTGTTTATAATACATTTGCTGGTGATGATTTCAAAATTGGTGGTTCATTCGTTAAAACATCTAGAGGATATGAATTTAAACCCGATGTTGAAGCCGTAACATACAGAAGAACAAGAACAAAAGTTGAAAAATTCGAATTATATATTACGAACAATCCAGGATTTGATAATGATATTGTTCCAAATGAATACATTCTTAGATTCACTAAAGATAAAATTTATCAATATCCGATTATAATAAATGATGAAGAATTGCTTGCATCTAATTTGAAATCCAAAATTCTTTCGTTTATGAATTACTTCTCACAAGATACTCCGTCACTAGCCAAAAAGATTCCTTATGTAGAAATTATTAATCCAAATATTGATTATTTATTGTCATTGATACGAAACAGAATGAAAAGTTCCGAAATAGAAGTAAACATACCAGAAGCTATTCCCTTAGGTTTTAAATTTTTAATTTTAAAAGTTATAAGAGATTTCAAACATTACGAAGATATTATGGAAACAATAGCATTAGGTATATCTGTGCCAATCGATGACGTAAATTATATTGCATACATGGAATCAACATATTCCGGTCCTAATATAACAACTATTCTCAGAAATATTTATGAAACAAAAATAACATCTTGGAATCCAGAAAATAAAACTAGACCCAATTCTCTAAACATTGGTCAATTAACATTTATAACACAAGCATTAAATGATTATTCGTATTTGATATCAGTGCAATCATATAATAATTTAAATTGGATAATCACAAATACACTATCTACAACAGATTTCGAAACGTTGTCCAGTTATATATTTGACATTCAAAGAATATTCGAATCCGAATTATCTGATGAAATAAATGATTTTGCAAAACTTTTAGATATAATAACCAAATTGTATGTTCCTATGTATGATACTTATGTCAATAACTTTACAATCGAAAGTAATCCCATGGGAACTATTACGATTAAATCTTCATATGTAGCCAAAGAATTAGATCTATTAACCGGAACCATTGATGGAAAATATTTTAGAGTCAATCATAATACAGGAGTAATAGTATTTGACGATGCTTTTACAATTCCGGATAAGAGATTTATATTATCGTTCAAGCAAGATTTAATGCTTCTTAATCATTATGATTATGATATTGTTAATGGTTTAAATATAAATAATTCGTTTATGTATTCAGAATTTACAAGAACTATTCAAAATGTAGGTTATATAATTGATGAAACAGCTAAATTTGTTAACAATCCTTTCAAATTTAATAATTATTATAACGGATTCATTGGAACAGAATATTTAATGATAGTTCCTGACGGATACTTGGAGAACTTTACCACATATCCAGTTCCAGATACAAACATATACACTAGATGGTCTGATATAAATATTTCCGCCATTCCCGAAATTATTCCCGGATATGTTGGGTCAATTAAGTTTATGAAAGTTGTTTCCACATTAGGAACAACTTATACAGCTCAAATGTTAGATTTACCTGATCAACCGATAATATCTTTTGTCGGTGACGAACCATCATATGTTCAAGTTGGTTCTTTCGAAGACACAACTTATTATGAATATTATGTTGGTTATCCAAGTATAAATATTTATTATGAATACCATAACCTACAATTCTTCAATCAATATGAATCGGAAAAATACAAATTGGTTTTCAATCCATTTACTCGCATAATTGTTGGAACAACAGGAACAAATTCAGATACTTTTACAGACCCAGGATCATTAGGAACATTTGGAGAAAGTTTTATCCCTTCGGGAGATTATATATCAGGTTGGATTATTCAATCAGATTTAATTTATCATGCTATGTTATTGAATACAAATAACGAATTGGAATTATTAAGTGGAACTACAAATTATTCAGGAAATGTTTATCAAACAGTTTATGGAACTATGGGAGAAATAACCATTCAAGAATGGTTCGGAAATCTTATTATTTATAATGGATCGAATATTGTATTGCAAAATTCAGTTGTAGATAATTTAAATGATCTGGATGGTGTAACTATAACCGGTCAAGATTCCGGAAGTAATGAAATACGCGTTTTATATACATATTTAAATCCACATATTAGAATAATGACTAAGAGAAACGTATTTCTTGGTAATATTTCGGAATACGAAATAATCACAATATTTAATAATTCGTTTGTGTTACGTGAGTATTTCGAAACCGATATGACAGATATTTATGCAGATTATTCTGGTGAAGTTAAACATGTTGAAGAAATGAATTTCTTAGCTGTAGTTTATAATGGTAACTTATACGTGAATAATTTCGATTCATTTATTTTAAATGATTATTCTGAAACAATTAATCAAACTTATTCAAACAATACAAAGGCTATTATGGTGCCTAATTTTGATATATCTAGAACTTATTGGAATATGGATTCTTATATAAACGTTTTAATGAACATGCCGTTACCTATATCTGTTGCTTCACATAATACTTTAGGAACCAATTATATACTGTTTGATAACACAACTTTAGTTGTGGAATCTAACATAGAATATTTATCTGATAGAAAATTCAATGTTATATATAGTGTAAATTCAGACGTCCAAACTATTTATTCTGAAAATATATTAATTAATAGTAGTGGTATGTATAAAATAGTGGATGGTGTAAATGTCCAGTTGAAAGATGTCAAATCGTTGATTGTTAATTTAAATTATTTAGAATCAGCAACAAGCGATAATATTTATTCACTGGTTGAACCGGATACAAACATAATGATACCTCTTCAAAATATAAATGGTGATGATATACTTACAATTCAAATTATGGTTGCAGATACTAAAATATCTGGTTTTATATTATTCGATTCTAATGCTTCTTTCATTTGTCAATATTCATATGAAATTCAAAGTGAACAACCAATATACGTTTCTGATTATGAAATTATATTCTCTTATGAATATCAACCGGGTATAACAACTTATGTTTTCAATAATGTTTCGATTGGTTTCACAAAATATCAAATGTTAGAAATATTGAAGTATTATCCTGATCCATTATTGCAATCTTTCGAAATCAGAATTCAATCATTATATTCCATGAAATATTCAAATATACCAGCTGTAGAGTATAATATTATAAATTCTTTATCACCAGACGTCAATATTTCAAATTTGTTTTACTCAAAAATTAATCACATTGATGAATATTTTGGATATTCGGGAGTAGCTTATAATATGAAAATAATAGATCATCCAAAATATGTTGATTCAAATGGTTATTTATTAATGATGATAAATAAGAATAACCAAAACGTAATAACTGGAAATATATACATCAGAAGTCAATATTCGTTAATACCAGGAAGCTATAACATCAGTAACAGAATATCAGATTCAACTGAATATATAATGGAAAGTATAGACAAAAATTTATTATTAGTTGGAAATATTGACAATATTGGTTACATAAATGATCTTGCAATCAGATCGGAGACCGTAAATTTGATTCCCACGTCTAGCAGATTGTTAATGTCTGTGGAATTCAGTTAGTAAAATCAACTCCATAATTCGATACATGTATTTTTATATTTAATTATTTTGAAATGTATTCGGAAAGACGTATTCATATCAATAAGTCTTTTGACGCTTATGAACATAAAAATAACAAGCCTCATGTAACATTTCAAACGCATGATAAACAGAAAATCACTGAAAGTATGAAAACAATTCTTATCATATTAATATTTATAATCGTGGCGATGTTTGTAATGATGAAAATACTCGAGATTAATAAAATGAAAAGAATAAACAATGATCTTGGTGTGAAATTGTATGGAGCTGGAGATATGAAAGGCGGCGGATTTATGGATTCAATTGTAAATAAATTGAGTGGTAATCAGTATATTGATAAATTTATTTCGGATATTTTAGAAAAAACAACAATTGGTAATCAACTTGAAGAATTGAAATTGTTATTCAATTCATTTACTGTTAATCAATTGAATATATTTAAACAATTACCAGGTTTTATTGAATTTCATCAATTAATTAAGAGTGGTGCATCACCCGTTGAGATTTCAAAACAACTTTATAACGTGATACCGAAAAGTGGTATATTAAGTGGTTTTACTTCAGCTTTAAGCTTGACGAAAGGCAATGTTGATAAAATTACGTCTTCACTTTTGAAATTAGTGCTGGCTGCTTTTACACAATTAGGTAAAGATATGTCAATAGTCACATCATCGTTCACGCAATTCCAACTCGACAAATTCGGAAAAATATTCAACCTAAATTCCACAACCTTAAAAGGTGTATTGGAATTAGTTAGAGATTTAAATCCAAAATATGACGTTATAGAACATATAGTGAATGTCTTATATGATAAATCTCACGAAAACATTGACAGACTAAAAACAACAATTGGAGAATCTAAAGCAAATGAAATTATGCGTCTTTTATCTTAAGTTTCAGAGCTTTGGTCATTGCCAGTGAAGTGGAATTAACTTTCTTTAAATCTTTACAATCCGCATATGAATAATCAAATGATCTCACAGAAGAATATATATGAGCTAAAACGTTTTCACATTTCAAAATCATTGAACATTTTTCTTTGTATTTTTCACCACCCTTATCGTTAGCAGATTGTGTCCCAACACTTCCTGTTTGAGTTAAAAATGATTTACATTTTCCTTGCATAGTATCTTTCCATAATAATTTTGTCATCATTAATTGTGGTCCAAAAGGCGTTAAGAATTGAATCTTTAAACCTGAACCACCCTTTTTAATTTTAGCTGGAATGTTTCCAAGTAATATCGAAGTATATAACATCACATCACTATCTGCCTGAGTTGAAAATTCTACTTCTGGTAAATCCAACTTATTTCCCCCCGATTCAACATTTTGTCTTTCAGAACCAGTAGCATTTCCTATAAATTCTTTTAATCTAACAATTTTAGGTGCTTCCGCTTTCAAAGCCCTGACAAAGTTTTTACATTTTCCTGTAATAGTTACTTTGAATGATTTAATATCCGAAGATAGTTTAGAATAATTACCTTCAGAACAATATTTAGATTGTTGAGAAGTTAATTTAGCTTTAAGAAGATAAGCATATAAAATACTTATATTTTGTGTGATTCTATTTTCTGGAATAGTCATCGCAATAGACGTTTCACCTGGTATAACATTATACATTCCATTATTCATATTTATACCTGTCACGAGACATTTTTCCGAAGCATATTTTTGTAGCAATAATGACATCAAACATTTTTGAGAAGTATCGAATTCTACTAGCATTATTACGGATTGCATTTTCTTATTATGAACAACATTGAATGATATTTGTCCATTTTTAGTTTTAATATCAGTTTTTGCTGAAATTATTTGTGAAGAAGTCATTTCCAAAACATAAAAAATATATTTTGCGATTCTCAAAACAATATGAATAGAGACGAAATTTTACCATCATCAGTTAGGGGTGAAATCAATGATGATAGTTCTGACGAAGAATCTTCAGAATCCGAGAATGAAAGTTCTTTAATTAATTCACCAATGCCAACACCCAAAAATAACACAACAGGTAACGATGTGAAGATTCCCAAGAAGAAACGTGGCGAAACAAAAAATAAAAATAAAATAGCTGGTAAAGAACTCAGAAAGCGAGATTTTAAAACTGATACCGTAGATAAACAGGATGTAATGGAAAGATGGAGCAAATCGATAAAAGATGAATTACCATATGATGATCCATATTCTGAGATGAATTATGAACATCGTAAGGAATCGTTTTCAATGTCGAAATCTATGATAATAATAATTTGTATAGTTGTAGCTATAGTAGTATTATTTGCAATTCTAATAATTGTGAAACACATCAAACAGAAAAAAGAAGAAAAAGAATCTTCAGAAGTAATAGATAAAATAATATTCGATACACCCGAAGAACGAACGAGACAAGAATATGAAGATAAAATCGATAAGTTAACAAAACCAATAAACGGTGGTGATGAATACGAAGAATATTCTGACAATGATTACAATTCAATATCAATGTCCGAAAATTATTCCGATATAGAGCGTCATTCAAGTCACAGAAAACATAAATCCAGATCTAAAAATATTGAAAAGAAACATAAAAGACACAATAAAAGAAACATAAAAATAAAATACAGCACGGATGAATCGGAAATATCATCTTCTTATGAATATGATAATAACAACGAAGTTGCAATTGCCGAAGATAAACAATCCGTTGAAGAAGAAATTGCAGAACCAACACAAAAAAAGATGTTACCACCAAGAGGTCCTGATGGAAGATTTATGAAAAAGAATGCTTAAATAGAACTTATTAATGTTTAATCGTCATTATTTTTATATTAATTAAATGTCTAGTAGAAATTTCAGTGAGGTAACTGTTCCATTGGATAATACGGGAGAATCAAAAGTCAAGATAATTCAAAAATCAGTAACAGAAATATTTAGATTTGGAACTCAACCTTATCTTGTTCTTGGAGCTTCTGGCGGAGGTAAAACAGTTTTATCAATAGATATAATTTTCAAATATTCGAAACAATGCACAAACATATATTATATAACATCTACCAAAGAGTCAATTCGTAACACAACAATTTCTAAAATACCAAAATGTTTCAGACGGGAACCTCATTTCAACTCATTATCCGCTGTTTGGGCAGAAATAAAAGGCAAAATAAACACCGTCACAATTGATATTCAAAAATTAATATCAATACTAGTAACATTATATGGTATTAAAGATGCACAACTTATAAACGATCATTTATCTAGAGAATCTGATTCTCTGATGAACGAACGTATTAAATTGTATACAAATAGTGGTATTAATCAAGGTGAAGCATTAACCAAAGCTGAACAAGATGCTTATGCTTTGAAAGTTGAATGTTTATCCAGATTGATAGTTGATAAAGTTAGGGAAAATGGTGTTGGCGGAATGACAACTGAAGATATTTTAATTCTTAATTCTTTGGTAAGTGTTCCACCGAAAACTATTTTGATTTTGGATGATATAAGTTCTGAAATTGCGTCTATGTCATCTTCGGAAAGTAAAGTTAGAATTAATGGAGGAATGAAATCTACGGCAAAAGCGTATAAAGAATTATTGATAGATATTCTAACAAAAAGCAGACATTTTAATTGTTTGATATGTTTTTTCTTGCATGATTTGAAAATTTTCGATCTTAAAAGTATGGTTTGTAATTTAGTTATATTTGATAGAAAAACAGCAACGACAGTAACTAATTCAAGAAGTCTTAGTGATGATGTCAAACGAAAAGTATCAGCCTGTTTGGATTATATATTTATTCCGAAATATAAATATTTCTTTATGTATATTGGTGAAGATCAAAATGTATTTACAGGAATATCTGATGTTCACGTAAATGATGGAATACAGTTAGATTCATTAAATAAAGCTTATGTAGAAGCTTACACATCTATTGAATCTGGTATTACTCCACAAACACCAACAATTATGCATCAAAAATATGATAATGAATATGACGACGACGAAGAAGTCGAACCATCTCAGATGAAATCATTTCTGACTTCTTTGAAATGATTTTGAATCACGAAGTGATTATTTAGATTTTAATATTTTTGAAATGATGAATCATGTTTCTATGTATGAAATTACGAGGGCAATAGCCGGACTTGAAGTAGAATCAACCGGAAATAACAATTTAATAAAACAAGTAGCAAAATATGCTTCTGATGTCAAGGTTGAACTTGAAGAATTCAAAGAAGAAGCTTACGGTGAAGAACCTCCACTAAATACCCATCACAACAACTTAATGTTTATTCAAGGTGGAAATGTTGGTGAAAGATATCATGTGGATGAATTGCAACACACAAATATTTCAAATTTTGATTTCGAAAATACAACCATCAAGATTCAGGAAATAGATGATCTTGCTGAAAAAGTTAGTCTTCAAAACATCGACAATTCGAACATAATTTTTGATGGAGAAATTTACACCCCAAAAGTCAATGAATTAATAATTCCAATAGCTAATTATCATGTTAGAGTAGATGGAAATGATATGAATGATGGATCTAATTATAAAAATGGATTCGCAACTTTAAATCATGCTGTTGATGTTGCGAATGATGGTGAATTGATTTTGATATATCCCGGCACGTATGTTATGAATTCTGAAATTGTTACATCTAAAAATATAACAATTAAAGGTGTCATTGAAAGATTTAACAATCAAGAAGTCATTTTAGATGGTCAGAATTTGAGTCGTGCATTCTCAATGAGTGATAATTTCGGATTTAAACTTTCAGATATCACGTTCCAGAATTTCCAATCTGCATCTAATGGAGGTGCTATTAACATTAATAATACATCTTCGAATTCGCAGTATCAAGAAATATTGGGATGTAAATTCATAAATTGTTATTCGCAAACGAATGGCGGCGCAGTATATTTAAATAGAAGTGCAAGAATTGTTGGTTGTGAATTTACAAATTGTTCAAATAGTTCTGGAGCTGTTGGTGGTGCTGCGTTTTGTTTATCATTAGGAGCTCAAGCGCGAAATTGTTTGGTTCATAATTGCATATCTTCTTCTAATGGTGCAGTATTCATTCGAGAAGGCACATGTCAACTTCATAATTGTAACATCGTGAATAATAATCGAGGTGTTGCTTATTATATGGGCATTGATCATCAAATTTATAATTGTATAATTCGAGACAACACAGAATATAATTTGCTCAACATAAGTTCTACAGCAGATATTCGACACACAAATTCCGTGCCACAACCCGTTGGAATTAATAATATACAATCAGATCCTAAGTTTCAAATTGGAAGTTATAAATTACAACCGGATTCACCATGTATCGACACAGGTATAATATTAGATTGGCATCAGAGATATAAAGATTTCTATTCAAAACTTCGAATGATGGGAAGTGTATGTATTGGTATTAGTGAATATTACGCATCATCTGGTGATTATTTGACACTTGATGAAGCCAATTTATTGTATGCTTCGAAATCAACAGAATCAAAAGTTCAAAATATATCTTCTGTAACTACTGACACAACATTTACAGGAAATGTTATTGCTGACAATTTGACAATTGATAATGAAACGCGATTAGGAACTGTTGAGTCTAACGTTTCCGATTTAGAAACTAAAACACAATATATAACAACCGGAATAGATACAACAACTGTATCAGGAAATCTTATCTCAGATAACTTGACAATTGATAACGAAACACGATTAGGAACAGTCGAGTCTAAAGTTCAAAATATATCTTCTGTAACTACCGACACAACATTTACAGGAAATGTTATTGCTGATAACTTAACGATTGATAATGAAACACGATTAAGCGAAGTTGAATCAAACATTATACCTTCAAATCTTGTTGAATACGATATCAACAAAGCTTTGAAGGTGGATCTTTTAACAAACATATCCATAGAAGTATCTGATATAAGTGTTCCTAATACTGGTGTGACAAGATTTGTATATGATGAATTAACATTAGCAGAAGAAGTAGCAAATGCAAGCCCAGGAGATATAATTTATAACAACACCATCATTACTTTAACATTTCCGATTAATATAGGTAAATCATTAAATTTCGTTAATGGAACATATGAATCATCAACCCTGTTTCAAACATTTATAACAGTTAGCGCTAGTTGCACATTCAATAATGTTATATTTAAACATTCACCAACAACATCGAGCACGTATTATTATGAAATATTGCGTATACTTCAACCATGTTCATTTGTGGAATGTGAATTTAAAATATCTAGAACAGCTTTGGTTTTAGATTCATATGTTAACATTATTAATTGCACATTCAACGAAATATCAAGACGTGTAATTGTGGTCTTAAATCATTCAGATAATACAACAATTTATAGGTCAACATTCAACTGTGCTGACGCAGATGTTATGAATTTCGATGTTTCTGTTCCAATGTCTGGTAATTTGAATTTCATTCGAAATATTGGAACATGTAGACGAGTTCAGCATATGCAAGTAAATGTCGCCATAGGTTTGATTTATATCGGCAACATATTTACATGCACAAGTGGTTTTATATTATTTTACACAGCAGCTCCATTTTCAACATTAACAACTTTGATTGCAATTTCCAATGTTGAATTACCAGGTTCGGGATATTCGGGATCGAAAGGTATTATTTCATTGGACTACACATCACCTATAGATATTTCAAGCAGTATAACATTGAGATTGGGAAGTAACACATTTCCATATTTGAAATACTTTCCGATAGATGAACGAAGGAATGTTGCATATGATGAAGAGCGCACAATAACGGGAACATTAAATATTCAATATGAAGTTATTCAATCACAAACTATTAATGCTGACATTGAAAGTAGTTATATAAGCACTCATAGAATATATCAACCTATTACGACTTCACTTACAGAGACAAATGTTGTCGCATTGAATATTGACGGCACATATTCTGATAATGCACACACTATTGGAATGAAACTTGGTGCTGGAACATTAACTTCGGATTATCTAGGAAATATTACTACTTCAAATAATTTGATTGCTTCGAATTTAAGTCTGTCGAATTCGGCAGATATCGAAAATTTACAAGTTAAAACTGTTCATCAAGAATCAAATTCGAATGTCACGACATTTAAAAATATGGTTTATGCGGATCAATTCTTGAAGAATATTTCATTACAAGGCACCACATATCACGTTCAAACTGGTGGTTTAGATACAAATGATGGTCTGAATTATACATCCGGATTCTTAACAATTCAATATGCCGTTGATACATGTAGTGACGGAGATTCTATTTTGATATATCCCGGAACATATCCAATAACTGTTGAAATTGTTTGTAATAAAAATATACATATAAGAGGTCTTCATGAATTAGGTGAAGTAATTATCGATGGTCAAGGCGCGACGCGAATTCTGTATTGCGCAAATAATTATGAATTCATTATTGAAGGTATCACATTATTCAATGGATATACTTTGGGAACACATGGCGGAACAACTCCAGGAAGTGGTGGTGGATTATGTTTTGATAATAATGTCGCAAATACAGCAGAAACAGGTCAACGAGCTATTAAATGTAAATTTTCAGATTGTTATGCGCAAGCTTATGGTGGTGGCGCTTATTTATTTGATCACAGGGCATCAGTTATAGGTTGTGAATTCACAAGTTGTTCAAATGGTGGAGGAAGCGTTGGTGGTGGTGCACTTGCTTTAAGATGGGAATGTTATGCACGTAATTGTTTGATTCATGATTGTTCAACCGCTTCATATGGAATTGTGTTATGTAGAGATGGAACAAATCAAGTTCATAATTGTGCCATCATTAACAATCAGGTGGGATCCGGAATTGCTTATTACTTGTCTAATCCTGAGGGGCATCAAATTTATAATTGCATTGTTTACGGTAATGGAGATGGTAATTTTCAAGCGGTGGCGGGTTCAATTGATATAAGACACACTGATTCAATTCCAGCTCAGACTGGTATAAATAATTTCAATGCTGATCCGTTATTTATGGATTATGGTGATTTCAAATTACAATCAACATCTCCTTGCATAAACAGAGGAATGAAATTACCTTGGCATGATTTATATCCTGATTTTTACGGAAATAATCGTGTGGTTGGATCACCATGTGTCGGAATTCATGAATATCAACCGGATAATCCTGAATCAATACTTCAACGTGTGTCTTCAAATAATTTCGGAGCATTATCAGTGTATGGATCAGAAATTCCAAATTCAACAATAACAACTGAAAATCAAAGTGATCATAAACGTGTTGTTATAAATTCTGATTCCAATAATTCAATATCTGCTATTGAGTTACATTCTGGAAAACAACCAGGAGCTCGTCACTGTTATATCGATATGACTAATTCTGAAAACTTGGATTATGATTTACGAACAATTATTTCCACAAGTTCACCATTAGCTAGATGTATAAAAGGAGGGACGCAATTAACAGGATATCAGTTTGAGGGTTTCACAAACGTTAATGTTTCCGGAGGAACGATCAC
>Ga0209417_1004403_pt1 | contig 16884 bp, 7 predicted proteins | sample RifGroF2_FD_184002 | JGI IMG/M metagenome (GOLD analysis project Ga0209417, IMG submission 184002) | Groundwater microbial communities from Rifle, Colorado, USA - Groundwater F2 (SPAdes) (version 2) | ecosystem: Environmental > Aquatic > Deep subsurface > Groundwater | place: Rifle, Colorado... | reverse complement strand
CGGCCTCGGCGGCTGTTTATGGAAGTCGTGGTGCAAACGGAGTAATTTTGATAACGACAAAACAAGGTAAAACAGGTGAAATGAAAATTGGGATTGACAGCTATTACGGATTTCAAAAGATTACTTCCAATTTACCTTTAATGGGTACTGAAGATTATTTGTATGCACAAACATTACTTAACTTAAGTTCAGGAAGTGCTAACAGCAAAGATAATGTGTTTTTAGCTACTCAGAATTACCCCCAATTTATGTTGAATAATACAGATTGGTTAAGAGAGATACAAGTAGATAACGCTCCTGTTCAAAGTCATAATGTTCAGGTTACAGGAGGTGCAAACAATCTTACCTATAGTTTTACCGGTGGATATTTTAGTCAGGATGGTAGCTTGATGAATTCCGGCTATGAACGGTTCAACGCTCGTTCCAATGTGAACTTTATAAAGGGAAACTGGACTGTTCAAACCAATATGAGCTTCAATACCGATAAAAAAGACAATGCTTCGTGGAACTTAATCTACAGAGCAGTGGACTTGTTTCCTTATACTCCGGGACTATCAAATGTTGATTTAAGTGAGGTTATTCATGTGACTAATTCCAACGAAGGAGCTTCGGTCGGCTATCAAATTAATAGTATGAAGGGAAAAGATTATACTATCTCCGATGTATTTAATGGGAATATGAAACTTACATATAAATTATCTAATCAATTATCTATTAGTGTTTTGGGTGGCGCTGTGTTTAATAACAGTACTCGTACACAGATAAATCCATTATTTACATATTATGATAATTCCACAAAGAAACTTCAGGAAGGACAACCTATTTCGAAGCTAACTTACTCAAGTACCAGACGACTCAATGTGATCAATGAAAATGTTATAAACTACAAATTCGACATTTCAAATCATCACCATTTTAATTTTACAGGTTTATTTTCGTTGCAAAGAACTACCAACAATTATTTCAGTGCAGCAAGAACAGACATGGTTTCGAACGATTTAATCACACTCGATGCGACCACCGGAGATCCAACAGTTGCAGGGAATGCATTTGCTACAGATATTGTAAGTATAATGGGCAGAATACAATATAATTATAAATACAGATACCTGTTAAGTATGAGCGTTAGACGGGATGGATCCTCTAAATTTTCGGAAGAAAACAGATGGGGAACCTTTCCTTCTGTTATGGGCGGTTGGAATGTTTCAAATGAACCTTTCTGGAAAAAAGCGCCAAAGAGTTTTTCAAATCTTAAGCTAAGATTAAGCTATGGCGAGACTGGATCACAAAATTTTCCAAATTATATAACCGCAGCCGTATTGACAACAAACAAAAATTACATATTTGGAAAAGAGTCCGGAGATTTCTTAAATATTGGAACTACTCAAACAACATTTGTAAACGAAAATGTAAAATGGGAAACGTCAGTAACTAAAAACTTTGGGTTTGATATGGGATTATTTAATAACGCGTTATCGTTCACTGCAGATTATTATATTACGGATAAAAATGATATGTTATTTCCAGTGAGATTGCCCGATTCTTCCGGAGGTCAAGCTGATAGTGGAGGAGATCCAATTATTACTATGAATGTAGGTAATATGGTAAACAAAGGATTCGAGTTTACGACTTCTTATAAGTTTACGCACAATGACTTTGGTTTTGACCTGAGTGCCAATATCGCAACAAATAAAAATCTTGTTACATATACCAGAGGTACTACTTTGTATTTGTCATCCGGAGCTCCGGTTGCAGTGGCTAATGCAAGCGATTATGTTACAGTCGTTAAAGAAGGCTATCCGGTAGGATCATTCTTTTTAATTCCAACAAATGGAATAATAAAAACCGCAGAGCAACTTGCGGGATATAAAACGGCAACTGGTAAAACGAATGCACAATTGGGTGATTTAATATACGTTGACACAAATCTTGATGGAGTAATAAATGATGATGACAGAGTATATTCCGGAAGTGGAATCCCTGATTATGAGTTAGGATTTAATATCGCACTTACATACAAAGATTTTGATTTTTCAACATTGTGGTATTCCTCAATAGGCAACAAGATAATTAATGGAGCTCGTATTTATGCATACACCAAACAAAGACATCGTGATATTTTATATCAATGGTCTACTGTAAACCCAGATTCAAATATTCCATCTGCAAGAACATTAACGCACGATAATAACAGAGCATATTCTGACTATTGGATCGAAGATGGATCGTATGTAAGATTAAGGCAAATCACTTTAGGTTATTCAATTCCGGATAAACTTTTAAAATCTATAAAAATTGATAAGTTAAGAGTATATCTTACTTCTCAGAATCCACTTACATTCACTAAATATACTGGATTTGACCCTGAAGTAGGTAATGATGGGGTTGGTGCCAGAGGTGTTGATAAAGGGAACTATCCAGTTTCATCGCAGTATAAGGTAGGATTGCAATTAAATTTCTAAATTAATGCCGAAAAATTTACGAAAAATGGACAAAATATTAAAATTTAAAAATCTGATATTGTTTTTTTGCTTTCTACTTCTCTTTGGTAGCTGTGATGATTTCCTCACAGAAACAGACCCAAATAAACAAACAAACGAAACATTCTGGAAGACACTGAATGACGCAGATCAGGGACTTATAGCTGTCTACAACAGATTTAAGGACGCTAACTTATTTGGATCAGATATTCAAAACTGGTCAGATTTGACCTTCCCGGGATATGGGAACAGGACGCTAACTACTAACGAACTATATCTTCATACTTATACCAATTCAACGCCAAGAATTTCCCAGATATGGAAAGCATTATATAACGGCATTTTCAGAGCAAACCAGGTTATAGCAGGGATGAATACAGTTATATATGAGGAGAATGAGAAGGATCGCGCGCAGTATATTCTTGGTCAGGCATACTTTTTCAGGGGACTTTTCTATTTTTATTTATACAACACCTATAACAATGGTAGTGTGCCTCTGAGAACGACTGATAATATGAATGAATTATACGTTGGATTAAGCCCTGCAACTGAAATACGTAAATATTTTATACAGGATCTTGATTCTGCATATAAGTTATTACCGGACAATTGGAGATCTTCATCTAAAGACCTTGGAAGAGTAACTAAGGGAGCTGCTGCTGCGATTCTGGGACAAACATACTTGTATGAGAAAGATTATGCAAAAGCTAAAGTGTATTTTGAAGATATTATCAATAATCAGAATTATGGAAACACCAATGGATATCGTTTAGTTGACAATATTAGCGATAATTTTAATTTGGCAGGTGAATTAAATGACGAATCAATACTTGAAATTTGTTATTCGAAAAATTATTTAAAAGACAAAAACGGAGGTTCAGAGGACGGTGTTTCATCTAATTTAGCAAGATCATTAGCTTCACCTACAGTAGGAGGCTGGGGAGCACTTATTCCTTCTTGCTGGTTAGAATTTGCATACCGTGAAGATCCTATTGACACAACAGATATCAGAAACAGATATGCAAATGGGAAATTACGTAGATATTCACTCAGGTTGGCAAAATCTATTGCCTGTTCACAAGATACTTCATCTATCGCGTATGGCAAGAAACAGTACTTAACTTACAGCTATGCAGCCAGACAAACATCATTTTTTAAAAAATTCACTAATTGGGAAACCTCAGGAGTTACTTCAGAGGATCATTTACTTTCTCAATCCGGAATAAATGCAAGAGTTATTCGGTTGGCTGATATTTATCTTCTTTATGCTGAATGTTTGATTGAAGGTGGCACTAACGACAATGGCGTGAATGAAGCTCTTAAATATATCAACCGCATTCGACACAGATCTGCTTTACAACTTTTAGGAATGAACGATACAGGGGAATTTACTGCTGCCGGTTACGACAATAATGTCTATACTGCTGAGTCGTTGATGGAGCATATAAAATGGAAAGAAAGACCAATGGAATTATCTATCGAAGGATTTTGCACAAGGCATATCGATTTACGACGTTGGGGAAATGTGAAGGAGCGCTTCGAATTATTATCTCAACAAGCATACGGGTTTAGTCCTTTTGTATATAAAGATGGTAATCTGACAGTTACAAGATGGACAGGTGTACTCACGAAACTAAATCCACCATTGCCCAACGATTATGTCACTGAATTTTCAAAAGCAGCTCAAAGTTATACAGAAGATTCAGATTATTTCCCGATTCCATCAAGCGAAGAAACTTCAAATCCATATTTATATAAATAAGATTGATCAATGAAAAAATATATATATATTATTACTTTGCTGCTTATTATTATAATAAGCTCCTGCGTACAAAACGAAGATGATTTATCTCTGTTCAGCGATGTAATGTACGCCACATCATCGGGCAATACCAATAGCGCATTACATGGGACAATTATGGTAAAAAAAGATGGTTATATGACATTTATGGATCTTTCCCAGGGGTGTGTTAGTCATCAATGGTCTATTACTAATCAGGATGGACTTACATTCTTAAGTTCAGGGTTTAGCCCGACTCCCGGAGATTCGTTAGATCGAAAACAACACATTATGAGTGATACAACGAGTTTTGAGAAAACAGTTAACCTATTTTTCTTAAGAGAAGGATTGTACACACTCAAATTGAAAAATACGTTTAATGATTCTGTTGCATATTTGAATAATTCTGCAATATTAAATCCGAATACAGATTTATGGGAATTTACAGAAACTTTCACGATAAAAGTTCATGGTCCTCTCATTCCGGTTGTTACACTTACAAAAAACAACACCGAAGTTTTTTCTGCTTCTGTCGATACAATTTTCCTTGCTGCTGGTGATAGTATCACATTTAATGAAACTTCTTCAGGTTTTCCGACGTACAGAACCTGGACTATTCCAGGAGGAACACCTAATACATCATCAGCTTCTCATATAACCTCCAAATTCAACACTGTAGGCACATATACTCCCCGTTTGTTAATTGGAAGAACGTCTTCTTCCTGGCCAACAATTGATGGTAGTGCTTCGATAAAATTACCCTTGATTAAAGTATTATAATTATGATTAGTAAACTGTATTTAAAACATACAAAGAGTTTAACGTATGCAATTGGAAGCACAATTATGTTTCCTCTGTTTGGTCAGCCGGTTGCAACAGAACAACCCAATGTTGTATTAATTCTTGCGGATCAGTTTAGATCCAGAGCAATTGGTTATTGGAAAGAAGAGCCTGTTATAACTCCAAATCTGGATAAAATGATATTGGATGGAGTCGCATTTAATCAGGCAATAAGCAATTATCCTGTTAGTTCACCAGCGCGCGCTATGCTTATGACAGGTAAATATCCGCTTTCGAATGGGGTGGTGGAGAATTGTAATTCTTTGTCAGCACCTTATAAGGTGGAGTTAAAGGAAGATGAAGTGTGTTGGTCTGATATTTTGTTCCGTAACGGATATTCTTTGGGCTATATAGGTAAATGGCATTTGGACGCCCCTTATGCCCCTTATGTGCCCACTAGCAATAATACCGCTGTAATTGCATGGAATGAGTGGTGTCCTCCTGAAAAGAGACATGGATTTACCTATTGGGAAGCTTATGGAACATATGACAGACATTTAAACCCAATGTATTGGAGCACTAATGACAGTAGGGATAATTTCCATTATGTTCATAAATGGGGACCCGAATATGAGGTAGATAAAGCGATTGAATATGTTGCAAACAAAGATCAACAACGTAAGAAAGATCAGCCATTTGCTCTTGTCGTTTCAATGAATCCACCTCATACTGACTATAACGAGGTACCACAGAAGTATAAGCAGCTTTATAAAGATATTTGTATGGATTCTTTAACCCGTTTCCCGAATATTCCGAAAGCTGATACAAAAATGGGTAAATACTACCGACAAAGCATACGGAACTATTACGCCTGTATAACAGGTGTAGACGAACAGGTGGGAAGATTAATTGATTATTTGAAGGAAACGGGAAATTATGATAATACCATCATTGTTTTTACTTCAGATCATGGTGATTGTCAGGGGATACATGAGCAAATGTCGAAAAACAATCCGTATGAAGAATCAATAAAAATACCATTGATAATCAATTGGAACAAAAAACTAAAGCATAGGATTGACAATAAAACACTTATAAGTATTGGTGACTTGTATCCGACCATCTTATCCATGCTTGGTTACAAGAAACAAATTCCAGATGATGTTGAAACAGTAGATTTTTCAGATTCAATATTAAAAAACAAAACTTCAAATGAAGTAGAATTTCAACCGTACTACTTTTTTCCAAGAGCTGATCAAAAATCAAATGGAAAAAGAGGATTAAGGAATAGTCAATATACTTTTGTGTTAACTAAAACCTTAAATGGTTTTACAAAAGAATTATATGACAGAGATTGCGACCCGTTTGAATTAAAGAATATAGCCGACAAGAACCCGGTTTTAATAAAGAAATGTACAAAGAAATTAGCATTGTTACTCGAAAAGCAGAATGATAATTTTATGAACGAATAGATTGGTTGAATTTAATTAACAACCACTTAATCAGTTATTTAATATTTTTATTTTATGAGTTTTAAAAAGACAATTCATTACCTGTTTCTTTTTATTTTATTTTCTACCAATTGTGGTCAGTCTCAGAAATTAATTTGGTCCGATGAGTTTAATTATACAGGAAAACCAGATCCTTCAAAATGGGGGTATGAAATTGGGTTAATACGTAACAATGAATTGCAGTATTATACTTCCAGAGAAGAGAACGCTTTTGTTGAAAAAGGATTTTTGAAAATTACTGCAAATAAGGAAAAAAATAATGGAAACGAATACAGTTCAGCAAGTATAAATACAAAGGGAAAATTTGGTTTTACTTATGGGAAGATTGAGGCTAGAATAAGTTTTCCTTTCGGAGCTGGTCTTTGGCCTGCATTCTGGACTTTAGGAAATAATATTGACGTAGTTGGTTGGCCTTCATGTGGAGAAATAGATGTCATGGAACATATTAACTCTGAAAGTTATGTTCACGGTACAGTTCATTGGGCAGGTGATGATAAATCACATAAAAAATCAGGAGCAACTTCTCATAAAATAAATCCAGAGCAATTTCATATTTATAGTGTCGACTGGACTAAAGATTCTATCAGTTGGTACATGGATAATGTAAAATATTATTCTGTTCCTGTTAGGCAATTAAATGGCGGAGATATACCTGAATTACATAAACCTCATTATTTGCTTTTAAACTACGCAATAGGTGGTAACTGGCCGGGAGCACCGTCTGTGGCGACTCAATTTCCTGCATACATGCTGGTAGATTATGTTAGAGTATATCAGAAATAAGGTTTTACCCAATAATGTTACTAATTTCATTTATAATCATTATGCTTTTTAGAAGATATTCCCTGATTTTTTTGCTTTCTTTGTGTAATCTTACGATATTCGGTTCCATCAAATTAATTGATTCTATTGAAATTAAAATAGATTCTTTAATTGGAAGAATGACTTTGAAAGAGAAAATTGGGCAAATGAGCCAAATTCGTGGGGATCTTCCTAAAGATAGTTTGTTACAATTGATCGAAGCTGGGGAAGTTGGCTCAATTATTAATGCTGAAGGGGTGGAGAATGTCAATTTGTATCAGCAATGTGCGGTGAAAAAGTCTCGATTGGGCATTCCTCTTGTAATCGGTAGAGATGTGATACATGGTTATCATACTATTTTCCCGATACCTTTGGCACAAGCAGCAACGTTTGATCCGGAAATTGTAAAATCAGGAGCTCGAATTGCAGCTATTGAAGCTTCAGCTAATGGTATCAGATGGACATTTTCTCCTATGATTGATATCTCCAGAGATCCACGCTGGGGGCGTATCGCCGAAAGTTTCGGAGAAGATCCTTATTTGACTTCTGTGATGGGAGTTGCTATGGTTGATGGATATCAGGGAAATATAATGTCAGATTCAACATCAATAGCTGCTACCGCTAAACATTTTTTCGGGTATGGTGCTTCGGAGGGTGGAAAAGATTATAATACTACAAATTTAGCAGACAGGTTATTGCGAAATATATACTTAAAACCATTCGAGGCTGTAACTAATGCAGGTGTAGCTACTTTTATGACTTCTTTTAACGAAAATGATGGTATTCCAGCATCGGCGAATAAGTATATGCTTAGAAATGTATTGAGAGATGAATGGAAATTCAGGGGTTTTGTAGTTTCTGATTGGGAATCAATTACTCAAATGGTAGAACACCGGTTCTGTACAAACCATTATCAGGCAGCAGAAAAAGCTATTAATGCAGGTGTTGACATGGAGATGGTTTCCAATAGCTATATGGGAAATGCTGATGAACTTATAAAAAACAAAAAACTGGATGTTCGTACAATTGATGAATCTGTTAGAAATATTCTAAGAATTAAATATCAGTTAGGCCTTTTTCAACGTCCCTATACTCCTGTGAAAGTCTCTAATTTTCAGGGAGATTCTAAGAGATATGTTCAGACCGCAAAAAAAGCTGCAGAAGAATCAATCGTATTGTTGAAAAATTCTTCTGATATTTTACCGCTTAAGAATGTAAAGTCTATTGCTATAATTGGTCCTTTGGCTAATTCAAGTCATGATCAAATGGGAACTTGGGTTATGGACGGAATGAAAGAAAATGTCATAACTCCGTTACAATCAATACAGGATGAGTACGGAAAGAAAATAAAAATAAATTATTGTGATGGGTTAAAATATAGCAGGGATACATCTACAATTAATTTTAAAGCTGCAGTTGAAGCCGCAAGAAAATCGGATGTAATTTTATATTTTGGTGGGGAGGAATCAATTTTGTCAGGAGAAGCTCATAGTTTGGCAAATTTAAATTTGCAAGGTGCGCAAAGCAAACTGCTAAAAGTTTTGCATGATACAGGAAAACCGATAGTATTTGTAGTTATGGCGGGACGGCCACTTATTATCACACATGAGCTCGAGTGGGTGGACGCGTTACTTTATGCATGGCATCCGGGCATTATGGGTGGTCCAGCCCTGGTTGATATTCTCTGGGGGAAGGCTTCTCCCAGTGGAAAACTGCCTGTTACATTTCCGAAGATGACGGGGCAGATCCCGGTATATTACAACCATTTTTCAACAGGTCGTCCTGCTCAGAAAAACGAGGTGCTAATCGATGAAATTCCACTGGAATCGAAAATGTTGACCATTGGATGTACGTCGTATTATTTGGATGCAGGTTTTGACCCGTTATTTCCTTTTGGATACGGATTATCTTACACAACTTTTAAATATGATAACCTGAATATCAAAAAAGACACTTTAAATACAAATGATACAATATCAATCACTTTTAAACTAAAAAATACGGGTAAGGTAGCTGCAACAGAAGTTGCTCAGGTTTATGTTTTGGATTTAGTCGGGTCAGTAACAAGGCCTGTAAAAGAGCTTAAAAGATTTGAAAGAGTAGAATTGAAGCCTCAGGAAACTAAACTCATAAAATTCAGTATTCCTGTGCCGGAATTGGCTTTCTATGGAATTGATATGAAAAATACAGTAGAGCCGGGTGAGTTTGAAATAATGGTTGGAGGTAATAGTGAAGAAGGAATAATACAAAAATTTTATGTCAGAGAATAATGTGTCGAAAAATAATAGTTTACTCAACAGAGTTGCTTTAATTACATGCATACTGATTTGTTTTGTTGGATTGAGTGCGAAGGCAGAATTGAATGATCTCTCTTTCTATACTCTTTCTACGGGTGATGAGCAAATACGTCGAGCATTTAGCATTATTAAAACTTCCGACGGATTCATTTGGTATGTTACTGAAGATGGTGTGAGTCGTTTTGATGGAAAGTATACTAAAAATTATCCCATTCCTATCAAATGGAGAGGTATTTTAAAAACTAACAGCAAAGAGGATTTATTTTTAGGTACCTCTGATTTGATATTTATAGTATCAAAGTCAAAAAAAAATCTAGCCGGATTTGAAGGTGTAAATAACATCCCGACAGCCTTTGGTCCCGGCAACCCATCTTATATTAACTCAATGAGTATCGACGATAAAGATCGAATATGGCTCGGGACATACAATGGTCCGATTTGTTTTCAGCCGGACAAAAAAGAATGGATGTATTTAAATAAGAAAGAATTTAAAAATCCGTTTTTATATACTTTAAAACAGAAATTGTATGTTTTGACAAACGATGAGATATACATTATCAATACAAGTTCTCTCAATAAAAATATTAAGGTGGTTAAAAGTTCAGCCACTAACAGTGAAATAACATCTGTCGAGTACGAACCTTCCACAAATTGTTTATATGTAGGGACTGCAAACAAAGGATTGTTTTGTCTTTATCCTGATTATTCTTTTAGAAATGTACTTCCGTTAAGCAACTCTGTCATAAGATCTTTAGCTGTATATGATCAGAATACTCTGCTGGTTGGTTTTGATGGATTGGGAATATACGCATTTGATATTTACAAGCAAAAAGTAACTAATCATTTTCTTATTAATGAGAATAAGCATAATTCTATTGGTTCCAATGCAGTATACGAAATTCTTGTTGATTCTGATAATCGTATTTGGGTTGCAAATTATACCACAGGTATTGAAATACATGACCCGAGTGATGTAGACTTTATAAAAGTTAAGCATCAATTAAACGAAAGTAATTCTCTTTGTCACAGTAATGTCTTATCAATTGTTGAAGATAAGAATAAAAACATGTGGTTTGGGACATACAATGGGTTGAGTGTGAAAAATTCTCAAACAGGTTCCTGGAATCATTTTCTGGAAAATAATCTGCAAACTCAAACTAACACTTATATTAATACATTATGTACCGATAAAGAAGGGGATATTTGGTTCGGAGGAGCTTCAGGTCTGTTCAAAATATCAACATCTGGCATTTATAAACTTAACGAAATAAAATTTCAAAATAAAATTAATAATCCAGAAAATAAAGACATTCTATCTGTTTTTTCAGATGGAGATTATGTGTGGGCTGCAGGCTTGCATACCGATCTTCTAAAAATTAACCTTGAAAACAATTATATCGAAAATTATAGCCCGACAGGAGTGAGATGTATTGATTATGAAGATGATAATCACCTGTTCCTTTTGACGGATGAGCAACTCCTTTCTTTCAATAAGGTTTCCAATAAGGTCGACAATACTATTGATAATTTGATTAAAAATCAAACAAAAATTCAGGATCCTCAGTATATATCACTGAGGCAGAAAAATAGTAATATATGGCTTGCAACCAAATTTGCAGGCTTGATTCAATACTCAAAATCTACAAAACGCTGCTATTTATATAATAAAGAAAATGGTCTTCCGAGCAATCAGATTTTATCTATTGAGATAGATAATAGCGACTGCGTATGGATTGCAACAGATAAAGGATTGTGTTTTCTGAATCCTATAACAAAAATAATAATTCCGTTTAAAGTGTTCTCAGGATCGGAGAAAGGTGTTTTTAATCTGAATGCATCATATATAAAACAAAACGGAGAAATTGTATTTGGGACAAAAGACGGTGCAGTTATTTTTGATCCTAAAAAGATGTTTGTCTCACCTAACAGAGCTCCGTTGGCATTTACAAACTTCTCTATTCTTAATAATAACTCGTCCAAAACGATAGAGAGTTTATCGGAGATTCCATTAAATGAATCGGGTGAAATTATACTTTCATATGATCAGAATAGCTTTTTAGTAAATTTTGAGGAGTTGATATATGGTCATACGATTCTCCCACGGTATACTTACAGACTCAATGGATTCGAAACCAATTTCTCTTCGCCAAGTACAGATGGTAAAGCTACTTTTTACAGTGTCCCTCCCGGAAAATATCAATTAGAAATAAGATCTTATTTTGCTGACAAAGAAGGTAAATATATATCGAGACTATTGAATATACACATAAGACAACCATGGTATAACACATTTTTAGCATGGTTGCTTTGGATTGGTTTGACGCTGACAATAATTATTTCGGTATACAGATATTTCAGACACCGGTTGGAGATTCGTTATTCAAACGAGAAAATCAGTTTTTTTATTAACGTTTCTCACGATATGAGAACGCCAATTACGCTTATTAAAGCACCTTTGGTCGACTTATTACAAGATACCAGCTTGGCGGCAACACAAAGATTTCTAGTCCAGATGATAAGTAATAATGTAGATAAGTTATTCGATATGATTAACAGAGTTCTGGATTTTGAGAAAACCGATGAACATCAAATGAAACTCAATGTCGAAGAATTTGAATTAAACGAATATTTAAAATCTGTCAATGATAATTTTTATACTTATGCAGAAGCAAATAATATTCAATTGTTGCTTGAAGAGACTTTGAACCCATTATGGGTAGTTTTTGACAAAGAAAAAATGGATATGATTATTGAAAATCTGTTATCTAATGCTATAAAATATTCAAAAGAAGATGGATTTGTCAAACTTCGGGCATATAATAAAGATAAAATATGGGGTGTTGAAGTGATTGACAATGGTATAGGAATTCCGGAGAGAGATAAAAAATTAATTTTCAAACGTTTTTACAGGGCTGATAATGCTATAAACTCTAAAAAGATTGGAAGTGGAATGGGACTTCTTTTAGTTCATAATTTGTCGAAACTTATGGGAGGAAAAGTGCTTTTTGAGAGTGAAGAAGGAGTGAAAACAGTTTTCAGACTAGAATTTCCACATTCCTCGATAATTTCAAAATTACATAAAGGGGACACAGAAAACATCACAACAGCTTCTAACAAAATTACAATAAATGACAAAGAGCTTCCTGTTCTGCTTTTTGTCGATGACAACAATGAAATAAGGGATTATTTGGCGGAGAGATTATCAAATAACTACGAGGTAATTTGTGCCGAATCTGCTGCTAAAGCCTGGAATATTTTATCCAACCGAAAAGTGGATATTGTGATTACAGATATTATGATGCCGCAGGTAAGTGGAATTGAGTTATGTAAGAAAATAAAGGCCAGTGATTCATTTGCTCATATACCTGTTATTCTTTTATCAGCTTTGGGCGATAAAAATGATATTATTAAGGGTCTCCAAATCGGAGCTGATGATTATATAACTAAACCTTTCGATCCAACAATATTAATTCAACGATTGGATAATATTCTCAGAAACAGATTGAAGCTAACGAAAATAATTACTAGTCAGAACACAGAAAACATTACAATAGATAATCAACCATTCCTAAGTGAAATAGATAAATTATTCATTGTGAAAGTGGATAAGTTTTTTGAATCAAACATTTCAAACTCAGAATATACCATTGAACATCTGAGCAGAGATATGGGAATGAGCAGAAGTGTACTTTACAACAAACTTAAAAATCTAACCGATTTGTCTCCGAATGATTATTTAAGAATAATAAGACTCAATAAAGCTGCTGAGCTGCTAAATTCTCAAGTATCATTTACTGTTTACGAAGTTGCTGAAAAGGTTGGTTATCAGGATGTAAAGTATTTTAGTTCATTGTTTAAGAAGACCTTTGGGGTATATCCAAGTCATTATCAGAAGAAGAAGTAGTATAAAAAAAATAAATTTACCTATTCAGAATTAAATGAACACTTTTTTTTGGAGATTATTAGCTGTATTATTTATAGAATTCTATGTGTTTAATGTTGCATTATCGACTGAACGACAAACATTGTCTTTAGATAAAGGTTGGCTATTTCATTCTGGTGATATTTCTTTTCCTAAAATTACCGGACACAACATGACATATTTAAGTGCTAAAGCCGGAACTGCCTGGGGAGCTGCTGCTCCCGATTTCGATGATTCGTCATGGGCAAGAGTCACTCTGCCACATGACTGGGCCACTGAACAACCCGTTAACCCAAATGCTAATATTTCACAGGGGTATAAAGACAGAGGAATTGGTTGGTACAGAAGATCTTTTAAAGTCTCAACAGAAGACAAAGGAAAATATTTTGAGATTCAGTTTGATGCAATTGCCAGTAATGCAATAATTTGGGTAAACGGAACGGTCTTGCATCGAAGCTGGTGTGGATATACTTCCATTTATATTGATGTAACCCCTTATTTAAATTACGGAGACAAAATTAATGTCATAGCTGTTCGTGTTGATGCTAATACTCAGGAAGGATGGTGGTACGAAGGTGCTGGGATTTATCGGCATACGTGGATGTTGGTCAAGTCACCTGCACATATTGAAACTGATGGAGTGTATGCAAATCCAATTAAAATAAGTGAGTGGGAATGGAAAATTCCGGTTGAGACAGAAGTATTTAATTCAAGTGAGAAAACGATTGAAATTCATTCTCAGATTCAAATCAATGATATTCACGGAACAATAATTACAAAATCAATTGACAATACAAGTTTAGCGCCATTAGAAAGAAAGACAATTAAGTCTACACTTTTTGTGAATAAACCTGTATTGTGGTCTATTGATAATCCTACACTTTATACTGTGAGTTCAAAAATTATTGATAAGGCAGGTAATGCAGATGAGGAGGTTCTTAAATGTGGTTTTCGTACTATTCGATTCGATGCCGATTCCGGTTTTTATTTGAATGATAAAAATATTAAAATAAAAGGTGTCAGCAATCATCAGGATCATGCCGGAGTTGGTGTGGCTGTACCAGATGCACTTTGGGAGTTTAGAGTGAGGAAATTAAAGGAAATGGGTGCTAATGCGTATCGTTGTTCGCACAATCCGCCGGCAAAAGAATTTTTGGATGTTTGCGACAGTTTGGGAATGCTGGTAATGGACGAAAACAGACATTTTAACACCTCCCCGGAATATCTGAATCAGCTAAAATGGATGGTAAAACGAGACAGAAACAGACCTTCGATAATCTTATGGTCGGTGTTCAACGAAGAACCAATGCAAGGCACTGAAAATGGCTATGAAATGGTTAGACGAATGTCTCATGCTGTGAAAGAACTTGACACAACACGCTGTGTTACTGCAGCTATGAATGGAGGTTTTTTCTCTGAGATCAATGTGGCACAAGGAGTTGATGTGGTCGGGTTTAATTATCAAATGGATAAATATGATGAGTTCCACTGTAAGAATCCGGAAATGAAGCTTACCAGTTCCGAGGATGTGTCAGCATTCATCGTTAGAGGCGAATATAAAACAGATAAAACAGAAAATATAACAGATTCGTATGATTCCGAATGTGCCCCATGGGGAGCGACACATAGAGAAGGATGGAAGGCTGTGGCGGAGCGTAAATATCTGGCGGGTTGTTTTATTTGGACCGGTTTTGACTATAGAGGTGAGCCGACTCCATTTGAATGGCCTTCAGTTAGTTCTTCTTTTGGGATAATGGATTTATGTGGTTTCCCAAAATCAGCCTATTACATTCATCAGGCACAATGGATTGAGAATAAATCTGTTTTAAACATTATTCCTCATTGGACCTGGCCTGCAGATAGTATCGGAAAAGATATAAAGGTGATGGTAGCGAGTAATGCAGATAGCATATCGTTATACCTTAATAAAAAATTTATATCTGGTCAACTTGTTGACAAATATGAGATGAATTTCTGGCTTGTTCCTTATGAACCCGGAACTTTAGAGGCACACTCATTTGTAAATAATAAATTGGTAAAAAAATCCACTGTTGTGACGACAACAGAACCTAAAGCAATAAAATTAACCGCATATCGACCTGGGTTAAATGGAGATGGTATCGATGCAATGCCGATAACAGTAGAAATAACTGATCAGAAAGGAAGACATATTCCTGTTGAAAATTCACATGTGAGTTTGTCAATAAAAGGGCCAGGTAAAATAATTGGTGTGGGCAATGGAGATCCCAGATCACACGAACCTGAAAAAGGCAATTCGATTCATCTTTTTAATGGTTTGGCGCAGATTATCATTCAATCAGAAGAAGGTGTCGGCGATATAGTTTTAACTGCCAAAGTTCAGGGATTGCCTGTCAGTGAGTTGAAAATACCTGTTGTTAGTTGCTCTCCAAAACCTTATGTTGGATTTAATAATACAACTAAAAAATTTATAATTGACAAATGGCTTTGCTCTCCTAGATCAGAGAAAAAGCCTGACCCAACGAGGAAAATAGAAGATAACGATATGAATAGCTGGGAACATATCCAAACCGGAAGTAAAACTCCATTAAATAAAGGTAGCTATGTCATTTACAGGACAAAAATAAATAAGCAAAATAATAATTACAAAAGAATGAGTTCACTTATTCTGTGTAATACAACAGGAATAAAAGAAATCTGGGTTAACGGCAAAAACGCTGAAATGAAAATTGATAATGCAAATAAGAGCATAAGTGTGTCTTTAGCAGATATAGAAACAACTGGTTATGTTTCAATTTTATTTCAAAGTGAGAATAATTCAATCGGAATTGACAAAGCTATAGTAATTAATAATTAAATAATTTCATGAGTAAGAACATTTTTATATTTAGTTTTTTTTTGACAATTGTTTCTCAAATATATGGAGAAAAAATTCAAAACCTGAAAATCACAGACGATCAATGGAAGTTTAAAACCGGTGATAGCATTGAGTGGGGTAAGGAAGATTATACTGACGATAAATGGAGAACTATTTCGTGCAAAAACCAATGGGAATTTCAGGGATTTGGTGGTTACGATGGTGTAGCATGGTACAGAAAACAAATTGTGTTTCCTGCAATTTTTTGGACTGAAATAAAATCTGATTCTTGTGTAACTATGGTTTATGTGACCAATGATGAGGATGAGTTATACGTGAACGGGCAATTAATAAAGAAACAACCACTCAGTGCAAGTGTAACCGGAAAATCAGGTTCAAACCGAAAGTATATTATACCTCTCGGTGTTTTGAAAAAAAACAAAGCTAATGTTTTTGCAATTAGAATAAAAAACAAAA
>Ga0209417_1004401_pt1 | contig 16891 bp, 10 predicted proteins | sample RifGroF2_FD_184002 | JGI IMG/M metagenome (GOLD analysis project Ga0209417, IMG submission 184002) | Groundwater microbial communities from Rifle, Colorado, USA - Groundwater F2 (SPAdes) (version 2) | ecosystem: Environmental > Aquatic > Deep subsurface > Groundwater | place: Rifle, Colorado... | reverse complement strand
TTATATTATCCATCAATTTGGCATTCCCGTTGATGCTATTTTGTTGTAAATACATTAACCCATCAAATTCAATCCAGGAATACACTTCTGTCTTCATTGCATCTTCCTTCGTTTTTACAATAGCATTATAAACTTCTGCAGTTCCATCACTCCCGTGTGAAGGCATCAATGTGATATTTAACTTAGGACTAGCAAGTCTGGCTAACCGGTATGCAGCCGGAGTAATGGCATTTACTGAGCAATATATTCCTGCTTTCAAATTAATATTTTTGTCTGTAATAGTTCTTTGACTACTCAATACTTCAATTGAATGGGCAATAATCCCTATCTGAGTATACAAATTATTAAGATCAGGTTGCGTAGGTCTAATTACAGATAAAACAACACTGTCTTTAGCAATCTCAGGAGGAAAGTATTTATTCAAGGTCGATAAAACTTCTTGATCGGTGCATTTTGAACCCCAACCACCTGTTTCTTCAGTAATTAACTCCAAATCGTCAATGCCTGGATAAGATTTTATTATACTCTTACAAATTTCGACGGTTTTTTCAACAGAGTATAACCTGGGTTCCATTGAAAACTGAACCCGAAATCCCAATTCTTTTGAATACGAAATGAGTTGTCTCATCCAATTCATAGCTACTTTACTTCTTGTCTTTTCGTTATCATATATTTTTTCGGCAAGTGGCATACAAAACAGGGTATCATTGAATCTGACTTTCTTAAATAATTCATTCCCAAACATGTGATGTTTATGACCATAAAAGAAATCACCTGCATATTCAAATGCCTTATTATCAGCATTTTTTTCATTATACCAATGCCCGGGGTAACTGTGTATTGTTATTTTATTAAACCGAAGTCGAACAAGATTTCTCAGATATTCTTTTGCCTCTTCAATTGGGTATGATGATATATCCATAGAAAAATTAACATGTTGTCTGATTCCTCTGTAACGAACTTTAGGAGTTATTACTTCGTTTAAATTTTTCAGGGCATTCAAATTAAATTTGGAAGGAACTGTAATTCCTGAAATATCAAACGTATATCCAACTTTTTCCAATAGTGAATGTAGAGCATTCGTAACCGAAATTGCATCTTCACCTTCCAGAGTAAACTCCCTGTTCCCAGTTGATTTATGAGAGAATTTTCCGTTCCGATAGGAGTCGTTAATTTTTAATTTGAATGTGTATGTTTGGGTTACACCTTCAGCTTCTAATACTTTTCCAAAGAGAGTTTGAATTTCACTTTTTGTGAAATTGAGATTTTGTTCTTTTGTTTCACCTATACACAGTATCTTTAATCCCGAAATTGCATACGATTGTGTGAAAAATGCAATAAGTAAAAAGAACGAAATAAGTCTTCTCATGATACAAATTCTTAAATAATTAGTTTTCAAAAAAATTGAATTATTGATTCTGAATACCAATCTTATTAAATTGTACAGCTTTGAATTTGGGGATTAATTTAAAAACTTCGGCATTTGGTTTTAGTTCAAAATTCATTTTATCAAAATCTACAAAAATGGATGTATCACAGGTGTGGTAATTTCTTCCTACATTCGACCATTCGGCCCCGGACGTTCCGGTCCCTCCTCCATTGCTAATCATTCGAACATTTACAAATACATTGTCCTGAATGTAATTCCTCTTGGGCATGCCAACATGGTCTTCAAAATAATTTACAAGCGCAGGATAAGCTATTGAATACGGAGGTTTTTTGAAATTTACAGCATCTAATCGTTGCTGAAATAAACCACCTTCTGCTGTTAAATTTTTAGCCCAATGCATAAGCCTGTTGTCGAGATGATAAGCTAATTGCTGATTAATGAAAATGTTGTGTTTGTAGGTGTTATCATTACCTCCTCCAATCATCACTGTTTTTGAACCAGCCTTGTAGAAAATATTTCCTGTAACTTCCATTCCGCAAGCGCCATCATCGTGATAAACTGCCATAATTACACCATGGTCGTTTCCTATATGATGGAAAAAATTGTATTGAACTTTATTCCCAAACTCACTTGGATCACGTCCGTAATATATAGCTCCCATATCATCGCCATCAGTTACGGCATGGTGAATAATGTTGTATTCAATCAAGTGGTTGTTGCCATGCAAAAGAATAGCACTTCCCGGACAGTTATAAATCTCGTTGTGACGAATAATATTACCTACTCCATCGATATTGATACCAACTTTATAGGATCTGTCGAGGCGATTAAAATCGTGAATACGACAATTTTCAATTACATTATTTCCCGACTCAAGCGTTAATCTGTCGCCTCCACCCATACTGATTCCCCCTGTGCCTGTATTGTAAATATGACATCCGGAAATAACATGTCCATTACCGGCTTCACGATTAAAAGTGGTGTTGTTGTAAATATGAGCCAAAATACTTCCCAGTACCCTCGAAGTTGGTTTGCCTGTTCCGGCGTGTCGTAAATGGTCGAAAGGAGCAATGCCTTTACCCACACAAACACCCACTTGTCCAAGATTTCTGAATGTACAGTTTTCAATGCGGTTGTTATTTCCTTTTTCAATATAAATACCCATTCCACGTGAGCATTCAAACGTAATATTTCTGAAATAAATGTTCGAGCCATTCTCTATAACCACCATTGGATCTTCTAAAATTGACAATTCAATGCTGGTTAATTCACCTGGCGGAGGGAAAAAGTAAAGTTTTCCCTGCTCGCGGTCAATGAAGTATTCACCTGGCTGGTCAATTTCTTCCAAAAGATTATAAGCATACCAACGGTGAAATACTTTGCCGCTCTCGAAACCATACATTGTTGGCTGAGCAGTGGTGATCGTTTTGTTGGCAAAATCAATATTGGCAACTTTTACGGCATCGTCGGCATAGCCATACTTGAAGAATCCGGAAATCCAGACTTCTTTTGCATTTTTCCATCTGTCTGGCCTATCTACATTGTACGTAAATATACCACCCCTGTTTGAAAAATCGTCGTTTCTTGGTATTGATCCTTTATCCACCACTTTTACAATACGAGTCATACTGTCATTAGGCCATCGGGATAGTGTCATGGCTGTCTGATTGCAGAAAAGCTCCATGGGTGCTGATTGATAGGGACGACCAAACCCCCGCGGAGCAAGTGTTCCATAGTTTTTTATCCCTAACGCTTTCAAATCAACCTGAAGAATCTTTCCTTTTGCTTCAGAAACTAATCTGTTCAGAATGTTTTTATCTGATACGATAGTTGCTCTTTTAATAGGAATTGAAATGCCACCTGTAAAACTAACTTTTTCTCCTGGATATGCACTGAAAATGACAGGATTATTCTCATTCCCGGAATCTGAAACATCTAATTCAACACTCTTGTCTAAACGATACGAACCCTGACGGAATAAAACAGTTACTGAGGTGTTACTCTTTGTTTTTATCGTTTCACGAATTGCCGTAACAGCTCTTTGAATGGTTGCAAATGGTTTGTTTATAGAGCCGGTATTTGTGTCTTTTCCCTTTGGGGAGACATAAAAGCTTACACTTCCTATATTAGCAAAAGTATTAATTAAGAATAGTGATAAAATGAACGTTAAGAGTGCCTTTTTCATTTTTTATTTACCTTGTAGCATTACTTTTTAACAACCAATACCTTTGATGTGGAGATTTTTTTTGCAATATCATTTAGAACAACCAAGTACAACCCATTTTCTCTTGCCGTCATATCGATAACTTTGCAGTTGAATTCCTCCATAATCTTCTGACCAAATATATTAAATACTTCAACTTTAATATTATCATTGTTTTCGTACTTAATTTGGATTTTATCACAGGTTGGATTAGGAAAGATTTGAAAACTCTCGTTCATTAAATTTGTTCTTATGTCAGTGTAATTTCCCGAAGGATCATAAACTTCTCTAACATCGGGTATTTGTATTGATGAACCCGGAATCCATTGTTGCAAACCATACTCATACGCACCGGCATCGGGTGCTGAGCCTATATAACCATCGGTAATGCCATCAATATGAACACCATAGTCTATTGCCGGTGAATTAGCTTTTAATGTATAGTCAAAGGTAATTAAATCATTAAAATTAGGTGCTGATGTTACAAGATTTTTTATGAACGTTGTTCCATAGAGAAATGACTTATCCGATAAATTGTTTTGTACAATTTGATTTTCAATTGATCCCGACTCACGTGCACTTGCTATGGTTTTATCGCATCCCCAGACTGTATTGTTGTAAACCTTATTATTTACAGACGGTTGATTTGTTTGAATTCCATTTATGCAATTCCATACTACATTGTGATGAATTATATAAGCTGTATCGGCAGCATCCAGATAAATACCCATACTCATATGTTTTGCTTTATTGTCATGAGCCCAGTTATAGGCGATATGAGACCCATCTCCATTTGAATGATACGCATAGGTTATGCCAAGATCTTGGTTTAGAAATCCACAATCATACATATCGTTATATGTGATGTCTGTTTTGCTGCATAAGCGGTTTATTACCACCGATCTGGCTGTTCTCCGTAAAGTGTTACGTGTTATTTTATGTCCCGTTCCTAAAACTGATATGGGCCCACAATCAACTGCTTCCCAATCGCAATTCTCCACGATGCAGTTTTGAACCGTATTGTTCATTCCCCCTACACTTATCCCATCGCCCCAACTATTTGCTACATAGCAGTTTTTTATTTTATTGCCAGTACCTGATACTGCTAAACCCTTACCTACCCATCCTGTTATTCCATAATTTGGAGCATTTTGTTTGAGCCTGGTCCAACCATTTGAAAAATCAAAGAACGGAATTGGGAAATGTACACTTCCTCCATCCATTGTGCATCCCTGAGCACTTTCAAACGATACAGTTGACCACACAAAATGGATATTCTGTATGTCAATAAAAAATTTTCCTGTACAATCAAAGCCATACGTACGGGTACGAGCTTCAAATTTTAGTGTATTTATTTCCGAAGGATTTTCGGGGCAATAATATAGAGTATCCTTTTGCCAATGCCATTCGTTGATAGTGTCGAGTGCATTGAGGTGTTTGATAATATAACCCATTCCTGCACCCCCATAGATTCCATTGAGCGTACCGTTCCAGGGACTTGAGCGAATGGCACAGTTGACCTGATTCCCGTTCGATGCATCAATACTGCCTTTATGAGCAATCCATTTACTCCCAACAACAATGATTGCTGTGCCCCCTTTCCAAAAGTTTTGAGTAAAATTCGTTCCCGAGAATGTGGCGAGAGAACTTGTTCCCGTTGTAGGTATGTAAACACCCTTCCAATCTGCTTTACTCATATAATCTCCTCTGAAATTTGGCCAACGGGCTTCGTTGGCCATTTTCTTGTTTACACTTAATTGAGTGACATATTTTGGATAATATGCTTTAAATATCCCATTTTTATAGGGCTCCCATCCACCTACCGAATCAGTACCTACGATGTATACTTTATCATTTTCAAAGTTTTTGAAAGTGATATGTGCTGATGAAGTCCCATTGTTCTTAGGCTTAACCGCTTCGCGGTAAACACCTGCTTTTATGTAGCAGACATCTCCCGGAACCATGAGGCTGGCTGCCTTCTGAATAGTTCTGAAAGGTGACTCTAGTGTACCGGCATTAGAATCGGATCCGGAAACCGATACATAATAATCTGCCCATACATGTAGAGAGATTAAAAAAAAGATTGCTGTAATTAATGCCTTCATAATTCTATTTTTTACGTTACTATATTTAATTTGATATAATGAGAATTTCATATATATTCTATCTCTTAAGCTGTGCAAAGTAAACGAAATTAAAAAGTATATTAAATAGAAAATAACCTGATTTATATGGAATAATTTCTGATTTTTCCATTTTTTAGCTATATTTGCGTTGAAAAAATCACAAACAATAAAATTATGGCTAAAGTAAAAGACGGTTTCTTAGGTGAAAGGTCAGTTCATGTACCAAAATCTTTAATTAAGGAACAATCGAATGATGAATTCTGTAATATACTGAACATTAGCGATATAGGCTATTATCCCAAAGCAAAATATCACTATAGAAAAAGAACAAACGAAGAGTCTACTGATTATCTTTTAATTTATTGTACTGAGGGTTATGGTTGGTATGAATTGAGAGGTATAAGATATAAAGTAAAGCCTCACCATTTTATTATATTACCAAAAGGACATGCACATGTTTACGCAAGTGATATTAAGGAACCATGGACAATTTACTGGATACATTTTAATGGCGAAAAGGCAATTTTTTTTGCTAACGGTTTTGATAAACTGACACCTATCACTCCGGAAAAAGACTCTAGAATTGAAGAACGAATTCAACTTTTTGAAGAAATAATTAGCATCTTGAGAGAAGGATATTCAATAAACAATTTACAGTATTGCACTTCACTTTTAATACATTTTTTTGCAACAATAAAATATTTAAAGCAATATAGAGCGAGTGGACACGAAAGAAACACTCAAATCGATTTGGTTGATCAGGCTATCCACTACATGCGTGAAAATATTAATAAGAATATTACACTTAAAGATATCGCAGACTATGTGCAATATTCACCTTCACATATTTCTTCATTATTTAAACAAAAAACAGGATATTCACCGCTTAACATGTTTATTGATTTAAAACTAAAGAAAGCATCTTACTATCTTTGCTTTACAGATCTAAAAATCAATCAGATATGCATGATGATTGGTATTGAAGATCCGCTCTATTTTAGTCGTATTTTCACAAAAAAAATGGGCATGTCGGCCACAGAATATAGAAACACTCACAAAATTGATGTTTAATCGCGAATACTGGTCACTTAAAAAATCTGAATACAGTATTTAAACCAAACATCCCCAAGTGGAATTTTCAATAGAAACACCCTGATGATTCACATCCATTTCAGCTACTTGATTCAAATGGAAGTGTGCTTTTTCAGTGTTGCCATATCCTAAATATCCTAAGCCGAGAACATGATGGCAATGGATTTTATTACGGAAAGTCAGGTCATCGTCCCAAATAAGTAAGTCAGGCAATGATACCGCAAAGTAATCGAGTTTGATTTGATCATTCAGATGTTTTTGGCCATAAGCGATAAGTTTGTCAAATCGAGAGTATGCTTCTTCTTTTCTTCCCAGTTTGAGTAAGGCTAACCCCTGATAAAAAATCTTATTGGGCTTTTGGTCATTGTAAAAAATCGCTGCTGCCGGTTCAGAGCTTCCTTCTTTTGCTAATTCCCAATATGCTTTTGCTTTTTCCATACCCCCTAATCCTTCGTAAGCACAACCAAGCCAATAATGAAAATCATTTTCCTGTGCGCCATGAAGTTTTCCTTCACCCAGATTATGTGGATATTCCAGGCATTCGAGCAATAAATTGATGGCGGATGTGAAATTTTTGCTTGAAATTGCTTGTATTGCCAACTCCACCCTTGCTATCTGATATTGCGCCGGAACTTTGCCTTCCCCTCCTTCCCATGGGTGGAACAATCTGCTGTTGATCAAGCCAATAGCTTTAGTATAATATCCAAGCTGATTACACAATGTTACAAATTCAAGATACAAATCATCGCGTTGTTCAACCAGGTTGAAATGTAATTCCAAAAATTCCATTCGTTTAGCATGTGGCCGGCAAAGACGTTTGTACAATTGGTCTAATTCCATCAAAATACGTGCGTCGGTCGTATCCAGCGCAAAAGCTTTTTCAATATAATCTACTGCTTTTTCTGCCTGATTGAGCTTGTTGAAATAGGCTAAAGACAGGTTTCTCAATACAGTTGGGAACGTATGGTCGAGTTCCATCGATTTTTCCCAGCATGCAATAGCTTCGGTATATTGACGTTTGTCGTACCACAGATTTCCAATGTAAAAAGGTGCTTTTGAATCATTCGGATTTGCTTTTTGAGCTGATTCCAATGCAAGATTTGGGAAACAGTATTCCGGCGCATGTGCAGCAGCTTTTTCAAAAACTGATTTTGCTTCTTTGTCAGCTAATTTTAATGCCCATGCCTTATAATAAAAAGTCATGGGAGTTGTTTTACAAGTATAAATCCCCACATCCAATATAGAAACGGCTTCGTCATAAAATCCAGCAGCAATATAATCCAACGCAACTATCTCATAAGTATGAATTTCGCCACGCATAAGTTGATTCATTTCTGTTAAAACCGCAGCATTAGCCGTCAACAAATACTTTTCAAAACGACACCCATAATTAAATACATCCAGTTGCAACGAATCGTTAATCCAACTTAGCGCCTCATCTTCTCGTTTCTGCTTGCGCAAAATGGTTGTTTTTAGGGCACGTGCTTTATGGTTATGCCAGTTGCGAACAAGCGATTTTTCTACCTCATAAAGCGCATCACTTGATTTATTATTTAAACATGAAATTTGTGCACAGCCAAAAAATCCGGCATCCTGCATAGCCGCATTCCATGTCGATTTGTAAAAAGCATCGTAAGCTTCTTTGGTTTTGCCCTGATATTGCAATGCCAAACCAAGATTATAGTGAGGTTCACCATCGTAGGGATTTGGATTGCGTCGCAACTGTGTTTCAATGGCTTTGCGAAAATGCGTTTCTGATTCCGAAAACTTTCCGCGACGAAGCAACCAAAGTCCCATGGCATTATTGTTGCGCACATCTGAAGAATCTCTTTTTAACGCTTCCAAATAATAATCGGTGGCATTGTAGGTGGCATGTCTGTATTGTTCCAAATGTAAACCGGTGAGGTACAATTGTTCACAAGTAGGGGTTTCTTCGGGCGATAAAGCTGGTTTAGCTGCTTCGGCTATCGGACGCTCTACTTTTTCGGTTTTTATACTTAGTAATTCGCGACCATTTTCTTTGAAAACAGTCAAACATAATTCTGCAAGAGGTATTTCGCCAACAAAAACATCTTTTATGTAAACCGACTCAGGTGATAAATCCACAAAATCCTCTAAAAGTGGAGCACTGTTTCCTTCTCCATTTTGAATAGGGGTATAATTGAGGAGTATTTTTACATTTTTATGTTTTGAAGTAACAAATACTTTTGCAATTACTATGTCACCCACTTTGTCCATGTTCATCAATACATCCTGCGAAGCATTTTTTACAATACCCAATTCGCGATAAGGCAGGAAATATTGCGTAAATGTTTTTTCCTCGTACGGATTGAGCCATGAAAAATCAGGTTGATTATCGGTAAAAACACCGGCCATCAATTCAATGTAGGGCCCATCTTCGTCAGTCAGATTGCGATCCCACGCTTTGCCAAAATCACCATTTCCCCATGTCCATTGTTTTTTGCCGGGCGACACATGATGATTGGCCACATGAAGCACACCTGCCTGCGTATCGTTTTCGTAGCCTCCCACAAAGTTAAATTCCGAGTTAATAGCCATATACGACGTTGGAACAGGAATATTTTTGTAGTTTGAAATATCCACACCAGCCGAATAATCAATTTTGTAATAGGTTCCGGTGGCTATCGGAAATGTAGATACATCACGTTTCCCATGATCAAATACTGCATGTACATCGGGAGGAAAAACCGATTGATAGAAATCGTTTACCGCTACTGCCGGATTAGCCCACCACAGAAAAGTTTGCGGAACAGGCGTTGGATTATATAATTTCCCTTTAATTTCTAAATAGGCTTTCCCGGGATACAAAGTAAATCCGGCCATACCTTTTTGGTGGAACATTTTTTCGTTTTCGTTCACCCACACGGTTACACTACCATCAGCATTGCGTTCGATGCTGTGGTCGACCGGCAGAAAAGTGCTCGGACGGTGATGTTGTGGCCAGTTAAATTCAATACCACCCGAAATCCACGGGCCTGTCAAACCAACCAAAGCCGGTTTAATTACCTGATTGTAATAGATAAAATGGCGCTGTTTAATTTTGTCGTAAGCCATTTGCACCCGACCGCCTAATTCGGGTAAAATCATAATTTTAATATATTCGTTTTCTAAAAATACAGCTTTATATATTTTATCGTTCTTTTCGTCGACAATTTTTTCAATTACGGGATATGGATACACCACGCCGCTACTTCCCTGATAAACACGCTTTTCAAGAAATATCGGATTTTTTTCGGGCTCACCTATTTCGTAAGTGGGAATAGCGACGTCTTCGTTCCACACTTTGACTTCACTCCGTTCTACAGTACTTTTAATTAAATATGCTGTTGTATTTTCCATTTTTGTTACTAACAAAACAATTAAACTTTTCTATCTTTTTATTTAACCAATTCTTTTTCAATACCTTCCAGACTTTTCCCTTTTGTTTCGGGTAGTTTCATCAAGATAAATACAAAACCTCCCAAACAAATGGCTGCATACACCCAGAAAGTGCCGGCTGCCCCCAACGAAGAATTTAACAAAGGGAATGTATACGTAAGTATAAAACAGGCAATCCACAGGGCAAATGTGGACAAAGCCATCGCAGCTCCACGAATGCGGTTAGGGAAAACTTCGGAGAGTATTACCCACACAATGGGTGCCAGCGACATGGCGTAAATAGCAATAGCAATGATTACTAACGATAAAACAGCAATGCCTTTCAGTTCAAAATAATATGCACTTCCCAATAGTATGTAGGTTGCAGCTAAACCTACAGAGCCCAAAACCATCAACTTCTTTCGTCCCCATTTATCCACTGTAAACATAGCTACTAATGTAAAAACAAGGTTTACACTTCCGGTAATTACAATATTGAATAATGTATCGCTCACGCCGTAGCCGGCAGCAGTGAAAATCTCGTCGGCATAATTAAATACGGTATTGATGCCGCACCATTGTTGGAAAACTGCCAACACAACGCCAATAACAAGAACTGTTCTGAATTTGGGTTTAAATAATTCTTTAAAATCAACTTTTTCGCTTGCATCATTCAACGTTGCCTGAATATTCGCCATTTCCTGGCGTGCATAGGCTTCACCACCAATTTTTATAAGTGTGGGTAAGGCTTTTTCGGGCTTTCCTGCTTTAATTAACCAGCGCGGACTTTCGGGGAGTAGAAATGTGAGTACTAAAAATACAGTAGCTGGTACCCCACAGGCATAAAACATCCAACGCCAACCCGTTTGTCCATTCCACGATGCGCGTATAAATTCATCGCTTGCGCCATTGGGTACAGCGTCGGCAATAAGCAAATTCACGAGTTGTGCTCCCAAAATTCCGATAACGATAGTAAACTGGTTCAGAGAGACAAATTTGCCTCGTACGTGTGTTGGAGCTACCTCGGCTATATACATTGGTGACAGGGCTGAAGCAAGACCAATGCCAACACCTCCTACTATTCGAAACCAAACGAATATGTCGAAACTGTTTGAAAGTCCGGTACCCAAAGAAGCCATTGTAAATAAAAATGCAGATATAAGCAATGGCCATTTTCGCCCAAACTTATCGCTAATGTAGCCAGAAACAGCAGCACCCACTATACATCCAATAAGTGCCGAACTCATGGCCCACGCCTGTAAATCAGGCTGATTGGCAATATCGAAAAAACGTTCGTAAAAGGGTTTTGCACCGCCAATAACCACCCAGTCGTAGCCAAATAATAAACCTCCTAAAGCTGATACTATCGATATGGAGAGTATGTATTTTTGATTGAAATTTTTATGCATAGTGTTTTTGTATAATGTTTTTAATCGACTTTCTGAAATTCATTGCAAAGGAACAGCAAAAACAACATTTATTATATAGATTATATAATAAACTATATGGATATTTTTATTATAACCTGTTAGGTTTTTACATAACAAGAAGAGCTATGCTCTTTTGTAAAGTTACAAAAAAAAAAAAATGATAACCATTTATTAGCCTAATTATGAGGACAGTATGAGCGGGGTATTACAAAGTCGGACATCTAATATGTATGTTGCAAAAGATAAAGCTAGCACTATCAAGTTGAAAAAACAACCCCGTGAATAAAGTTGTGTATATGGGTAAAAAGTCAGATATTTGTCTTTGGTTTTGCTAAATTAATTAAAATAAATATAGTATGTTTAATATTAAAAACAAAGTAGCTGCCGTTACCGGTGGCGGTGGCGTGTTGGGCAGCAATATTTCGAAAGGCCTCTTGCAGGCCGGAGCAAAAGTGGTAATCCTCGATATTCGTGCCGAAGTATTGGAGCAAAAAGTTGCAGATTTGAAACAATACGGCGATGTAACCGGATTAGTTTGCAACGTATTGGACGAAGATAGTCTGAAAAGTGTATGCATGGAAATTGAAGGAAAATTTGATGGTATAGACATTTTGATAAACGCTGCCGGAGGAAATACACCTGGCGGCACATTGGCCGAAGACAAAACTGTTTTCGACATGAAAATAGATGATTACAACAAAGTGGTGAATCTGAACTCCAACGGAACGGTTTATCCTTGCCTTATTTTTGGTGAAAACATGGCTCGTCGTGGATCAGGCAGCATTATCAACGTATCGTCGATGGCTACTTACAGTGCCATTACACGTGTTCCCGGTTATTCGGTGGCCAAAACAGGCATCAATATCTTTACACAATGGCTAGCTATGGAACTGGCTACGAAATTTGGTGATAAAATACGTGTAAATGCTATAGCACCGGGCTTTTTTATTGGCGATCAAAATCGTGCTGTACTAATCAATCCCGATGGTTCACTTACCGAGCGTAGCAAAAAAGTAATTGCCAAAACGCCTATGAAACGCTTTGGAAATATTGATGAACTCAATGGAATTGTTCAGTTTCTTTGCTCCGATGCAGCAAGCTTTATTACGGGTGCCATAATTCCTGTGGATGGAGGATTTAGTGCGTTTAGCGGCGTGTAAAATCATTTACAATTATGCAATTTACAATTTACCATTAACTTAAAAATCTGATCTATTGAACAAACAACTATAAAAAAATGGCTTTAGAAAAAACATGGCGTTGGTTTGGCGCAAATGACACGGTAAAACTCACCGACCTGAAACAAATGGGCGTAGAAGGCGTGGTAACTGCCTTGCATCACATAAAAAATGGCGATGTGTGGCCGGTTGAGGAAATATTAAAAATGAAAACCGAAATCGAAAAACACGGTTTGCGCTGGAGTGTGGTGGAAAGTTTGCCTGTAACCGAAGGTATCAAAACCAAAACTGCCGATCGCCCGCGACTGATTGAAAACTACCGTCAATCGTTGCGTAACCTTGGCGCATGTGGCATCGATACGGTGTGTTATAACTTTATGCCAGTGCTCGATTGGGCTCGTACAGACTTGCATTACATGTTGCCGTCGGGTGGCGAAGTGATGTACTTCGATTTTCCGAAATTTGTGGCTTTCGATGCTTTTATTCTCAAACGTCCCAATGCTGTGAATGAGTATCCTGCTGATATTGTGGCAAAAGCAAAAGCCATTTTCAACGATATGACAGCCGAAGAAGCCGAACTGTTAGCCTACAATATTATTGTTGTAACGCAGGGCTTTATCAACGGTACGGTGGATGGCTCTACGCCTGATTACAAAAAGGTTTTCCTCGATTATATTGCTACTTATAAGGACATTGACCGCGATGTGTTGCGCAATAACTTAGCTGATTTCTTGCGCGATGTGGTTTCTGTGGCCGAAGAGGCTGGCGTGCGATTGTGCGTTCACCCCGACGACCCGCCATTTCCGGTGTTGGGCATGCCACGCATTGTAAGCTCGCTCGAAGACTTGGAATGGATATGCAATGTCGTGGATTCGTCTGCTAATGGTATCACTTTTTGCACCGGCTCTTTGTCAGTTCGTCGCGAAAACGATTTGGTTGGAATAGTTAAGAAGCTCGGACATCGCATTCACTTTACACATTTGCGCAACAATATGTTTAGTGAAAATGGTTGTTTCTACGAATCGGGACATATCAACGGAACCATACAAATGGCACCTATCGTAAAAGCCCTGCTCGAAGAACAATACCGCCGTAAAGCCGAAGGTCGTACCGATACACGCATTCCGTTCCGTCCCGATCACGGTGTAAAAATGCTCGACGATTTCACACGCAGTGCCAATCCAGGTTATCCGTTAATTGGTCGTATGCGTGGTTTGGCCGAAATTTTGGGCATTGAAGCGGGTATTGAATATGAGATGAATCTAAAAAAACCACTTAGGTACATAAGATTACAATAAATGCCGAATTTAACTAATATTCCCATTATTAATTGGATATTTCGGTTTAAAACTCCCGCCTTCTCGGATAAAAATGACATTTAAACCTTACTTTTTGTCATTCTTTTATCTCAACATTATTCCGGTATTCGACTGGTGTTAAACCGGTTCTTTTCTTAAAAAACACCGGAAAATAATCCGGATTTTCATAGTTCAGACTATAAGCTATTTCTTTCACTGATTGTGAGGTGGTTGAAAGTAATAATTTGGCTTCGTTCAATTTCAATTCTACCATATATTTTGAGGGAGATGTTCCGGTAAACTCCTTGAAAGCCCTACGAAAACCTGAATAACTGATATTCAGTGTTCTGGCAATATCTTCGGGTGTAATGCTTTTATACACTGATTCCCGCATGATTACTTTTGCTTTATTCATTTTCTGAATCAGATCTTCATTAGACCCAGAATGTGCATGACGATGCCGGATAAAGCCTGTTGATATCCGGCCCTTTCTTCGTTAGCAATTTCAATGGCTTTATGGTATAAATCAACAATTCTTTCATTCAGACCAATATTGAATACCGGCGGACGATTGATAAAAAATCCTTCTTCAACGATTTTATTGATAATATCACCTTTAAAACCAATCCAGTACTCATTCCAACCCGACTTTTCAATGGGTTTGTAAGTATGCCACACTCCGGGCATCAGGAAAAACATCTTTCCTTCAGTAATAAAACAGGTCTGCGGACTGTTGCTGCCAAAAGTAAAAACTCCATTCCCATCAGTGATGTACAAAAGCTGAAATTCATTCAGAATGCGGCCTTTTTCGGGATTAAAGTAATAACCTGAAGGGTGATCTTTGGGAGGATAAGTATCATTTCCTTCAATTTGCTGATGACCAACTGTGGTAACAGTTAAACCCCAGAGTTCATCTTCCTCGGAGGTAACCATATAATTAATATTCTTATTTGTTTGGTGATTCATAATATATAGATTCTAAAAGATTTTGACTTCACAAAAATAAAGAAATATTCTCATTACAGAGATAAGGACATTTTTTAAAAAGAAAAAGGATGCAACCAGATGCACCCTCTTCTCTCTCTTAAAAACAAATAAAAATCAATGAATCAAATTAGGAAGGATCAATGAAAAAATCAATATCAACATACCTGTTACCAACACTACAATGGTTTTTGTTCCGGCACCCTTCCATTCTTTCAGAAGAATCCCCCATACATTGCTGAAAGTAACATTCAGCGACATTAATATACTCCACGAGAAAGCCATCATTACACTTCCTTCGGTCAGGTAACTTTTACCCAGCGCCAAACCGAAAAACTGCGAATACCACAGAATACCTGCCAAAGCACAAAACAACACATTGTTAACAAATACACCTCCTGACACTTTGAAATAATCGTTTCCAGTCTTGTTTTTCACATTCTGAAAGATACAGTAAACAGCATTGGTGATAAAACCTCCCAACGTAATCATCAATATGGCCGGCAAACCTGCAAACAAAGCTGATGATCCCAACTCAATGGCGGCAATTTTTATCGGTTCGGCCGCTTCGAGTCCCAGACTGAAACAGGCGCTCATCACCCCTGCCAACAATGCTACCAACAAACCTTTGCCCAGGGCAAAGTCTTTTACGGCAGCCACTTTTTGTTCGGCAGTCATATTTTTAGAACGCAAACTTCCGGCATAACCGATGACCGCGATACCTGCGATGGCAATACTTACGCCTATCAGTAACACAAGCCCTTTGCCTGAAAACAAATCCGTACCAACCATCATAGCAGGTATTAATGTCCCGAAAGCAGAGCAGGTTCCTAAAGCGATGGATTGTCCCAAAGCCACCCCCAGATAGCGCATGCTTAAACCGAAAGTCAACCCTCCGACACCCCAAAGTGCCCCGTAGAATAATGCTTTCAGTGCGGCACCTTCTCCTGCCGACAATACTTCTAACAAAGAATGTCCCTCAGGCACTGCCAGTAAGGCTCCCAAATAGGGGAAAACCAACCAGGCAAAAATGCCCTGTACCAGCCAGAAGCTTTCCCATGCCCAGGTTTTTACTTTTTTGATGGGCACGTAGGAACTTGATTGTCCCATACTGCCCAAAGCGATAATTAATAATCCGACAAGTGTGTTCATGGTATTTTCGGTTTATCGTTTGATGGTCACTTCTTTCTCATACAGCTGAATATCGGCAATGTAAGCCTCACCGGCAATAACACCTTTTTTCAGACAGTAGTAATCGAAAACAGCCGCCCATGGCAACGATTTTGCTTCTTCGAGCAATGCCAGTCGTTCAAAATTCTGACCTTTTGCTTCATACTCACGCAATTGAGCGATGGGTTCGAGCAAAGCCTGTAACAAAGCTTTTTGCGTGGCACGAATACCGACCACATAAGCACCGATACGGTTGATGGAAGCATCAAAATAATCCAGTCCCACATGTACCCTGTCGAGGGCATTGGCACGGATAATTTCCTGTGTCAGCGCCTGTAGCTCATCGTTCAGAATCACCACATGATCGCTGTCCCAACGAACACCGCGACTCACGTGCAACATGATTTCAGGAGCAAAAAGGAGTAATGAAGATATTTTGTCTGAAATAACTTCGGTTGGATGAAAATGACCTGAGTCAAGTGTAATCATCTTGTTGTTGGCAACCCCGTAACCCATGTAGAATTCATGAGAACCTACCACATAACTCTCACTGCCGATACCAAACAACTTACATTCAATGCTATCGAGCATATAGTCGTCATTGGTTTTGTATTCAAATATTTTATCGAGTGATTCTACATG
>Ga0209417_1004400_pt1 | contig 16895 bp, 17 predicted proteins | sample RifGroF2_FD_184002 | JGI IMG/M metagenome (GOLD analysis project Ga0209417, IMG submission 184002) | Groundwater microbial communities from Rifle, Colorado, USA - Groundwater F2 (SPAdes) (version 2) | ecosystem: Environmental > Aquatic > Deep subsurface > Groundwater | place: Rifle, Colorado... | reverse complement strand
GTGCAGCTAAAGAAGTTGCTTTACGATGAATGGCGAATGCCAGTGCAGAAGGTTAAGGGCAAGATTACCACAAATGATAAGAAGTTGCAAGTTTTGGAGAAGTATCCGACGCCATACAAGCTGCTTATCGGGCTAATCAGAACACTCAAAAAACATACAAAGCTCCGCGATTTTTACACGATTAAAACAAACCCAGACGGACGAACTCGATTCTCGGTAAAGCTCCACGGTGCGTACACTGGTCGTTGGTCCACGTCTTCCTCGATTACCGGCGTAGGTATGAACTACCAGAACCAGCCGAAGATGGTGCGGTTCGCCTACCCCGCTGATCCCGGGAAAATCTACATCCAAATGGACTTGTCGAACGCGGAAGCTCGCATCGTGGCGGCCTGTTGCGAAGATGAAGATTGGGTAAAGCGGTTTGACATTCAAGATCAGCACCAATTCGTAGCAAGTGAATTGTTTCATGTGCCGTTCGAACAGGTGACGAAAATTCAACGTAACAACTTTGCGAAAAAAGTGGCGCACGCTTCTCATTATTTGCTCGGCTGGATGCTCCTCTCAGAACTCCTCTCTTGCTCTGCCAGAGAAGCCAAGGCGCATTTAGCGCGCTACCACGAAATTCGCCCGAAGCTCCGCACATGGCATCACGATTACATCGGTAAAGAAGTTCGAAAAACTCGGATAATCCGCAACTGCTTTGGGCGCGTAATTCAGTTCTTCGGCCCACGGTATGACGATCTCATCACCGAAGTTGTCGCTGCGGAACCTCAAAGCACCTCAGTTGATTATCTTTCCGCTGGTGTGCGCGATATGTACGATGGGCTAAGGGCCGACCTGATGCTGCAAGTTCACGACTCACTTCTTGTGCAAACGGATGACAATCTCTCGTCAATCGCTCGCACAATCGAACACATGCGCAAACACACCGAACGCACGATCACCGTTCACGGTATCGACCTGATGATCCCGGCCTCTTTCGAGATCGGCTACAATTGGGGAAACATGGTTGAAATGAAGGATCTCGCAGACCTTCCAGAATACTACCGTAAGCTTAGCTGGGACCGCAATGAGTCCTACGCAGACAAATTCAATGTTCCCTACGGTACGTTAATCTCAACTCATCAAGCGCGGTAATCATGGAGCATAATGAATTCCTCAAGAACTATCTCATATATACTTCTGGGAACGAAACGCCAGAAGTTTTCCATACTTGGATGGGGATTGCCTGTATTTCTGGCGCTGTCGAGCGGCGGGTCTGGGTTCCAAGAGGCTTTTCTTTGATCCCGCTTGGGATGTACATCCTTCTTGCCGGGAATCCAGGGATTGTTTCCAAGTCTTCTTGCCTTGATCTTGGAACTCCGCTGCTCGAAGAAATCGGCGCATCTGTCTTCACCGGCGCGACTTCCAAGCGCAAGTTCGTAGACGACATGTGCCAAGCAACTCGGACAGTTGACACGCCTGAAGGGCAGTTTGAGCACTGCAGCATAACCGCAGCCTGTGACGAACTAAACACGCTTCTCGGTTCTGGCGGTCCTGAGATGGAGAAGTTCCTTGTCGAGATGTTCTCTCGCACGAAGAAGTATGAAGACAAATCTCGAAATGCAGGAAGTTTTCTTCTGCCTAACCCATCCTTGAACATAGTCGCTTGTGTAGTTCCGCACTGGTTCGGGAATAATATGGCAAATAACTTGTCGTCTACCGGGCTTCTTGCGAGATTTATCATTCTTTATGCGACGGAACCTCGCGGGTCTTTTCCTGATCCTGTCGTCACGCCTCAAGCAGAAGCCGCGAGACAGAAGTGCTTGGAGATTCTTTTTAATCTCACGAGCTTCTACGGCCCAATGACGAAAACCGAAGGCGCAGTGAAGTATTTCGAAGACTGGTACAATAATTACAAGATCGAGTACACAGAAGATTATCGGATGATCGATTATCTTGTCAGAAAGAAGCGCGCTCATGTTCCAAAGCTCGCTGCAATTATGGCGCTCGGAGACCTCCGCATGGAGATCCAAGAAAAAGATTACCGCCGGGCTATCGAACAGTTGGATCGAGTTGATGACATGACGCGGCAGGTTTATGTTCTTTCTGGCAGCAATAAATTCATTATCCACATGGGAAGGGTTAATGCGATCCTCAAGGCGCACAAAGGAAAGTGCGAGCTAAAGCTGATTATGCAAATTCTCATGTCAGATTTCAATATACAGGAAATTCGGCTCATCGTCGAGCAGCTTCAAGAAGCAGGCATCGTAAAGATGCATAAAGAAGGCGGGAAAGTTTACTTAATTGCAAAGGAGGATAAGTGATGGCCCACGTCGGATTCCGGCTCGGAGATCTTGAACACACGCTTTTAAAACAATATGCCAAAGACCGCGAAACCACCGTCAGTGAGATCTTCCGGGATTACCTCCCCTCGATAATCGCTGATATCAAACTCGCATCAGACGCTAACGCCGACTGGCAAATTGCCGCGGTCAACATGTTCGATATTTCTTTCGGACAGTTTCAGTACGCGCTCCAGCGAAGCAAGACAGCAAGCGAGTTTTTCTCCAGAATCGCAACAAAAGTCTCTGCGCTCAGTATTTCTGTTGTCCCGACAGGAGAAGACTACACTATCCAGATAGAAACTCAGGGCCACTCATTTGTGGTCACCGAGAGCCGGTCCCTACGCCCCATTGAAGCAATCAAATCATTGCTATCAAAAATTGAAGACGAACTCGCGATGCTAATCATGTCACCAAAGGAGAACGATGAATGAGAGTAAAACGCCGACTTTACACAACCAACGTAAACATCCCGGTCACAGTTGAGCTAAAAGAAAGGCTGCAAGCCATCGCAAAGCAATTCGGCACCAACCCTTCAGACCTCATCCGCGACATGTTGGAAAACATGCTACCACGTGAAGCCGTGCCGCAGGACTTTCTTGAAACAATCAACGCGAAGAAGTTCCTCAAGTCCTACCCGCCCATTCGTACCGTCATTCCCTGGGCTTGTTCAATTTTGGGTTTGTGGAATGACAAATTTGTGGTAAAAAACGAAGAAGGAAAACAGGAAGAAATTATTCCTTATCCACAATACGGCAGGCTTGTTTCAATTTTCCTGATTTCAGAACTGTATCAAATATATAAAAGGTTGACATAATGTTAAAAACCGCCGATATAATTAATAAATTCGAGACTGACGTTGCGTTCATCCGACGAACCGCACTCGAATATATCAAGGCTGGGGACTTTGAGCTTGTAGAACGACGCATCGGGATCGAGCAGGACACTCTTGAGAGATTGTTCTACGACAATGCGAAAATCTCGGACCTTTTCGATGCCGAGCTCGACAAGCAAACGCGGAAGAAGCTAAACCGCGAATCCAAGCATAAGATTTTCAAACTTATCGGCGGCTTGCAAGATATTATGGACGAATCTGGCGCGGAGTCAGAAGGCTCAGGAGCGATGGAGAAACTCCGGGCAGCGACGATCTTGTCAGGTCTGCTGACAAAGTTCATTTCCACGGGTGATGACAAAACAGAGGATAAGGACGAGATAGACAGAATTTACGAAGAGTTAGCAGGTGAACGCAAAGCAAAAACAGATCCTTAAACTTTGTAATGAAGTTTCGAAAACTTATCGCAGTGACTTCGCTGGTTGGGTCAGTAGGTTTATAAACTTTACAGGACTAATTTGTCCTGGGCTTACCAATCAGCAGAAGGAAATCGCAAGTGCGCTTGTAACGAATAAAAACATCTGCGTTGCAGCTGGAGGCGGCATCGGCAAATCAGCCCTTGCCGCTTTAGCTGTTTTATGGTTCCTCTCGTCGCATCCTGGATCTCGTGTTCCTACCACCGCGCCTTCTCGCAAGCAGCTGAAAGACGTCCTCTGGGCTGAAATAGCCTTCTGGCTTAAACGCTGCGAGCTTCAGCAGATATTTGAACTGACCTCTGAAAAACTTTATGTTAAGGGCTTTCCTGAATGGTACGCCGTTGCTCGAACGGTTCCCAAGCAGGGAAATGCCGAAGCTCTCAATGGTACTCTTGCTGGCTTCCACGGTAAGGGTGAAGACGATCTGATGATCGTAGTTGATGAAGCTTGTCATGATGATGAAACTGAAGTTTTGACGCAAGAAGGTTGGAAACATTATCATGAATTAACAGATCACGATCTTGTCTTGACGATAAATCCGGCGACTGAAATTGCATATTATGAAAAACCATCGCATCTGCATGTTAAAGATTATGATGGCGAAATGTATGAATATGAATCGAGGACTTGTAATTTCAAAGTCACACCAAAGCATAAAATGCTTTACAAAGTTAGAATTCCAAGACAAGGTAGATACACAGAGTTTAGAACTCAAGAAGTACAGTTTTTTGACACAAGTAAAAAGTCAATGTTCTACATGGAACGCCGTGTAAATCTTAAAGATGGTGTAATAGATTCAACTTTTAACATTCCTAATTTATGGACAGTCGGAAAAGAAGATTTTAGTGAATTTCTTGGGTGGTACTTATCAGAAGGTTGGATCAACTCTGATAATTATCCATGTATTTCACAACAGAATGCAAATTTAAGACAGCGAATTGTAAGTCTTGCTTCTATGCTTGGATTTGAGCCAAAAGTTTACGGCATTGAAGTGCGAATCCACAATTCCAAACTTGGTGAGTACTTAGCTAAGTTCGGCAAAGGAGCATTTAATAAAGTTATTTTGCCAGAAGTAAAGCAATTTCATAAACAAGCTCTGTTACGATTTTTGATGGGCTATTCTGGAGGCGATGGTCATATACGTGATAATAGAACTACTATTTATACGATGTCTAAAGTCATGGCTGATGACCTGCAAGAGATTATCATCAAGGCTGGTTATTACGCCTCTATAGGCAGACGTCACATAGCAGGGCAAGTAAAATGGATTAAAGACCACTTTGCAACTACATCAGCGGATGATTATTGTGTTTATATATCTTATGAGCCTCGGCACATAGAAGTCAGACAAAACAATATCAAACTTACTCCATATAATGGCAAAGTTTGGTGTTTAAGTGTTCCAGGAACAAATACGTTTTATGTTAGGCGAAATGGACAGACTTTCTGGAGCCATAATTCGGATGTCCCCGATCCAGTTTTCACCGCGCTTGAAGGCGCGCTTACCAGCTCCAACTCCCTCGTTTTCCTCATCTCCAACCCGGTTTCCACTGGCGGATATTACTACGACACGATTTCCGATCCAGATGGCAAAGGCCGGTTCTACAAAGTCCTCTACTTCGACGCCCGTGATTCCGAACTCGTCAGCAAAGAATTCGAAGAGCGCATCATAGCCCGCTATGGCAAAGACCATGCTATGTACCGCGCCAAGGTTCTTGGTATGCCGATTTCTATGTTCGACACGGTTGTTGTGGCGCCGGAGAACTTTGACAAGGCGGTGAAAAACAACCGTTCGTCGACTGACGGATCAATCGTGCTATCTATTGACGTTGGCGGCAAAGCTGACAAAACGGTCTTCTGCCACAAACAAGGACTTTCGTTCATTCGTTGGGATGTTTATCCATTCACCACAGAACCTGACATAATCCGCGAAGTTATTCGCATCTGGGAGAACCACTACAAGGGCAAAAAGTTTACCTGCGTGATTGACGCCCTCGGCAAAGGCTCGACGATCTACGAAATTCTCAAAGAGAAGAATCTTTTCAACACGATTGGCCACGAAGGTAGCACCAAAGCTAACAATCCCAGCATGCATTCGAACAAACGAGTTGAAGTCTACTACAATCTGCATAAAAACTTCCCCTCTTATCACTTTCCGGTAGACCCTCCCGAGAACCTCAAAAAAGAACTCGCAAATTTAAAGTTTGACTATTCGGCTGGACCGATTAGAATGGAGGAGAAAAAGAAATTTATCGCAAGACTCGGATTTTCTCCTGATCATGCAGATGCAATGGCAATGGCAGAAGCGGTTGAACTGACGGTAGGTTCAATGGTCGCTAAGCACGTGCCTATTGATATTTATTCTATGCTTTCGGTCAAGGAAACTCGTTCCACGAAGTACGGCATGTTTTCAAAATTTCTCGTCAGATAGTTGTGAATCGCAACAAACTTTGGAGGTTGCATGGGAATCATAGATCGGTTCAAACGAGCTAAAAAAACAGAGCGGAAGAAACTCGCCAAGCAGCCGCCGATTGCTGAGATTGGGTATCTTTATAGTGAGAGTGATACGGAGAAGGAACCGCTTAGCGAGCTCGAAGCACCGGACGGCCTTGAGAAGTTCCGGCATATGCGCACGAATGATCCGATTATTGGCGGGCTAATGCTCCGGATTGACATGATTTTCCAGGCTGCGCGGTATAATCTCGAAGGCCAAAACGCAGATTTCGTCCAGGCGCAGTTCGATGCCCTGCCAAAAGGCATAAACTCTCTTCTCCAAGACCTCGCCTCAGCGCTTACTTACGGCTTCTCAATAAACGAGAAAGTTTGGGAAGTTCGAGATGGTCTTGTTATGCTGAAAGATCTTCCTCCGCGGCATCAACTGACTGTCAGCGAGTTCACGGCTGAATTTGTCAAACAGGAATCTGTGGCGATCCCAAGGTCGAAGTGCATTCATTTTGTGCCGATTGAAATTTGTCGGAACCCGCTTGGAATGTCATTGCTTCGGCACATCTACAAGCCTTATTACTACAAGTCTTCTATCGAAGCCGCTGAAGCTCTTGGGATAGATCGTGACCTTGGCGGTCTTCCGATCATGCAGGCTCCTGAAGGGTATGATTTCACCAAAGCAGTTTCCACGAATGAGAATTATGACCCCTTCGTCGCCGCTACGCTCACTTGGGCCAAACAGGTAGTTGCTGATATTCGAAAGGATTCTTCGCAGGGTGTTGTTATGCCGTTTGGGTGGGTGCTTAAAATACTCAAAGGCGAATCTGGCAACACAATTGACACCACGAATATCATCAATCGCTACAACACCGAAATGGCAATTGGGATACTTCAAGATTTCGCAATCATGGGCGCTTTCGCTTCAACAAACAACGCGAATGTCGAAGCGCACATTAATGACTTCCTTAATACTTGCGATAGTTTTCTCTCCCTGATGGCAGAGGTTATAAATCAGCAACTTATCCCGGATATTTGCCGCTTCAACGGTCTTTACGAGTACCCAAAAATATCTTTCCTTAAACTCCGCAAAGAAGCACTCGACAAACTCGCCGGTTATCTCGCAAGACTGGTCAATGCTAACATAATAACACCGACGACCGAGATCGAGAAAACAGTCCTTCAGCTGATCGATATGCCATTCACCAAGTCCGGCCAAAAGCCAAACCCAGCGATGCAAAACAAATCAGCAGAAAAAGATCCTGCCAAAAAGCCGGATGAGGAAGACGACGAGAAAGACCCGAAGAACCCCGACGACGAATGATTTCAGAAACATTTTTCCCTGCCTTATATAATAAGGTATAAATATTCCATAGCGCATTTCACTAAAATTTCTAAGGGCATTACATGACAACTAAGCCGCAAAAAAATAAACTTGCTCTACAGGGAACGCAGTGGGCAATTCTTCCCGAGTACCTGAATGACGAAATCCTTTCTCGAGCGCAAGTTGACGCCGCAGCGTTTTTTGATGTTGAGTTCACGCCGACTGCACTGAAGAAACGCGGTTCCACGGCTGTCATCGATATCTTCGGGATCATCTTCAAGTATAGCAATATTCTCACGATGCTTGGGATGGGAACTTCGGCTGAAGATGTCAAAGCCCAGTTTGAAATGGCCTACGCTGATCCTGAAGTAAAAAACATCGAACTGACAATTGACTCTCCTGGCGGGCAAGTTGGCGGCACAAACAATCTTGCTTCGCTTATTTATGCTAATCGAAACGTTAAGCCGACTTACGCAAAATCTCTTGGTCTTGTCGCATCGGCTGCTTACTGGATAGGCTCTGCCGCGAATACTCTCGAAGCAACTGATACGACCGACACTTTTGGCTCCATCGGCGTCATCTGCACCTTGGAAAAGGACGATAAAGACAATTACGTAGTTCTCACTTCTTCAAACGCCCCGAACAAAAATCCTGATCCAGAAAGTGACGAAGGCAAAAAAGCATACCAAGAACACATCGACGGCCTTGAAACAATTTTCATATCTTCAGTCGCCCGTAACCGTGGCGTCTCTATAGAAACCGTGAAGACTGATTTTGGAAAGGGCGGAGTTTTTCTCGCTGAAGACGCCCTTAAGTTTAAAATGATCGACTCAATCGGAGGTAACTCAATGAATTTGGATGAACTTAAAGCCAAGCATCCTGAACTTGTAACTGCTGTTTTTGAAGAAGGCAAGGCGGCGCTTACCGCGCAGATCGATGCGCTGGTTGCTGAAGTCGCTACGCTGAAGACTTCGAAGACCGAGCTGGAAGCGAAGGTTGCGCTGCAGATTGACCCGTATACCAACTTCCCGACGGAAGTCAAAGACCGCTTGCTCGCCCAGGACAAAGAAATTCGGACGCTCAAAGAAAACGGCATGAAGGCCGAGCTTTCTTTCTGCACCCACGAAGTCCAGACCGCGCTTATCGGGATTTCTTTCGCAGGGCAGACTGAAGCCGTAGGCGCTATCTCAACTTACATCAAAACACTTCAGGCGACGATCGCTGAGCTCGGCGGTTCCAAAGGCTCTGACGAAATCCCGCCCGATGCCAGCCTGTCCAAAGACAAGCAAATCGACGCCCTCGCCGCTAAGCTTGTTGCAGAAGAAAATATGTCCGAATATGATGCTTACAACGAAGCCGTCAAACGGCTTGCCTAAAAGGAGGTTAATCAATGACCCACATCAACAAGCAAGAGCATAACATTCAGACTGCGCATGTCGTTCCGTCGAGTGTTTCTCTTGAAGATAAAGAAACCTACTGCGTTACTTCTACAGGTGTTCTTACGGCGGCTACCGGCGCTTTCGTCTACGGTGTCGTTCGAATCGGTCGTCCGGCAAACGAAGCTTCACAAGTCATCACTTATGGTGAGACCGTAGCGCGGGTTAATGGATCTGGTGTGAACTTGGCTTCCGGTGACCCTATCACCGGCGGAGCTGACGGCAAGTTCGTTAAGTGCGCCTGGGCTGATTCCAGCTATCCTCGCGGTCACGTTCTCGAAGCCGTTACCACTGACACTACTGCTCGCGTAATGCTTTTCTAAGGAGGTATATCATGGCTCAATGGTTTGATCAAGTTACTGACAAATACGTCAGCAACGTTGCAAATAAGTACGTCAATTCCGTCGGCCTTCAGGTTTTCGACATCTTTCCGGAAGTTCCCACCACGCAGAAATCCGGCCTGATTGCGAAATATACCAAGGAAGACTGGACTTACATCGGCACTGTTGGGGATTACCTGCGGCAGGGTTCTACCGAGTCCAAGGGCGACGACTACGAAGTCGGCTCCCAGGGATATCAGGTGCAGGACTATGCCTTTCACAAAGATATTTCGCAGGATGACGCGGCGGAATATGACAATCCCTTTGACCCGGTTAAGGACTCGGCTGAGTTCGTTATTAACCGTTTGAACCGCATTATGCTGCAGATTCTCGTGAACGAGTTCATGGCTGCGAGCATATGGTCGGCTGACAAGCAGGGCGCGGTTACTCCGAACTTCACCAAATGGTCCGATGGCGGCACCGCTTCTACCCCGGTTGCGAATATCCTTAGTTGGAAAGAGGAAATTCAGAAGACCACTGGATATGAGCCGAACCGTCTTATCATGACCGCGGATGTCTACCGGTATCTGAAGACCAACACGGACATCACTGGCAAGATGAAGACTTCCGATGATAAAGTCGTCGGGAAGAATCTTCTGGCCCGACTATTCGAAGTTGATACCATCAACATCATAGGTGATGTAAACTCGACCTCGACCGATTACTTGCTGACGAAGAAGCTCCTCCTGTGCTACACCCCAGAACGAGCGACCAAGTTCGCGCCTTCCGCTGGTTACACCATGACCCTTCGGCGTGCTGGTGACCGTGTTTCCACCCAGCGTATCCCGATGGCATGGCGGAATAACTCGCTTCGGATTGAAGGTTCATTCTCCATCGATCCGATCATGCTTGCTTCTGATCTTGGCATTTATGCGTACGACGTAGTGGTGTAAGAATGGCATTAACAACGAGTGAACTTTTGCTCGAAATAGGTAGCGTAGCGTACGGCGATCTCACTTCTGCTGAGGTCGCCGCGCTATGCGCCAAGTATTCCTCGACTTCGATTAAGTTGGCTGGGATGCATTCATTTGAGCTCCTTTGGAAGAAGTTCCAGCCGACTTATCGAATGGGGAAAACTTACGAGGCTCTTAGCGATAAGTACGAGAATTATCGCAAAATCTACGTCCACTATACGCAAAGTGTTGGAGCCGGGGTTATCACTGGTACAACTGCTCAGATGGACGAATATAAAAATCTCGACCGGTACAAGTTCGCTGCCGAAGCCGAAGATGAAACCACAAACCCTCTTGTGACTGACTGATGCCAACAAACGCGACTATCATTGTTAAGCGTGAAACGAGCAACTATAAGCAAGGGAAGACTGTTACGACAGTCGGAACTTACGCTGTATGGCATGAAGAAGCGGTTGTAAAGGCTTACAAGTCGGTTAACGGAAGACCCGTTGAAGAAGTTCTCGGTAGTGGCATGGTAATCCTTTTCAATAACATAACGCTGACAAATTGTTATCTGCTTATCAATAGTGTTCGTCGAGACATCATAAGCTTCGACAGGTTCACTCGCGCTGACGGAACTTTTCATCATATCGAGGTTGTTTACAAATGAAAACTTCGCCTAATACAAAATTATCTTTCACGATCTCAGGGCGCAACAAAGACGTCTTTCTTGATTACATAGGAACTGAAGTTTTATCATTTGTCGAAGATAACAAAGGAAAAATCCCATATGATGTGACAGACGCCACAAATGACAAAAGGAAAGTTTTTTTATCCTCTGGTGGCGATCCTCACATGAGTGAGCACATTGCGGTTTTTTCAGGAAAGCGCTATATCGCTGGCAGTTCTTTCGTTCATCCTCCTGATGGCATCACAGGCAGAAACACAATCACTTGTTCGATGGAAAATCTCAAGGAAGTAGGAGATAACGCTAGCGAATCAAAAATGGTAGACGGCGCAAAAGTTTTTGATTATGCTGAATTTGTATTCGAAAGCCAGATGGAAGATTTCGTGCCTGATCCAATCATCGACAGGATTTTAGATTCAGCACTGGGCAAACTATGGTCGTAGATGACATCATCACATATATCGATGCAAACTCTGTCTTCACTGCTGGAACAGATCTCTTCGCGTCTCACTTCACTGAAGGCATACTCGAAGGTGCAATCATCCAGACAGGCCGGCTCGCAGGTAGCTTGTCAATCGACAGGCGAAACATTCACATCTTGCTTTTTTATTTCGATAATGTTATTGCTGATGGAAAGTTCACGCTCCTTTATAACCTTTTCAAAAATCTTTCAGGCTACCTTGGTTCTTCTTGGGCTGTATCTTCTGAGGTATCCGGTGAAGAGGCTGGAATTGACAATAATCAAAGATATGTTTACCATATCTGGTTCGAAGTGACATATCAACAAACTTAGGAGGACAAAATGCCAAATTATGAACTCGGCCCGGCTCAGATTCTTTGGGATGCAAGCGATCTTGGTAAAACTCAGGGCGGAATTGTGGTGAATTTGACTGAGACCACGCAGACACTTAACACTGACCAAGACGGTGAATCCCCGGTCGATGAGTGGGTTACTGGTACTCAGGTAAGCATCACTGGAAATCTGGCCGATATTTCGCTGGCGAACATCGCCTCGCTGACGAAGCACACGGTCACAACTGATGGCACGAAGCAGAAAGTTGAAATTACGTCCAACGCTGGAACTTCTCTGCTGACCAATGCCAAAGTCGCCATCGTCAAACCGTACATCGCCGGCGTCCCCACGACTGATGCAAATAAATGGATCACGCTGCACACTGCTGGTATGAAGATCAATACCGCGTTGAACTACAATGCCAGTGACCAACGGGTCATGGGCTTTGAAATGGTCGGTTACGCTGACTCCACTGGTCTCATCGCAACCTTTGGGGATATCACTGCAACCTAATGGCTAAGTGGCTAAACATAGGCCCGGCAACGATCTCGCATAACAGCGTAAATCTCGGAAAGACTCTGGGCGGCGTTCAATTGCAGCTTGAAGTAATTGAAAGCCGCCCAGTTTCTACAAGATTTGACTTGGATGAGACCATTGTTGGCGGGATTGGGAATGTTTCATTTTATGATTTTGAAACGCTTACCCTCACGAACACCACTGAGCTTCTTGACTTTGCAGTGATGATTCTTCTCGGCACAACCTACAAAGTCACACTTTATTCAAGTAAGTTGTTAATTGCAACAAACTTTGATTTCGGAACAAACAAGCAATCCGCTGTGGCCTGCAAGATAGTCTTCCAGGCTGACGGCTCCGGCAACGTAATAAAAATTGAGCGGCCTTAAGGAGGAAGTATGGGTAAAGTCTTTAACGTGGATGAGTATCTGGTAAGCAATGAAATCGTCATTGAACTCGGAAAAAAAGAATTCACTGTGACAGATGTTTCCGAAGAAGTCCGAGTCATGATGAAACAGGAAGATGTCGATCAGAAAGAAATCGTGAAAAAAATGCTTGGCTGCGAAGACGAAGATCTCGCTGGCTACGGCATGGCGGCGTTTAGCGGCATCACGAAACATATCATGGAGAGCCTCTTCCCTTCTCTTTTAGCAGGGAATCTGTAAGGAAATTAGAAATGGCGGGAGAAGTGGCGCATGTTCTGCATGTTGATCTTTTCGCCGCCATTTCTTTTCCGGCTGTAAAGCTCCAGATTCTCTACAACGAGGCGAAAAGACAACGGATGCTGGATAGTGTTGACCAGGCGAGAGCTTGGGGGTTGAAGTCAGATGATGTAGATAAAGCCATGAAGATTCACGGGAATTACACGGATGGTTTCCACGAAGAACAGCTGGAAGCACTATTCGCAAGGATGGGTAAATGAAGAAGATAATTGAGTTAGAAGTTCAACTTGACAAACTGCAACAGCAGTTGAAACAGGCAGAGACTTACTTTGACTCGCTTGACCGCAAGGTAAAGAAGTCATTTGAATCTGCTTTTGGTTCATCTGAAGTTAAGATTGCTGAAAAATTGCAAGTGGCGCAAGTTGCGGCTAACCAGTTATTGACTGTGCTGAATCGAGTTAATAAAGTTGCTCCTTTAAAAGTTAGATCAGATATTGCAAAGCAGCTTGAGCAGGAATTTCAAGCCGTTGATAAAGGACTTGCCAGGCTTGGTGTGCATGGGAAGAAGTTGCGCGATGAATTGAAGGCAGCTTTTTCCGTTGCCATGACTGATACAAGTAATAAAAACTTTGAAAATGCAATCAAATCTAAAATAACAGCCGCAAAAGAACTCGAATCCGAACTCAAGCGCCAACGTGCAGAAGCTGCCAAATCTACACGCGAGGACATGGAAAGAGAGATGTCGCAGCTCGGCAATCGTATAAGAGCCGAGGAGCAGTATGAAAAAGCAAAAATTAAAGGTGCCGAAGATGCGCGTAAAATAGAGCGCAAAGCATTCGAAGAAGGGATGCAAAATACCACAAAAAGGATAAATGCAGAGGATTCGGCTAACAAAAAGAAGTTGGATGCTATAGCTCAAGAAAACAGGCAAGTGATGCAGAGTCAGCTCGGCAACGTTGGAAAATCTATTCGCGCAGATGAAAAAGCTGAGAAAGGTAGAATAGAAGCCATTGAACAGAAGCGCAAAGTCGATAGAAAAGCATTTGAAGAATCAATGCAGGATTTGACTAAGCGTGTAAATGCTGAAGATAAATACACTGAAAAACAGCTTAAAGCTATTGAAAAAGCAGAAAAGAAAAAAACAGATGCGCTTGAAAAAGAAGAAAAAGCAAGACTTAAAGCCATAGCTAAAGAAGAAAAAGCGGCGCTTGCAGCCTTAAATAAAGAGGAAAAGGCACGTTATGCAGCCATAGCTAAAGCAGAGAAGATGAGTGCTAAAGTTGCGCAAAGCAAGCAAAATTTAGCAACTGGCGTAGCAGCCGCAACTGGCGTCACATTGTCTACTCCAATGGATGCTAAACTTCTTAACAAAGAAGTTGGCGCGTTAACTACACAGATGGTAAACTTAAAACGCGCTGGTCATTTAACAAATGCCGAGTTTAAAGATTATTCAAAACAGCTAAATACAGTAGCTAAGAAAACCAAGCAGTTTACTACAGCAACTACGCATGGACATAAAGCCGGATTAAAATATGCTGGTATGCTTGACCTTTGGTGGCAGCGGTTTGGCGCCGTTGCAATAGGTTTCACAATTGCATATCGAGCCATGAATGCTTTTGAAAATGCCTTAAGTTACACAACTGGACTTATCAAGGAAGCCATCACAGAAAGTGGAGAGCTTGCGAGCTTACAGGCTGAGCTTGCAGGTTACTATGTTATTGCAACTGATGATCTTGCAGGCTTTAATGCCGCGATGTCTCGTGCAGCGCAAAACACTATGGCTCTCGCGGAAGCATCAACGATGTCGGTTTCCACCCTTCAAGAACTCGCAGTTGGTTACAGTGAAATTGCACAACACGGAGTGGTAATTCAGCCGGACAGAATTCGAGATTTTGCTGCGGTTAATGATTTGTTGATCCAAGTCGCAAAAGCAACCGGAGATAATGTAAAGCAAGTGCGGTCTGAATGGCAAGCGCTACTTGATGGGCAAATGCGAGCAAACGCCGCTCTCCCTCGAATGCTAAAATCTATGGGGATCATCAATGAGGAGCAGATAAAGATCTTAAAGGGCGTTGGTGATAAGTCTGAAATCTTAGCGATGATACTTGATAAACTTGGCGCAAAAGCCCGTGCCATGCAAGAAGCTATGCTGGGCAGAAATGTCACTATGGGCCTTGAAAAATGGCGCAGTTCGATGCAACTTGGCATTATTAAAGCTGAGGCACTTGTGGCAGCAGGTCAAGGCGTCGGGAATATTTTCGGCAGTGTAATATTAAAACATATAGAGGCCGTGAATAAAAAGTTTGGCGAAGACCGAAACCAAGCGCACTTTATGAATATGCTGACTCTCATTCAGAGCGGTATGGATAAGGTACTAACAGTAATTGAAAAGCTGTTTATTGGAATAGGGACGCTTGGAACTATTATAAAGAATACAAGTCCGGAGCTTAAGAAACTTGGAACAACTTATTTGAAGTTTGAAGGCTTGCTGCTTGGGTACAAGTTAATTACTTTGATGAAGCCGGCCTTTTTGGGTTTGTTGAAGCCGCTTACGCTTACTTTCAGTGGTCTGAAGGCTTTCTACACTGTGCTGGTTGATCTCGTAAAGATTCGCACAGTAGGCAGCTTCTTAGATTTGATGTCTGGCGGATGGAAAAAGACTGCCTTCTGGATCGGTACAGCTACCGCTGCACTTTATTCGTACTATGCGCTTGTTGAACAGAATCAACAGGAGTACGTAAATCAGATAAAAGAAATTGAAGGTGGCCTTGCAAAGCAGAATGAATTGTACGCAAAACAAAAAAATGCCATTGGTTGGGGCGGAGTGGCCTCAGACACCAAAAAACGCATTGATGAAATGAATGAGCTTATTGGGTTACTTGATAAGTACAAAGATAGATCAAGTAGCTTTTTTGCAGGGAATTATGACCAAATAGCTAATCGTCCAGATTTAAAACGGATGCAGGATCTTATAAAGACTTACTTACCTGATTACAAAAATCCAACTAACAGAGAGGCCATAACAAAGCAACTTAAAGAAGACGTCAGTATGGTACAGAAGTTATGGGATGATGCATGGGCAAAATTAACTGATCCTGGTAAACTTCCTACAGTTGACGGCAAAAAAGATCCACTGGATTTCCTTTTCAATAACAAAAACTTAGAAGATGCAGAAAAAGCAATCGAAGAATATGAAAAAGCAGTCGAGAAAATATCCTCAAACATTAAGAAATTCTTCGATGACGCAGTTGAAAATTATAACATTAGTGAAGCATTAACCCTTCAGCCTTATGTAATTCGTGAGCTTGAAGCTACCAAAGTTGCGCTTAATGCGACATATGAAGAATACAAAAAACTTTTAGTTGTCGCTAAGAAAAGTAATAATGCGGCTGACATCGAAAAAATCACGCTTGCAATGAAAGATCTTGAGTTGCAAAGCGCAGCGATTGGTAAAGAAATACTTGAACTCGACAAGCCATTTAAAAAGACTTTTGATAATCTTGCAAAAGAGTTGCTACCATTAAACACGGCCATAGAAGAAGCCAGAGTTAAAATTGGATTTATCCAGAGTTTAGCCGATCGTAGTGATGTCAGCCAAGCTAAAGCTGATATGATGATAAAGAATATTCATGATTCTTTATACAAAGACACGAAAAATGCTACTGATGAAGCTGAAGCTATCTGGACAAAGATGTGGGAAAACATCCAAGATATTACCGCAGATTTCATCGGTGATTCTCTCAAGGGTGAGTTTGAATCTTTTAAAGATTATTTTCGTGGCTTTGCTGATTCACTTGTCGACATCTGGTCGAATGATTTTGCTAAGAGGATTCTGACTGGGGGCAATCTTCAGAAGATGATGCCGAGTCTGTTTGGAAAGTATACGAATGACGACATAATGGGCATGGTCGGGGTTGCTGGCGCCGGGATGCAAGCCGCTTCGTCTCAAAATCCATGGCAGATGGGCGGGGCTGGAGTAGGTGCGCTGGCTGGTGGGTTTATGCCTGGTGGTGGATGGATGGCAGCAGGAGTAGGTGCTGCACTTGGCGGCGCAGGAGGTGGATTACTTGGTGGGATATTCGGTGATGACGACAAGGATGAATTTAAAGCATTACGCGAAGCTATGCGGCAG
>Ga0209417_1004399_pt1 | contig 16900 bp, 11 predicted proteins | sample RifGroF2_FD_184002 | JGI IMG/M metagenome (GOLD analysis project Ga0209417, IMG submission 184002) | Groundwater microbial communities from Rifle, Colorado, USA - Groundwater F2 (SPAdes) (version 2) | ecosystem: Environmental > Aquatic > Deep subsurface > Groundwater | place: Rifle, Colorado... | reverse complement strand
ACTGACAAATTTAATCAGCAGGAAATCAGGAACGAATTTCCTGATCCTAAAGTGACACGACGGAACAACGGTTACGCATTGGATGTGTTGCTCGAAACCGATCCTTTCACCGGCAATGGCAAACCCTATAACTTATGCAAACTGCTGGCAGGTTCGGAAGGAACTCTGGTTTTCATCACCAAAATCAAGCTGAACCTGATTCCACTTCCTCCAAAATTTCAGGGATTGGTTTGTGCACATTTTAATACGTTGGAAGACTCTTTTTACGGAAATATTGTTGCACTCCGCCATCTTCCGGATGCCATTGAACTGACTGATGACATTATCCTGAACTGTACCCTTGAAAACATTGAACAACGCAAAAACCGCTTTTTCATTGAAGGAAATCCAAAGGCAATACTGACAATTGAATTCTCTGCAAATTCTGAAGAAGAAATTCAGGAAAAAGCCGGGATTCTGGAAGAAGATCTCCGGAAAGAAGGATACGGTTACCATTTCCCGCTATTTACCGACAAGGAAAGCATCAAAAAAATATGGGAACTCCGAAAAGCCGGGTTAGGTTTGTTATCCAACATTCCGGGCGACAAACGCAACGTGACGGTAATTGAAGATACAGCCGTTGCACCCGATTATTTACCCGAATACATCCGCGAATTCGACCAGATTATTGCCCGCTACGGATTAACTTGCGTGTATTACGGCCACATTGCTACCGGTGAATTACACCTCCGCCCGCTTCTGAACCTGAAAGATCCGGATGATGTGAAGATTTACCATTCGCTGGCGAAAGAAGTTGCTGAACTGGTGAAAAAATTTCGGGGCTCACTGAGTGGCGAGCATGGCGATGGACGTTTGCGCGGTGAATTTATCCCGCTGATGCTCGGTCAGCACAATTACGAATTGATTCGGAAATTGAAATACACCTGGGACCCGCAAAACATTTTAAATCCCGGAAAGATTGTGGACACACCATCCATCACCGAAGATTTACGGATACTGATGGGGCAACCGTCTTTCAAGGCCAATACGATGTTTGATTACGCGCCTCACGGCGATTTACTTCGCTCAGTTGAAATGTGCAACGGATCGGGAGACTGCCGCAAAAGTAACCTGATAGGAGGAACCATGTGTCCAAGTTACATGGCTACTCGCGACGAAGATAAATCGACCCGCGCCCGCGCCAATGTTCTGCGCGAATACCTGACCAGACCGCAAAATGAAAACGTATTCGACTCGGAAGAAATACTTCAGGTGCTTGACTTATGTCTCTCGTGCAAAGCATGTAAATCTGAATGCCCGTCGAACATTGACATGGCTAAGTTCAAAGCTGAATTTTTGCAGCAATACTACGACCGGCATGGATTTCCGATGCGATCTCTTTTGATTGCATACCTGCCACGAATCAATAAACTGGGGATGGCATTCAGGCCAATCACCAATCTGATTACCGGAACCAGACTGTTTAAAAAAGCCATAGGTTTTGCTCCTGAAAGAAAAATACCCGAATTATCGAAACTCAGTTTACGGGAATGGTATCGCAAACCAATTCCGTTAGGGAAGGGCAAAATTGGGAAGGTGTATCTGTTTGCCGACGAGTTTACCAGTTTCAACGAAAGCCACATCGGAATCAAGGCCATTTTGCTGCTGAATAAACTGGGCTACGAAGTTATCATTCCAAAACATCTGGAAAGCGGGCGAACATTTTTGTCGAAAGGATTGCTGCGGAAAGCCAAACAGATCGCAAATAGTAATGTCTCGCGGCTTTCTGAAATTATTTCCGAAGAAAGTCAACTGATCGGAATTGAACCTTCAGCTATCCTGGCTTTCAGGGACGAATATCCGGAATTGGTTGATTCCAGCCTCCAGGAAAAAGCTAAGAAATTGGCGAAGAGTGCGCTGATGCTGGAAGAATTTATCGTTCAGGAAATAGAGAAAGGAAATATCAGGAAAGAGCAATTCACTGATGAGGTAAAAACAATTAAACTGCATGGCCATTGCCAACAAAAAGCAGTCGCCTCTACCCTACCCACCCGAAAAATGCTCGGACTGCCTCTCAATTACACCGTTCAGGAGATAAAAAGCGGATGTTGCGGAATGGCCGGTTCGTTTGGGTATGAAAAAGAGCATTACCAGTTGAGCATGCAAATCGGCGAACTTGATTTGTTTCCGGCGGTGAGAAAATCACTTTCAGAAGAAATTATTGCTGCGCCAGGAACTTCGTGCCGACACCATATTGAGGATGGAACCGGACGAAAAGTGTTGCATCCGGTGGAAGTGTTGTGGGATGCGCTGTTGAAATAAAATGGAACTGATCCGGTGAATTGCAACTCATCGGATCAGTTGATTATCAGTATTTTTATTGGCTTTCCCCAGCCGTTCATTGGTTCTTACTATTTACTTTTTGAATAGGACAGATCTTTCAGCCACCAGGTATCTTTCTTTTCCTCTTTTCGAAAATAGGTAATTGCTTCATTATCGAAATCCTTAAAATTGTCTTTGATTAATTCCCAATTTTTAGTTTCCTGATCCCAAAAATCATTGATGCTTTTTGCAAATGTCCATAAGATCATAACCGGCGATTCAAACCCGATCCGGCCATAACCGATGTATGTGGCATCGTTGATGTTTTTAGCCTTCAATGCCGCATTGGCCTTTTGTACCAATGCTTCCATTTCTTTTTCTTTTCCCTTTTTCAGATAAAAAGCCTGCCACCGGCAATAAAGGCGTTCATCTGCTTTTAACCTTGGAGATTCAGGTTCATAGCTTAAATCGAACCGTACGGTCGCAAACTTATCTTCAGTATATTCGATACAATCGTTAAATCGCTTGAATTTCTCGACACCATACCGAACTACAACCGAATCCCAGGCAGCCTCAATTTTTGAAACATCCTCCATCGAATTTACCGGGTACCACAGGTAATATTTAAAATCGCCCGATGTCCAAAACTGAAAATCAAACGGAAAGTTGACCTCCTTACAAATTGCCTGAAGTTCCTTATTAATTTCCATGTATTGGTTCATCATTTCCGGTTTAATGACTTCGGTTCCAATCAACCAAAGTTGTTCTTTCTTTTCCTGTGCACGAGAGTTCGCTGCGAAAACCCCTGAAAGCAGGATTAAAACTAAAAATACGGTTAATGATTTCATGATTTGTAATTTTTGGTTTATTAAAATTCTGACTGTAATTATCTGATAAACAGTTGAAATACAATTATTCCGATTCCTTATGAAGGATGGAATCAATTTCCTTCATTTGCCCGCCGGACAATGGCCCAAATTGCATAGCACCGGCATTTTCCTCAACCTGTTTCACGGTTTTGAAGCCTGGGATTGGGATGGTATTTTCGCTTTTAGCCCAAAGCCATGCCAGCGCTCCCTGAGCCAGTGTGCGTCCGTTGCTTTTGAGTATTTCCCCGATTGCATCCAGTTTATCCAATAATTCCTTAACAGGTTTGCCATCCGAGAAAAAGATGTGGTATTCATCACCAAAATGGTGAAGAATTGACCTGACATCATCAGCGGGTAAATTTGTAGCCGTGGAAAATTTACCGGTCAGTAAACCCATTGCCAAAGGCCCGCGGTTAATGCTGGCCAGGTTTTTATCCTCGCATAACTGAAGAATATCCTTGTTCCCAACAAAGAGATTAAAAATTTGCTGAATGGCGATACAATTCTCCCCTTCGGCGAAAAAGGCTGCCCGTTCGGTATGATCGGTACTCCACCCGTATCCCCTGATTTTACCTTCTTTCACCAGCTCTTCCAACGCATCCCTGGTAGCTTGTGCCTTATCCAGCGGATAGGAATCCAGGTGCAACTGGTACAAATCAATGTAATCGGTTTGCAGCCGGGTAAGGCTGTCTTCAACGGCTTTCCGGATGTATTCAGGATTACCGTCGCCTTCAAAATCATTGATCTGGCCGCTTCCGGGTTCGAAAGTCATGCCGAATTTGGTGGCAATAACCACTTTATCGCGTTTGCCTTTTATGGCTTGACCGACCAGTTTTTCAGAATGACCGGTGCCATACATATCGGCAGTATCAAGGAAATTGATCCCCAAATCGAGACCTAGCCGAAGTGCATTCAGCGATTCATTGTCATCCACAGTGCTCCACCCCAGCGGCATCCCCTGCAGAAATATATTCCCGCCGATTGCCCAGCATCCAAGGCCCATGGGGCTGACTTCAATGCCTGATCTCCCTAATTTTCTTGTAAAATTATTTTTCATGATTTTTATTTCTTTTTTTTTTTACCACATGTCCCACCTTGTTACAAATTCACATAGTTGAACCTGGTTGCTTTTATCATGGTACTTCTCTGAGAACTTGCCGTCAACCATTACATCATCATCCATGAACACTGCAACCGGTTCTGCAACAAATACAGTGTGGTCGCCGGTAACAAACTGCGCAAGTACTTTACATTCGATGTTCAGGAAACACTCAGAAATCAAATGAGCGCTAATTTTGCTGGCAGGCATGGGTATTAAACCGGCTTCAGCAAATTTGTCTACTTCATCGCTGTGCGTGGTTCCGACTTTTACAATGGCATCTGTTAATTTTGGTGTTGGTACATTCAAGCCGAACTCTTTGGTCTCATTTATGAGTGAGTAACATACCCGATAGGCCCTGTCCCCGGTTTCTTTCCCGCCACTTCCAACCGATACTAAAAACAACAAAGGTTCGTGCGAAGTTGGAGTCATCCAGCTAACAGCAATAATGCCGTTGACTGATTTTTGAGTATTGCAGCAGGTGAGCATTACCACCTGTCCGTTACTCAACAGCCAGGAAAGCTTCATTGCATCCGGTCCATGTAAATCGAATTCTATTTTTTTCATGATTTTTAAACTTAACTTATAAAATTTAGTCATGCCCCCAATTAATGTTAGGATTTGACTTGCATTCAATCAAAATGGATAACATCCATATGAAATAGAAGATAGTGGAGTAATCGAGAAACTGTTTAAAGATGATTTTCAAGCCAAAAATTCAAAAAACATGAAATTTAAACAGTGTGTGTTTAGTGTTTCAATCAGAGTAGCTATCGAGTTTTTGAAGATAATCCACATAATAATTTGAGTATTGAGCTCAAATAAATGACACGGTCATTGTTCCATGTGAAATATAACAATATGATATTGAGTATATTAAAAATACAAAAATAGGAATTGGGAAAGCGTGTTTTTTAGCAGCTAGATACACTTTTAAACCCTTTAAACCGACGATACTTAAAATACATTGTTTGCCTCAGCCCCACAACAAAATAATCGCGTCTCTGCAACGAATTTATCCATGAATCTAAAGTTGAAATCTTAATTTTATTCCATCTTTCCAATGATCACCACATAGTTTTTCCTATACTTTTTTTGCACATTTCGGGCTGGTGGTGTACCACAAATAACATTTGTTGATGGTACAACCTTTATTTTTGGCCACAATATCATAGTCTTTGCACCATTTTTCAGTATCACGGAACGGGCCTTCGTAAACTTTGCGGTAAAAATTACCGCTTAGCTTATATTTTCGGAGCCGGGTATTTCCATGTCTACCGCAAGGTAGAGGTCCATATTCCATTTCGAAGTATGGTCAGAAAGACCAAGATAATCAGGCATCAATGCTTCTGCTTTGGTAAGTTTATCATTAAATTGTTTCATAACTTTTCCAAAATTCATGGGCAAGTAAAACAGGGTAAAAACCTTGTCCCTGATGAATCGCTTATTTTTCCATTCGAATGTCTGATCATCCCAGGGAATTGGATCAAATTCAGGGCAGCAGGTAAAGGTTTGATCAGAATGAGTTTTCATGACTCGTTATTTTTAATGTTCCTTAATTTACGCCGATGCCCTTCATGAATGAATTCCAGTCCCAGTAATCGCGGTTGGCGCGTATTCGGCCATTTTCGATATCCATGACCGATACACCTCTCAGTTCGAGATGCTTGCTGGTAGGTGGAAGATTCATAGCAGGCCATCCAACGCTGTTAGTGCCTTTCCAAATCCATTCAAACATGGCGTGATTGGCACTGCAACTTATTGAAACCAGTTCAAATTTCGAATCCGGTATTCCTTCCAGCGTTGCCGCGATGTAAGTGCTTATGGCTTTTTTGCCGGTATAGAAACGTCCGCTGCAAACCTCTTCATAGGTTCCATCATCAGTAAAAAGAGAGGTAAATTTGTCCATGTCTATTGCATTGAGCGCTTCAATAAAGCTGTTAACCAGGACTTCATTTTGCCTGATTTTCTTATCGTGCTTTTCATTTGAAATACTTGTCAATGTGCTGCATAGCAAAAGGAATGATAAAAAAAGTATTTGTTTCATGTTCTTGAATTTTAATAATTTAACTACCAGATTAAATCATCTTTATGAATTCAGGATTCAAATCGCAAAGAGCTTAATAATTGCTTCTGCTGCCTTTCGGGCGCCATCAGTTGGAATAGCAGGAAAAGTTGTCTTGGCGCCTAAAGTTGAAACAATCTTTTCGGCAAGCATTTCTGGTGTTGACGTTGATAAGTTCATTTTAACACCAATTCCCCGCTTTGTTAAAATTCGCGACACATTTGCCTGTTCACAATGTCCTTCCAGCGGGAAATAGATAAATGGAGTTTGAAGTGCAGCAAGTTCAAAAGAGGAGGTCGCCCCACCCTGAATAACGGCTATGTCGCTTGCTGCAAAATGCTGATACAAGCGTGGTACGAATCCTTTCACCTCAATTCCAATGGGCAGGTTAATACTTTCTGCGGCCAGTCTCGGGCCGGTAACAAATACCGCGTGAATATCGGGCTTTTTCTTTTTGACGATATCGCAGGCTTTGCCGCAAAATTCCAACAGTTCTTTGCCGATTGCCGTGCCGCCAATCGAGCAAATTAACAGAGGACCAGGACCATAACCCAACTCTTCCCTGAGTTTCGTTTTGTTTTTAAAATCTTCAGGAACAAACGGGAACACATATCCTACATATGTGTAAAGTGCATTCGCGAATTCACGACGGTTTGGTAATCCAAATCCAAAGCTTATATCGGGTACATCCTCGGGTTCGCCAACAAAAAGCGCCAGATCGTATGGCGGCTTTTGATGAAGCCGGTAATCGTGTGACCAAACACGGTTCCAGTAATAAACTCCCAACTGCTCCAACGTATTATGGGTCATTGCCTCAAGTCCAACGAAGTCAAAAATCATTACAAAGTAGAACTTTTTCATTTCCGCATGCTCTCGTAGTGCAAGACTAATCTCGTAGGTTTCATCGCCGATTACAAGATCATATTTTTCAGATGCGATAAGCTTCAGGAAAAAATCGATGTTCTTTTTCCATTCCCCTCTCGATTTCAGCAGATAGTTTAAAATGTTCAGACTGGAACCTTTTGCAGCTTTTTCTGCCGATAAGTTTTCGTTGGCGTATTTTTCGGCTCCGGGGACAAGTTTTTCTCCCGCTTCGCGTAATACATCAGTAGCAGGGTTGGCGGCCAGCCATTCAATTTCAACATCTGGAATAAGTTTCCGTATTTGATCGGCTAAAGCCAAATCCCTGGTGATATGACCCAATCCGAGTGAGCCACTGATGTACAAAATTTTTTTTGTATCCATTTTAAAATTGATTATTCACACCGGTAGTAAAAGATAAAAACTTTAACCAGTAATTCCGAATAAGTGGGTCGGGTAGGATTCAGTAGAATTGGAGTGATGGTGGAAATATGCCATTTATGCAATGGCAATAAGCAATTGGGTAATAAACGGAATCAGTTCTGAAAAACAATTCATCTATCCAATTGGGTTGTAGAGAGTTGAATTAATCGAAGAAGATCCAACAAATAAATTTACGAAAAATGTATGCAAAAAAAAAAGGATTCAATCATTTTCACATGACTAAATCCTCTTTCAAATAAATCGGAATGACTTATTTTGCTATTCCTTCCAGTGTAAACAGAAATACATAATTTAATGCAACATCCTTCAGATAATCGAAACGGCCGCTGGCGCCTCCATGTCCAAATTCCATGTTGGTTTTAAGCAGTAATACATTGTTATCGGTTTTCATTTCCCTCAGTTTGGCTACCCATTTCGCAGGTTCAAAATACTGTACCTGACTGTCGTGCAAACCGGTGGTGACAATTATATTCGGATAGTTTTTCTTTTCAATATTTTCGTATGGGCTGTAGCTTTTCATGTAGAAATAGGCGTCCTTGTTTTTAGGATTTCCCCATTCATCAAACTCGTTAGTGGTTAACGGAATGCTTTCGTCCAACATGGTATTTACCACGTCAACAAACGGAACCTGGGCAACTATTCCATGCCACATTTCCGGAGCCATGTTAACAATTGCACCCATCAGTAAGCCACCGGCGCTGCCACCCATTGCATATAGATGCTTTGTAGAAGTATATTTTTCAGCAACCAGAAACTTACCACAATCAATAAAATCGGTAAATGTGTAGATCTTTTTCATCAGTTTACCATCTTCGTACCATTGGCGGCCCATTTCCTGACCTCCGCGAATGTGGGCAATGGCATACACAAATCCCCTGTTCAGCAAACTTAAACGCGTGCTGCTGAAACTGGCATCCATACTGGCGCCGTAGCTTCCGTATCCGTAGAGCAACAATGGAGCATTCCCTTCTTTTTTAAATCCTTTTTTATATACCAAGGAAATAGGCACTTTTGTTCCGTCTTTAGCAATGGCACTCAGGCGTTCAGTCACATAGTCGTTCGGATTATAACCGCCAAGGACTTCCTGCTGTTTCTTCAGTGTTTTCACTTTGGAAATCATGTTGTAATCGTATACTGAAGATGGCGTGGTTAACGAGGTATAGCCATATCGCAAAGTATTACTGTTATATTCCGGATTAGCGCCGAAATTGGCCGCATAGGCTGGTTCCCCAAAGTCAAGGTAATGTTCATTTTTGTCCTTCAAACTTCTGATCCTCAATTTCACCAGTCCATCTTTCCGCTCGTTTATAACGATAAACTCTTTAAATTCCTCTACACTTTGAATCAAAACATCACTTCTTACAGGAATCAACTCTTTCCAGTTCGAAGCTTCGGTTTTTTCCAAAGGACATTCCATTAGTTTGAAGTTCTTTGCCCCGTCTTTATTGGTCCGAATGAGGAATTTATCTGATAAGGTTATCACATCGTACAACACATCTTTCATTCGCGATTGAAAAACTTTAAATTCATCATTAGGCTTTGAGGCTTCAATCATTCTGTATTCTGACGACATTGTTGCCTGTGAGACAATGAAAATATATTTGTTGTTTTTGCTTTTACCCACGCCAATGTAGTTGCTCTTGTCTTTTTCTTCGTAAACCAAAACATCTTTTGCAGAATCAGTACCCAATGTGTGGCGCTGAATTTTTTCAGACAAAAGCGTTACCGGATTTTTTGAAGTATAAAAGATTGTCTTGTTATCATTCGCCCAGCAAGGATCACCTTCTGTATTCTGGATTGCATCTTTCAGGATTTCACCTGTTTCAAGGTTTTTTACATAAATAGTGTATTGTCTCCGGCTCACCAAATCAACCCCATAAGCCAGCATTTTGTTGTCTTCGCTAATATCAAAACCAGTAGCAGAATAATAAGAATGCCCCTCAGCCATTTGATCCACATCGAGCAAAATTTCTTCTTTGCCATCCAGGGTTCCCTTTTTCCGGCAATATTTGTAATACTGTTTGCCATCTTCTGTGCGACTGTAATAGAAATAGCCATTCTTAAATACAGGCACACTTTCATCCTTCTCCTTAATCCTGGCTTTCATTTCAGTAAACAAATCGGCCTGAAAGGTTTTTGCACTGCCCATTACTTCATCCAAATAGGTATTTTCTGCTTTCAGATAATTAACCACCTGAGTACTGTCCGGTCCTTTGCCAAAATAGTCGTACATCCAGTAATAATTATCCAGCACTTTATCGTCGTGGATGTTACGCCAGTGTTCTTTTTTATCGGCAACCGGAGCCGTTGCCTTCTGAAATTGTGCGTTTAAACCCATTGCATAAAAAAATAAACTTAGTAAGAGAAATACATTTTTCATAACCTATTTGTTTAAGAATTAACGTTTATCAGTAATTATTGGCGAACACATAAAAGAATGAAATGTTTAATTCTGTTTGGGAGGTATTATCTGTTATTCATTTTCAGGTTTCAATAGTGATAATTTTTTTTCAGCATAAACCAGTTCTGAATTAAACATGACTAGTTCAATTTGACATGTAATTAATGCCAGCATTACATATTGACAAAGATTTTTTTGCAGGGGTAAAACTGAACCTAAGTAATGAGAACTATTAAATGTCGTATATTTTTAAACTACTCACCCCCACGTTCGCTAGCGGACGTGGTGAGTCAAGTGAAGTAAACTAATCAAAATACGACATTATATCATTTCACGTACTTATTACGATTGTCGGTTTTTAAATTGTGCTTCTAACATCATAACGAAGCTATTTCAATCAGTTCATTACTTTTTTCCAAGATATTTTGTTTCAAATTGTTTCCACATTTCAATAACCTCCTCAACCGTAAATTCTTCGAGTGGGATTGGAGCCTGATTTTGCATATCCGGAACTATCTTTTCAAAATCACCCGACGGATTGAATAGTTTGGATACGGGCATCGTCAAATCGATCAATTCAACATTGGAATCTGCATAAGTTAGTTCCCATTTGCTTACGATAGCGAAAACACCTGCATCTTTGGCTACCTGCGGAAGTTTATCTTTAACTAATGCGAGAATGTTAGCAGATGAACCGCTGCTAAAAACCTGTTGGTGCATAATGTATTGCTGTGTGAAAATTTTGTAAATGGTCTCCATCTTTTTAACCGTGTCATTCGATTGCATAATAGCCTCACTTTCTTTCATCTCGTTCATCACTTTAGCAAAATGTTCTGAACGGGAATATGCCAAAACAACAATTCGAGAATCGTATGTGCCTATTTTAATGGGCACCGACTTTGACTGTGCGAAAACGTCATTCAAGAATATTGAAATAAACAACATAGCAACCATAGATATGATCGCATAAAATGAAGTAACTTTTGTTTTCATTGTGATTGAGTTAAGAAACCAGAAAGGAGCCGTTGAATTTGGCTGTAAAAATTGGGAGAATCCCTCATTGTAGAAGAGAATTGTCAGTTAAAGGAGTGAATGACTTATCTTCATTCGCTCCTTTAATGTTCTATTCAACCTGACCTAAGACTACCACATAGTTTTTGCCATATTTTTTAGCGCATTTCGGGCAGGTGGTGTACCACATATACCATTTTTTGATGGTGTAACCTTTGGCAACCGCGATACTTTCAAAGTCTTTGCACCATTTTTCGGTATCACGGAAAGGACCTTCATACACTTTGCTAAAAAAATTACCACTCAGTGTAGTATTTTCCATGCCAGGAACCTCCTTATCAACAGCCAGATAAAGATCCATGTTCCATTTCGAAGTATGATCTGACAAACCGAGGTTATCCGGGACTGTTGCTCCGGCTGCAGTTATTTTTCGATCGAGTCGTTTCATGACTCCGCCAAAATTTATGGGCATGTAAAAAAAGGTGAAAACTTTGTCTTTGATGAATAATTTGTTTTTCCATTCAAAGGTTTTATCATCCCAAGGAATTGGGTCAAATTCAGGACAACAGTCAAAATTAGATTCGGAGGAGGCCATAGTTATTGAGTTTAAAGGTTTTTTGATTTGGTTTTATTATGCTGAAATTTACGAAACTGTCAATTTATAGTTCTGATTCAGTAGCATTTATTCTACAATATGCATGAAATTATTCATTCCATTTTCCCCATGGATAAATACTTCGTGAAACGCAGAAACTGCCTTGTTTTTGAGAGCCAAAATCGACAAGTCCAATAAGAGGCTGCTGATTGCCGATATATGGTTCGATGATCCGAAGATGATATTTTCCAGGCTCAACTCCATCCACTTCCAAATCAAGATCGTACAGGCAATTACACTTGCATCCCATTTGTTTTTCAAACTCCCTGATAATGATAGTGTCATTTCGGAAAAATACAGTGCTCCATAAACTTTCAGGGCAACAGTTAAATCCGGCGTTGATGTGTTTTAATATAAGTTTACGTGCATCCTGATCAAATGCATATTCTATACAACTTTGTGAATCAGGAGTTTCAAGCAGATCCGTGGATGATTTAAGGTAAACACATTGTGGATTCCCCAGTAAGCGAATTGTCAGTTCCATTTCTTCCGGATTCTCTGTTTCTGAAGAGCAGGAAAATATCAGAACGGACAAAATCAGAAAGTACAGTATTGATTTCATAACAGGCTGTTTTGAAATGCAATGAATTAACGGAAAAGTTGAATTAAGGGTTTCAAAAAAAGTGTAGATTCATACTTTATCCGCACAATCAAATCCTTTGAAGATGTAACCATTTGACTGGGAATAAAAAAGGCCATCCCGAAATTTCAGAATGACCTTGCATATTTTTCGGTAGAGACGATGCATGCAACGTCTCTACATGGATTCCTTGATTCAATTAATCTTTGTATTCGTCCCAGCTTTTGATGGTCAAATCTTCGATTCCGTATTTGCAGAAAGCGTAAATAAAAGCGCTGGCCACACGGGCATTGGTAATGAGCGGAATACTGTAATCAATGGCGCTACGACGGATGGTGTATCCGTTGGTGATTTCACGCGTAGTATGATCTTTCGGAATGTTGATGACCAGGTCAATCTTCTTTTCCTTAATGTATTCCAGCGTGTTCGGATGTTTGTCCGTTTCATCTGGCCAATATAAACGGGTTGATGCCACTCCGTTATCTGCCAGAAAATGCTGTGTTCCGCCAGTCGCATAAAGGTTAAATCCACGTTCAGAAAGCATTTTGGCGCTGCTCAGCAATTCGATTTTCGAGCGGGTTTCACCTGAAGAAATAAGGATGTTTTTCTTCGGAATAGAATATCCAACCGAAAGCATCGATTTCAGAATGGCTTCGTAGAAGTTTTCGCCAATACAGCCCACTTCGCCGGTCGACGACATATCGACACCCAACACCGGATCGGCATTCAACAAACGGGCAAACGAGAATTGCGCAGCTTTTACGCCCACATAATCCAGCTCGAACAACGATTTATCCGGAGTCTGGAATGGAGCATCAAGCATCACCTGGGTTGCAATTTCAATCAGGTTGTATTTCATCACCTTCGACACGAACGGGAAACTGCGCGATGCCCGAAGGTTACATTCAATCACTTTAATATCATTGTCTTTGGCAAGCAACTGCATGTTGAAAGGCCCGGTGATATTGAGTTCTTTGGCAATCTGACGGGCAATCTTCTTGATGCGCCGGATGGTTTCGACATATAATTTCTGCGGAGGAAATACGATGGTCGCATCGCCCGAGTGAACTCCGGCAAACTCCACGTGTTCCGAAATCGCATAAGCCACCAATTCGCCGTTTTTGGCCACAGCATCAATCTCAATCTCTTTCGCCTGCTCAATAAATTCTGAAACCACAACCGGATGTTCTTTCGATACATTAGCTGCCAGTGTCAGGAAATGTTGCAGTTGATCTTTATTCGAAACCACGTTCATGGCTGCTCCTGAAAGCACATATGAAGGACGGATCAGAACCGGGAAACCAACTTCATCAACAAAAGCATAAATATCTTCGATACTGGTTAATTCCGACCAGCGTGGCTGATCAATTCCAAGGTTATCGCATAACGAGCTGAATTTTTTACGGTCTTCAGCGCGGTCGATGTTCAGTGGTGAAGTTCCCAAAATCGGCACATTCTGGCGATGTAATTTCATGGCCAGGTTATTCGGTATTTGGCCTCCCATTGAGAGAACCACGCCTTTCGGCACTTCCAGATCAACAATGTCCATCACGCGCTCGAAAGTCAGTTCATCAAAATACAGCCGGTCGCAGGTATCGTAATCGGTACTCACCGTTTCAGGATTGTAGTTGATCATGATCGAACGGAAACCTTCCTTATGGATGGTCGAAATCGCGTTCACACTACACCAGTCGAACTCAACCGAACTTCCGATGCGGTAAGCTCCCGATCCCAAAACGATCACCGATTTATCATCATGCTGAAATTCAACATCATGTTCGTTTCCGTTGTAGGTCAGGTACAGGTAATTGGTTTGCGCCGGATATTCACCCGCCAGCGTATCAATTTGTTTTACCGAAGGCAGAATGTTTTTGCTTTTGCGCCATTCACGAACGTTCAGTATGTCGCCATTGATTTCTTTATTGACAGAATTCAGCACCAGTCGCGCAATTTGAAAGTCGGAAAAACCTTCTTTTTTAGCCTGAAGAAGTAGAGTATCGTCCAATGCAGGAAGCGAATTAATTGCTTCAAGCTTATTTTTGGTCAAATGAATATTGTGTAATTTTTGCAGGAACCAGCGGTCGATCTTGGTTTTTTCGTAGATTTCATCAACCGAATAGTCTTTATTGAAAGCCTCAGCAATGGCGAAAATACGGCGATCTGTCGGATGTACAAGTTCCTCATCTATCTGCTCGATGGTGATTTCTTCCTTGTTGGCCACAAAACCGTGCATTCCGATTCCAACCATTCGGATTCCTTTCTGGATAGCTTCTTCGAACGAGCGACCAATCGACATGATCTCGCCCACCGATTTCATCGAACTTCCCAGATTTTTCGATACTCCGGAAAATTTATTCAAATCCCAGCGCGGAATTTTACAAACGATGTAATCGAGTGCAGGTTCGAAAGCGGCAGTGGTTACTTTGGTCACCTGATTATTCAGTTGGTGCAGTCCGTATCCCAAACCTAATTTGGCTGCCACAAAAGCCAACGGATAACCGGTTGCTTTCGATGCCAACGCCGAAGAACGCGACAGACGTGCGTTTACCTCAATCACGCGGTAATCTTCCGAATGCGGATCGAGGGCATATTGTACGTTACATTCGCCTACTATTCCGATGTGACGGATAATCTTGATGGCCAATGCACGAAGTTTGTGATATTCGGAATTTGATAGTGTTTGAGATGGGGCAACCACAATACTTTCGCCGGTATGAATTCCAAGCGGGTCGAAGTTTTCCATGTTACAAACCGTGATGCAGTTATCAAAACGGTCGCGAACCACCTCGTATTCCACTTCTTTCCAGCCTTTGATCGATTCTTCAACCAAAATCTGTGGCGAGTAAGTGAAAGCTTTCGATGCCAGTGATTCCAGTTCCTCATCGTTTGCACAGAAACCGCTACCCAGCCCGCCCAGTGTATAAGCAGCGCGGATAATAATTGGATAACCGACTATTTTAACCGCGGCAAAAGCTTCTTCCATGTTTAAACAGGCGATGCTTCGTGGTGTCAACACGTCAATCTCGGCCAGTTTTCCGGCGAAAATTTCGCGGTCTTCGGTATCAATAATCGACTGAACCGGAGTTCCAACCACTTTCACATTGTATTTTTCCAGAATTCCCTGTCTGAAAAGTGCAACACCGCAATTCAGTGCAGTTTGACCGCCAAAAGCTAAAAGGATGCCATCAGGTTTTTCCTTGATAATTACCTGTTCCACAAAAAACGGTGTCACAGGCAAGAAATAGATTCTGTCGGCAATGTCTTCCGAAGTCTGGATGGTCGCAATGTTCGGATTAATCAGGATGGTTTCCACATTCTCTTCCTTCAGCGCCTTTAACGCCTGAGATCCGGAATAGTCGAACTCACCGGCCTCGCCAATTTTCAGCGCTCCCGACCCCAGTACGATTACTTTTTTAATGTCTTTATTTATCATGTTTTGAAAAGTTTCAAGTTAAAAGCCCCCTCTAAATCTCCCCCGAAGTGGGAGACTTTGGGTTGCAAAAATTCACAGTATCGTTTTTTATTGAACTTCTTATTTAGTCCCGGCTCTTTAAGCCCCCTCCTAAGGAGGGGGTTTGGGGGAGGCCCTTCCTTTTATATTCAATCACGCTGTTCATGAAATCATCAAACAAAAACTCGGTATCAACCGGTCCGCTGGCGGCTTCAGGATGGAACTGAGTCGAGAAGAATGGTTTGGTTTTGTGACGAATTCCTTCGTTGGTTTGGTCGTTCACGTTGGTAAACAAGGGCTCCCAATCGGCAGGCAATGTTTTGGTATCAACCGCGAAACCGTGGTTCTGCGAAGTGATGAAACAACGGTCGGTTCCCTGTAACAATACGGGTTGGTTGTGGCTGCGGTGACCGAATTTCAGTTTGTATGTTTCGGCTCCGGCAGCACGCGCCAACAATTGGTTCCCAAGGCAAATCCCCATGATTGGTTTTTCTGCAACCATCGTTTTTTTGATGTTTTCAACCGTTGCGTCGCATAAGGCTGGGTCGCCCGGTCCATTTGAAAGGAAGATACCATCGAATTCTTCATTATTGAAATCGTAATCCCAAGGCACAACGATTACTGTTGCATTGCGCTTAATCAAACAGCGAATAATATTGTATTTCACACCGCAATCGACTAAAACGATGCGGTGATCTCCGTTCCCAAAAATTTCCACTTTATCGGTGCTGGCAATGGCAACCAGGTTTTCCTGATTCGGATCGTAAAAATCGATGACATCGTCTTCGAACTCAATTTTACCCAGCAATGAACCTTTCACACGGATAATTTTGGTCAGTGCACGGGTATCAATTCCGAACAAACCGGGGACTTTTTGCTCTTTCAACCAGTCGCCCAAACTCTTGATGGCATTCCAATGACTGTATTCGAATGAATAATCCGAAACAATTAAACCGGTAATGTGAATTTTATTCGATTCATAAAATTCATACAAACCTTCCTCTTTCGAATCACTTGGCACACCATAATTTCCAATCAACGGGAAGGTTGAGACGAGGATTTGGCCCGTATATGAAGGATCTGTTAAACTTTCGGGATACCCAGTCATAGCGGTATAAAAAACGACTTCTCCGGCTACCGACTTTTCATATCCGAACGATTTT
>Ga0209417_1004398_pt1 | contig 16902 bp, 17 predicted proteins | sample RifGroF2_FD_184002 | JGI IMG/M metagenome (GOLD analysis project Ga0209417, IMG submission 184002) | Groundwater microbial communities from Rifle, Colorado, USA - Groundwater F2 (SPAdes) (version 2) | ecosystem: Environmental > Aquatic > Deep subsurface > Groundwater | place: Rifle, Colorado... | reverse complement strand
GAAATTTCTTTACTTGTACGTGGCATAAGCAATTGGTTTTATTTGTTATTTTTTTATCACAACAAAGATCACCATGTTTGCTTATGCTTTTGCAAACATACAGTCTTGACAGGAAATCGCCCGCAAACGGCAACTTTTCATACCACCACCGTTGTGGCCAATTAAAAAAAACGATACTTCCATTGAAAATGAATAGATTATTATTTGCAATATTGATTTTTTTCAGCTTAAAAAGCAACTGGATTTTTGCTCAAATAAATGACAATCAGACTTTGGACAGTATATACATAAAAGCACTAAACAGCAGATTCGATTTTCTTTTATCAAGTGGGACAAAATTCATTGAGCCTAATGAACAGACAGAAAGGATTAAGAATAATTTCAAAAATAGTGTTTACGCATTTTTCACTTCTGATGAATTATTTGATTATGCGTATAAACATGGAAAAACGTTAAGATTATGTAGAATTACACATAAACAAATTTCACTGGACACGATTGATATAAATTTTAGTGATTTGGCATTAACAGTCAAAAAAGGAATATTTTTTAAAAATGGATTACATTTTAAAGAGGCTAATTATTCGCTTGGTTGTGGTGGTACAAATGGATATATTCCAGATTTTAGATTTGCATATGACAGAATACTAAACACATGGAAAATAATTGGAGGTACATACAAATTACCAGATTGACATAGGAAATTAATTGACAAAAATGTAAAAGTAAAACAACATGGATTATAAAGGGCCTGACAATATTTACTGGTTATTTAGTTCTTCAGCACAAGCGATTGCTGCATTCATTGGCTTTCTGACTGCTGGATTCTATTTTGTGTTGGATAAAATGGATGACCAAGTATTGAGGGATTCAACTTTAGATGAGATTAATCAAGAAATAAAACGTTCTCATTTTAAAAAATTAAAAGTACTCTGTGTATTGACTGGCGCATCAATCCTACTCAGTTTAGGTTTGGTTTTTACAAATGGATTTGATTATTGCTTAAAAACCATTTCAGTTATTATTGTAAGCCTGATAAATATCACTACAATAACTTGGGCAATTGTTTTTGTAATTGGCATTATTGACCCTGATAATATTAATAAAGCGGCTAAGAAACTTATTAAGGAAAGTAAGGATTTATTTGGTGCAGAAAATGGAGATATAAAAGATTCAATTAAAATTGGTGATTTTATTGAAAGGTTTGTACAGCTAGAAAAGATTATTCGTGAACTTGACATGAGATTTGAACTTTCATATTATTTGAGAGACAAGTATAAAAATTTCACTCCATTGAATGAGTTGTTTAAAATAATGTTACAACGTGAATTGATAGATAATCAGACATTAAGAGATTTACATGAAGTTAATAAAGTAAGGAATCTTGCAGCTCATGGACAGATTGATAGAGTAGATGTTCGGATAGGTAATATGTTATCTGAATTAATGATTAAATTTGAAAACAGATTGAAAGAAAATAATTAACTGGCCACAACATCGTGTATAAAACATTGGGGTTTAAGTGGTTAAATCAAACATTCTGCCCCGTATCGGCGTTTGTGTCGGCGGATAGGAACGCAGCCCGCAATCCCCAACGTTTCATACACGCGAACGTTGGGGGTTATTGGAAAAAAGGCCAAGAATGATACTTTAGCCAAACTGGATTTTTGTTCCAATGCGTAGATTGGAAACCATTCGGCGCCAAGAGTTTTTAACAAAATGAATGGAAAAACGCACAACGACTTGATTTTTAATTGGATATTCGTAGTTTTGAAAATGAAATCTTAAACAAACAAACCATATTGATTAAAAAAGAATAAAAAAAATAAATCGACCCCAATTAAAAAAGACGGATTATGAGACTTTTTTTCAGCAGACTAACCAAAAAACCCCCAACATCACATATTCACTGGAATTTTATGAAAAATATAATACAAGCAAAAGTAAATTTTGAGACGCTGAATAGAATTGTTTAATTAGTGTAATTAAAAATTGAATTATGAGGAAGTTAATTATTCTTTTCTCTTTTATTTTTAGTAAGTATTTCATCTATGCGCAATTGTCGACTTATAATATAAGTGCTAACGATCTGGTGTATAGTTCAAAAGACGACTTGCTATATGCGCTTGTATCTGGAATGGACATAAAATATGGGAATTGTTTGATTGCATTAAACCCAAATACAGGGGAAGTACTTAAGTCGGTTTTTATTGGAAGCGATCCAAAAAGAATTAAACTCACATCAGACAAGAAATATGCATATGTATCATTTTCAAGTATTGGTTACATAAAAAGGATAAATCTATCATTATTTGTTGTAGATAAAAGTATTTCATTAGGTCAGAACCTGGACGATAACGCAGATGTACATTCAGTTACAGCTTACGCCATGGATTTTGAAGTATTACCCGAATCTGATGATGAAATTGTTGTTGCTCGTACTCCAAATTTCGATCGGAATGAAGCTTTCTACGATTTAGTTTTATATCAGGATGGGAAAATTGCACCTAAAAAAATATCTCCATATAATGGTATCATGTGGACTCCCATTACTCAAATTATTTCAGATAGAACAGGAAAAATATTATTTGGGTGCAATAGTCAATCCGAGGATTATTCCTATTATATATCAGTTGTTGATAGCGGTTTAGTAATGAAAGAAGTAATTAATGACCCGTATTTGAAAACGTATGGCAAATTAAAATCTAAAGGTGATACCATTTATACTTCTGTAGGTCAGGTGATTGATGCATTTTCTAAATCACTAAATTTTTTGGGGTATTGCCCAATAGACGATTTTATTTGTTATGATCAATATAGTTTTACTTTATCTGAAAGATACAAAGCGTATATTTTCCCAAATTATCAAGGCCAGAATCTTTATTTAAATTTTTTTGATTGTGATAATTATTCATTAAAACGCAAGATAGAAATTGATGTTCCGGAAGATTTACGAACTTACACTTATTCCATATTAAGTATGGAGGAAACCAATGATGGAAAATTATGTTTCATTACATCTGATCGCTTTAAATATAAGGTAATTATGATATTGGATATTTATTCTGAACAATCATATTATGATAGTATTCCACAACTTGATTATTCGAATAAAATTAAATACCCGCTTTTAAATATTAAAGCATTAGATATTATCCATAACCCAAAAAAAGAAAAAATTTATGGGGTTATTTCACCTAAAGACCCTGTTTATGGAAACTGTTTAATTAGTTTTAACCCTCTATCACAGCAAGTTGAGTCCTCTTTATTTTTAGGAGATGTTCCTTATATAATAAAACTTACTGATGACTTAAATTATGCTTATGTCGCTTTTCGGAATACTAATTTTTTAAAACGGATTAATCTAAATTCATTCTTAGTAGATAAAGAAATAGAACTTAATTCTAAAGACTATAATAAATTATATGCAAATGATTTTGCAATTTTACCCAATTCCATTGATGATATTGTTATTAGCAGAGTAAATAATTGCGGTCCAGGTGGTTGGTTTGTCGATTTGGTTTTGTATATAAATAATATTATTCAACCAAAATCATTATCAAATATGACTACAACTATATCCCAAATTATTTCAGATAGCACAGGAAAAACGATATTTGGCTATAATTCTTCAAATTCGGGCTTTGATTGTTATACAATTGATGTGGTTGATTCTGGTTTAACTCTTAAAAATACTTATAATAATTTGGTGGCTTGGAGTTATGATATGTTTTTCCCTAAAATTCTTGCTGATAAAAATAGAATAATGGCGAGTAATGGAAGAATAGTTGATGCGTTCTCAAATCAGCCTGAAATATTGGGCCAATGTTTTGTAGATACTGATAGTCCTGGATATTTAGGCCGCTTTTATAATTTTATTCCTTCCGATTACTTAAATGCATATATATATGCCTCGTTGGGTGAAGGTTCGTTTTTGTATTTAAATTTATTTAATCGTGATACATATGCTAATTTAGGCACGGTGTTACTTGACAGTTATAATCCATTCGTTTATATCAGGAAAATTCAGGTAATTGATAAGTACCATCTTGCTTTTATATTAACAAATAATATGGATGATGTATTTTTTGATAATAACGATGAAAGGTTAGCTTTAGTTGATTTAAGTCAATCTTTTGTTTCAATTCCGGAAATTGAAACAAAACCAGTGAATAAAACCAGTGAAATTTATATTTTTCCAAATCCCACAAATGATTTGCTATATATATCAGATATTGAGAATGTTAAAAAATATTCTATCTTGTCCTTGGATGGTAAAAAGGCTAAACAAGATGTATTTGTACAAGGCCAATCACTTAATATATCTGATTTAAACAAAGGTATTTACTTAGTTCAAATATACTTTAACGATAATTCAATTATCACAAAAAAAGTATGTAAGAATTGATTTTTATCTTTTCACAAATGACAAAGAATAAATTGACCACAATAGAAAAGCCGGATTATGAAATTGATTTTGAGTGAATTAACCAACAAACCCCCAACACAGTGTATACATCATGCGGGTTTCAGAGCAATTTACAAGTTCGGAGCTCGTTGGCAAGGGCAGTAACGGTGGATAGTGAAGTAACCACGAATTCCCGCACGCTGCATACACTTACCGTTACCGCTAATGTAGGAATAGAGTATAGAATAAACTTTGAACATAATGAATAAACTAAAAGCATTTGTAATAATAGTATTCTGCATAGTTTACAATGGTTTACAAGGACAGGAAAATTTTGGAATCAAAAATCCAGGAAATGATTATTACAAGAAATGTGAATCGTGCGCCAGCTTAATAACCAATAAGCCAAACGAAATTCAATTTGGAATACAAAAAGATGAAAAGGATAACCTATACTTTATCGTTACTCATAAAGAATGGTTCGATAGAATGTTCAAAGGTGGAACCGATGGAATTGCTTTAGACATTGTTTCAAAGGAACATTATGATTGTTCTGTAGACAAGATTAAAAACAATAACGGGTTTAGGGGTGATCTACAAGAGCCAATCTATACTAAAGACCTTAAAAAAAATCTGCTCCCATCTCAAAATGGAGAAGCTGTTGTTTTTCTTGGAAAAACACCCCAAAAGTATTTAGATAAGGAAGTTGAATACAATATTGTTTTCATTAAAAACAAGTACGTCTGTTATTATTATAATGCTGTAAACTTGCAATCTTATAGGTGGGATTTAGTTGATATGGGATTTTATATGGATTCTTTAACTTATAAATCAAGTTATGATACTACCAAAACTGCGAAAGAGAATTATTTAATGCAATACAAGTCATTAAAGTTTGAGATTCCATTTGATAAAAACAAGTCAGAATATTCACCAGAAGACATTAAACCTTTGTATGACTCTTTAAATTTAACCGATTTTAATATTCAAAATATAACCATTCGCGCATATTCTTCAATTGAGGGCGATAAGGATAGAAACATAAAACTCCAACAGCAACGAGCCCAAAGTATAGTAGCTGCTTTACAAAAATATCAGGAGCCCTCTATAAAAACTGAGATTTTAGCAGCTGAAAATTGGGTTGATTTTTTAAATGATATAGCCCCTTCAAAATATTCGTATTTGACAACCATGCCCAAGCAAGACATTAAATTGAAGTTAGAGAACAAAGATTTTGCAAGAGAGCTGGAACCCTATTTTAAAAACCATAGGAAAGCCGTGATAATTCTAGAATTACAAAAAAAAGATAAATATAAAGAATTACCACCAGAGAAGTTGGTCAGCCTTTTTAATGAATCAATTATAAACAATAATTTTCAAGAGGCAATTGAATTACAGAACTCAATATTTGAAAAAGTTAAACAATCAGAAGCATCCATTGATTTGTTGAATAAATTAGAAATACCCGCCAAATCTGAATTTGGATTATTACAAAATAAAAATATAATGTTCAAATATAATATGAATGAAATTGAAGTATTTGAAACTTATAAGCAATTACTGGCACTTCAAGACTTGATTCCAAAAGATGGAAAATTGAAATATAACATTTGTTCTATAAAATTTAAAGTTTGGCTTATAGGCGAACAAGCTATTGACCCTATTGAATTTAGTAAGGAAATAAATGCTTTATCAAAGTATGGTATTTCAAGTAAACTTGTAAAAAGAATGCTTGTTAACTACAATATAATCATGAGCGAATACTATATGATGCAAGGCGATTTTGTAAATAAAGACAAATCCCTTAACTATATTTATTCAAACTATAAAAATACTTCACTAACCGATTCTGACTATTTAAGTATTGCACAGTACTTTGCTTCATATGCAAAATATGATTGGGCAATTAAGCTGATCGAAAAAAGAGTAATAAATATTGATGTTGATGAGGATTTACTTTTTTACTATTTAAATTTGACTCTATTGGATTCAAAACTTGTAAATAAATCCACCTACCGCTCTATAATGTTAAATGCAATAAGTATTAATCCAAAACGCTATTGTGATATTTTTAAATCAAACCATACGGGTGGTGCATCTTTTCAACTTCTTGAGAATGACTACTTAAGAAAAACCTATTGTGAAAATTGTAATAACTAATATAATCATGAGGACAATTATTATTTCAATATTTTTTGTTTGTTTTACTCAATTGGCATTTAGCCAATCATATACTAAAGCAGACTTGTATAGTTTTGCTGATAGTCAAGATAAAAAACAAATTTTGGATCGACTTAAAGTTGATGGATATAAATACAGAGGGGGTTCAGGTGTTCTTGTAATGTATGCAAAAACTCCAGATGGGAAGATTGTTGATGAGTCGGAAATTGAAGTATTTGGTTTTGGTAAGCAAGAAGGTTTGTTTCTTGTGACCTACAAACCAAAAGAAAATTTGTACAGTAGTTTTAAAACTGAACTTTTGCAAGACAATTATATTTTTATTGAGAAAAAAAAGAAAGAAGAATTTTATAAGAATGATAATTATATTATTGGATTTCAAGATAAAAATGGAATGATTTTGATTATGAAGAAGTTAAATACTGATAAACACTAGCGGTAACCCACGGTAAACGTAATAAGGGCTAAATTGCTATATTTGAAATATGAATAAGAAAGAAACAGCATACGGAAATGATAGTGCGGAGCTTCGAATCCCTTACTACGTCTACCGCCAACGTTACCTGCCATTTTAAAACACAATGACGACAACGATAGAGATAAAAAAAAGATTTTTTGATTCATTGAAACGTGGGGCTGGAGAAGCGTATTTGATAGCAAAGGAAAATCCAACAATTGATTTTTCATCTTATGTTATTAAAGGCGCATTGAGAAATTATGCATATGATGGACAATCAGAACCAAGCAGAGCACAATACATTTTCGACTTGTATTCACTTTCAGACAAAAAAGATAAAATCAGGAAAGCAATACTTAAAGGACTTGCAACAGAACAAGAAGACACTTGGAGTTTGACTCATTTATTTGACTTGGCCAAGCTTTTTGCCCAACAAGACGATAAAGAAATGCGAAATGCTATCTATGATAGGTTTTGTAATAACCCAATTGAAGGTTCTGATTGGGTTGGCTATTCTGAAATTTTAGAACTTGACGGACTTCAAGGACTTATTTACATCGCTGAAAAATTTGGAAAATTTATAGAACAAAACCCTGATGATTGGCAGGATGACTGGATTATAAAGTACTTTCAAGAAGAAAATCCTGATTTGAAAGTGACCGAAACTCTTGAAAATCTTGCAAAGGAAAACAAATACGTACACATTTATCTTGAGAATATTAAGCGGACAAAAGCAAGTCAAGAAAAGCATAAACAAGAGCCCCAAAAATACAAGGACATAGTTGACGAGGTTCTGAATAGCAAACCATTTATTTCATTCAAGAGAAAAAGAAATCTGACAGAAGAAGAAATAAATCAAGTAGCTAAACAATTGATTGAGGAAACAGACAAATCTAACGTTGAACGATTATTGAACATTTTTGACTTTTACAAATTTCCATATGACAGCCAAATAATATTAGACTTTGCAAAACAAAAGCCAACAAACAAAAATCGAATTGTTGAATACGCAATTAATTCATTGAAACATCTTAAAAGCAAAGACATTAGAACCTTTGCAATGACTAAAATTAAGAGTTCAAAAAATCCGATTGACTATTTAGAAATATTGGTTTCTAATTACAAAGGTGGTGACCATAAATTATTAAGTCAAATTGCTACTCAAACAAACAATGAACATAAAATAGAATGGTTGGCTGGAATTTATTCGGATATTTACAAAGCAAACAAAACAAAAGAATGTAAAGTACCTCTTGAAATTTTGTACTACAAAATGAATTGTGGCATTCATAGAAACGGAATAGTTGAAATTCTAATTGAGAATGAAGTATTGTCGGACAAGATAAGAGCTGAAATTAGATTTGATAGTGATATGGAAACGAAAAAATTATTGAAATGAATAAAAAACGGCAGGTAACCCTATTCTAAGGGAAAAGCAAATAATTGATTAAAAAATTAAGCAGCAAATTTGGTTAAATCCACATATCGTGTTTGCCTTTTTACCACAGCAAAAACCCGTGAAACCAGTTTGTTGCGGATGATATTCAAGGTACTCATTTTGTTTTTCCCTTCCAGAGTTCTTCGCTGGTAATAGGTCTTATATTCGCCCTGCAACTGAATAGCCCCCATGGCAGCAATGTTCAGCAGTGATTTCAGGTGTCTGTTGGCAAAAGGGTGTACCCTGGTCCTACCCTTGATGGAAGATCCCGAGGAGTACTCAAACGGTGCTATGCCGGCATAACAGGCAAAGCTTTTGGCATTGTCTATCCGGTTGAAATTCTCGGTGTAAATAATCAGGTATTTAGCAAGCACCGGTCCAATTCCTCTTACTGATTGGATAAGGTGGTAGTTGTTCTTCCAATTTTCAGAATTTGCTATAATCTGTTCTATTTGACCTTCTGCCAGTTCTATTTCCTGGTTTAGATGTGCAATCATTCTCACCTGTGATTCTTTGAGGAATTCGGTTTCGCCTTCAAAAAAAGTATCCTGCAAATCTTTGATTGCATTTTTATACGAAGTACGGTGGCGGATAAGTTTGTCCCTGAGGGTCAGCAATTGGCGCAGCTGTGCTACCATTCCCGAATTCAAAACGGTGGGCTCAATGGAATCTCTTTTTTGCCAGGCATAAAGGGCAATTGCTTTGGCATCAATCCGGTCCGATTTGCCTCTTTTCAGCCCCAGGGACTTTTTAATATCCATAGCCGGGGCCATGGTAAATGTAATCCCCGACTCGGATAAAAAAGCGGCAAGCTGCCGGCTGTACCTACCCGTGTTTTCGAAGCAGAAAAACAGTTCAGAAAATTTACACCCAAGGCTTTTGCAACATTCCTCAAGCAAAAACGGAAACCCTGAAGTTGAATTGGGGGCTACAAAATAATGATTCGCCCCGTGAATGTAAGTGTCCAAAGTTTCTTTGGAGACATCAATACCGATAAAGCATTTTTTTTTCATAACTTTACTAATAAGATAAAACAAAATGTTGCTCTAACTAGTAGCTTTCAAAGGCCTTATGCCTATAATTCTAAATGGTTCTAAGCAACGGTAAAGGAATAGGGACTAAAAGTGTTGATAGGTCTTATTACCTACGCGGTATAAAAGTTCACCCTATTCCTTTTTTATGATATTAACAAATTAACAACAGTTAACAAGAAAAGAAAAAGAACCAAAAAGAAAAGAAAATCAACAACATACATATTATGAAGAAAATAATTGTTAATATTTTAATACAATATGACTATCGGGAAAGATAAACAAATTGGTTATATTACAGAAAAACTTTTGATGTGAATCTAATCAAATTTATTGAAAACTTTCCGGATGAAGCATCCTGTAAGTTGAAATTCAAGGAAATGCGGGATCAAGAAGGTGTTGTATGCCGAAAATGTCAAGGTACAGAACATTATTGGTTGTCCACCATTGAACAGTACCAGTGTAAAGCCTGCAAAACCAGGACTACCCTCAGAAGTGGAACGGTAATGCAAAGCAGCAATCTTCCTTTTAGGCATTGGTTTATAGCTATTCACCTGATGACAAGTACAAAAAAAGGATTTTCAGCACTTGAATTGCAAAAGCAGATAGGTCATAAGTTCTATGAGCCCATATGGTATATGGTCCAGAAGCTTCGGAAGACAATGGGGCTGAGGGACGGGAAGTATCAACTTGATAAAATTGTCGAATTGGATGAAGGATTTTTCGAAAGTGTTGATACTGAAAAAGCAAAAGAAGAAAAGCAAGACGAGGAAAAGAAAAGAGGCAGGGGGAGTCAAAAACAAAGCCCCGTAATGGTTATGGCATCTACAGTTCATGATTTTTCAACAAAAAAGGATCATAAAAAGCCGACTAAGTTCAGATATGTTAAGATGGTGGTTATGGAAAACATGAAAAGTGAAACTGTTGAAAAAATTGTTCAGGAAAACATTGATTATAATTCAGTTGTAAAAACCGACAGATACACAAGCTACAACAAAATTAAAGACCATGTGTGGTCACACAAAGCCCGGAAGGTAACTGCCAATGAAGTTGAAAAAGCCCTTCCCTGGGTTCATACAATGATTAGCAATGCAAAGAGGAGCCTTTTGGGGGTTCACCACATGATTTCAAAAAAATATATGCAGGACTATCTGGATGAATTTTGTTACAAAGTTAATAGACGATATTTTGGTGAAAATATGTTCGATCGCCTTTTAATAGCATGTGTAAGTGAGAACTATAAAATTGATATTAAAGATTCCCGATAGTCATAAAATTTTTTATCGCTTTTAAAACAGGGAGAAGCAAAACTGTATGAAGGTCTTCTCCCGATTAATTTCAATTTATTGAGATGGCTCACCAGGGAATTTTGGAATGTATTTCGTCCACGCTCCAATTTTCGGCCACCGCTTTCTGATAAAGCTTATCACGCTCTTTATCGTTGGCCATAACCAACCCTTGCACTTTTCCATCTTTTATATAAAACTCCCGAAAAAGATTCTCCTGTTTTTCGGTGATAGTTTTCACATTCAGTTCTTTAGATCGGGAAAAATTTGCCGAAAAATAGAACCCTCCAAACAAGCTGGTTTTTAACCGCTGAGGTACAGGTTGGTAAGCCATTCCATAAGCTACCATGTTTTCTCCGGCACAAAATCCCTGATACTCTGCGGAATGCCAAAGGCCGGTGACCGAGCCATCGGGATGCTGGGCCACATCGCCTGCGGCAAAAACATGAACATCGGAGGTCTGCATGAATTCGTTGACGCAAATACCCCGTTCGGTTTTTATTCCTGCAAGTTTGGCCAATTGAATGTCTGGCTGTGTTCCGGCACAAACCACCACGGTGTCAAATTCCTGCATTCCTTTAGGTGACTGTAGCTGGTACTGTCCTTTGGCATTCCGATTCAATTCCGAAAGGTGAAAGTTATCGAAGTAATCGACACCATCCGTATGCAAATCGGAAACAATTTGTTTGGCCAATTCCGATGGGAAAAACCGGGACAAGGGATTTTGATTTCTTTCTACCACGGTAACTTCTTTTCCCATTTTAATGAATTGATTGGCAGTTTCCAACCCTTCTACGCTGCCACCAACAATCAGGATTTTATGTTTGGTTTCAACCTCGTTACGCAATTTTTCCACCTGCCCGGCAAAATGAACAGCGTGGGTTTTTTGCTCATCCAACCCATTGATTTTAGGAATATAAGGTTTTGAACCTTGCGACAACAATAATTTTCCGTAGGTTACTTTGGCTTGTCTGCTCAGTTCCATTTCCTTTTCTGCCAGGGTTAGTCTGACGGCTTTCGTATAGCAAAGTTCCACGTTGTTTTCATTGTACCATTTGGCATCAAAAAGCTGGAATTCTTCCTTTTCGAAACCTTTGGCTATGCTTTTGTTGATTTTTGTCCGCTTGTAAGGGAGGCGATCTTCATCGGTGATTATTAAAATTGAACTTTTAATATCCAGTTTCCGGATTTTTTTAACAGCCGATAGCCCTGCTATTCCGGCACCTACAATAAGATATGTGTATTTTTTTTGCTTCGGGATCATATTATTATGTTTTGATAGCACTAACAAACCATAAATTTGATAAGTTTAGAATAAGTTAAAATTTTAGCTATAAACAATTTTGAACAACTCTCGCTAGTTTATAAAGATTTGATTGAAAACCGGATGAATGAACCGCGGAGGCATCAGATTGATGAGGATTATTATCCGCCTTATGCCGAGAAGGAGGTAAATGAGTTTAAAGCTTTGGAAGCGGGAACTGCAAAAGCACTGTCTGTAGTAAATAAATTGATAAGGCAAAAACTGGGCACATTTATTCATCAAATGGAATTATAGCCAGCAAATCAACACCGGGTTTCTTGCTTTTTAAAGCCCCAGCGCCCCGAGTTTTTTATTTTTCCGATATACTCTGTAGCCAGAGGCACTTTGCAGGCGGTTTTTCCCACATCAACCCGTACCTTCCCAATGGTTTGGGCAGTTTTTTCAGCTTCGGCAGTTAGGGGTTTTACCGATGAACCTACCGCGATAACAAACCCGTTCATAGTGTATCGCACCCGGTTGGGCGACCGATGAATGGTTTCAGAAACCCGGTTAAGCAATTGTTGGAGCAAAGGAAAAGGCAAATCGGCATCCTTTTTCAGGGTAACCAAATTTGAATAGGTAGCCCAACCGGATGAGGCAACATTATCTTTTTCACTTTCAATCCATTCCTGCGCCAGGTCCCAGCCAAATGGAGTTTCGGCAGCCACCCAAGGTACCGTAAATTCGCTCAGATAATACCAATAAGCCTGTTGAGCCCAACGATTCAAGTCGCTTTTAGTCATCTGCTTTTCGTCGGCAATAAGGCCGGCAAGATACATGGCATCGGAATTTCCGGTTGCAAAAAGCTCTAATGCGAGTGTGTAGTTTTTTTTCAGCTTTTTTTGCAGTGTTTTCAAATCAGCCGCCTTCACGCCAAACAAAGGTTCTTTGGCACCATGGGTTAGGTAGGTTTTTTTTGTTTGTTCCGAACCTGCTGATTGCAGGGCATTTATAACTTCGTTAAGTGTCATGGCATTCATTTTTAGCAGTTAAAAGATACAAAAAAAGCTGTTGTGCATTGCACAACAGCTCAAAAAACAGGCAATTATAATAATACTCAACTAGGACTTTGGAAAATTTACCGTTTCAAGAACAATGTCGAGAAAAAAGTAACAATGGCTACAAGTATAAAAATCAACATAGGGTAATTTTTTAAATACAGTGAATAGACAGTTAATAATGGAAAAAGTTACAGATGGTGATAAAATAATTTGAATATTTTAACGTGAGTTTTGCCTTGGTTTAAGCAGCAATAAATAGGTTATTTGCAGAAAGGCAATCGCGCAAACTAAAATGGGGGTTCTTTACCGAAGGTTTTTTGTCGAGAAATGAGTATGCTAACAACCCACCCAATACATTAACAAAAGCATTTGCCGGGCTCCTGTGCCTTGTATGCTCAATATCGCCGATGTTTTTCAGGATATCGATCACTGATTCAATTACACCACGTTTGCCAAGCATTAATTTGTCGTTTATGTGCATCAACCTGTTTTTCATATTCCTTTTGACTTTTGTTACCAACAAAAGGTTTTGTTCAAGGAGGGTTGCCTGCAGCTTGCTGCTAATATATCCTTTATCTCCAAAAATCCTCCCACACAAACCCCGGCATAGCCTAACGCCTAACTGAAAATCATTGTCGGCCACATTTCCTGGCGTTATAATGAATGAAATAACCTCGCCTTGTTCATTAATGACCAAATGGAGCTTTAACCCATAAAACCATCCCGTGGATGTCTTACCCCGTTGTGCCAGCCCTTTGAATACTCTGTGGGAATGTATCCTCAGGTTATGGCATACGGCCAATTTAGCTGAATCAACATAATAAGTGCCTGTTTTCCTGGCTGCTTTAAAAGCTAAAAGGAAACAGAACAGGTAGAGGAACATCCTGGGCTTGATCTGTACAAACCGGTTATAGGATACCAATCCCGGGAAATACCCCTTTAAATGTTTCTCAACAAAATATACATAGTAATATTTAAAACACTTGCTCCCCTGCAAATGATAGAATATCTCTATCGTCATCATCTCGCTCATGGACAGGCCGCAAGGGACTTTTGCTTTGGTATTTCGAAGTTCCGTTGGGATAAGTTTTTGCTCAATTTCTTCTTCAAATGTTTTACAGAAATCGTCTGTAAAACAAAAAATTTCTATTAATTTTAGTTCTAGATTTTTAGTCATGGGAGCTTTTCTTTATGTTTTGCACTTAAAAGCTCCCATTTTTTTCTTTACTTTTTACAATTGGCACTCACAGTTTATTAACAATCAATTGTTTAAATCCAAAACTCACGTTATCTTATCAAAGATTCGGAACAAAAACAAAAAATACCTTATCGGGACGTTTAGTGTTATATTCTTCAATGTAAGTCCTTGCCTTTATTAAACTTCTTCTTACAAAATCGCTTTTTGATTCTCCGGACAATGTATCGCAATGCCAACTATCATAATTTGACTGAATAACGCCGTCAATATCTTCATATACATCACCACCTAAAACTGAAACTTCAAACATTAAAAATTGCTCCAGTACGTCTAATGCTTGTTCTTTAGTGAGAGCCCAATTACTAACACCAACGTTATCAAGAGGATATCCAACTTTTAATATTTCATCTATTTTATTTGACCAAATTGTTTCCATATCACTGACCTAATGTTGGACGGAACAACCTATGATTAATTGAACCATCTGCTTCTTTAATAAATTCAAAAAATCCCTTTTTACCCCCATATTCTCCTGGTATTTTTAGGATTTGAGGAGTTATACCGTCTCCTCCTTTAATTGTAGAAACAACACCGCTACTTTCAACGCTTTAACACTCTCTGGGAATGCATGGAAATCAGCATTCTTCATCTGTCCTAATACTTTATTGGTGTATTTCGTCCCTGAAAAGAAACTCGTACTCGTATTAGCGGCTGCTTAACTCTCTTTTCTCATATATACCCAAATAGCTTCATCTTTTAATTCCAACTTGGTCGCTTTCGAATATAAACATATTTCTTCAGCTTTTTTAAATTCCATATCAGCAAGAATCTCTCCTGTAATATCACTTAAATTGTCATAATCAGATTCTATGGGTTCTCTATCTAAGTATACGATAACTTTTAGTTCTTCAAGTCTTAAGAACTCAACAGCAATTGCTCTGATTGATGGATAAATCATTCCTATTAAAGCTCTTTGAATTGATAAAAGTAATTTTGTTCTTATCTCTATTTTTTCCATTTTGTTTATTTTTTATTTAAAATGGTGCAGATGGGACTATATGAGCACCTGTTTTACTATTAATAATTATACCACGAGTAGTTTGAAGTGCTTCACCTGTTTCTGGATTTATATAGGTTCCAATAATTCTACCGAAATCGACTCTTGTCTTAACTCCATTGATTACTTGTGTTGAGTTTACTTTACCTGCATTGAAAGCATCTAATAAGCCTTGAGCATCTTCACTTAGAATACTCTTTCCAACTGTATAATTATTATGACCAACAATATGTTTTCCTTGTTTGCCAGCATTTATCAGTTTAGAGACGACAGAAGCCTCCGTATTAGCGGCTGTAACTGTTCAACTTCATATGATTCACTTTTCAATTTCAATCCTCAGACTTTCAAATAATTCACGTTCATACGATTCTCTCTCAGCAAAATTTTCAATAAATCCTTCTTTATAAAATAAATCAGGCCATAATGTTATTTCATCATTATTGCAAATTTTAACACGCCATTCATTTGACAATTTATTATCTACGACTTCGAAAAGCTCAATAGGAACTTCAAACAAATGCTCACTATTGAATATATAAATGTAAACAATGCCTTTTAAAAAGCGCATCCCAAATACCCAAAATAGGCTTCCAACTAATAAATATTCGTCCATTTTATTGTTAACTATATAATTATTAGACTTTGCCAATGATGTTTTTATACATTTTACTTTCATAGTTCAAATATTAAGGAAATTTAGTTTTAACCTCGACACACATTCCAGTTGAGATATTTTCATACCAATGAGTTTGGAATATAGTCAACAAATACTCCTTTTTTTAGACTTAGTTCAAAAGGTAATTCATTTAATTCTTTAACTTCTTCTATAAGTTCAAAAGCTAAAGGAGCATCATCTGGAGCCTCTGCTAAATCTAATTCTTCACTTTCTTCCCAAGTAAGAAAATAATAATTATTTATTCCCATCCTGCTTTTCTTAATAATTGTGGATTATTATGTTATGAGCTTTGAAATGCAGAAATAGTTTCAATGCGAATCCAGTTAGCAACGAGCTTAAATACACAATCACCATTAGATACTATAATTAATTCATCATTTTCCTTACTCATACATAAATCACACAAATTTATATTATTCCATTTGGTAATACTAATGAATTTAACTTCTATTAATTGGAAAACAAGATCAACTTTATTGTATTTATTTATTATCCATTTCTTTGGAGGGTTAATTGGATAGTCTTTTAATTCAATTCTCATTTCTATCAATGGCCCATTATAATGCAATTTTAATTCCTTTACTATGACATCATTTAAGCTCGGAATATCTTCTTTAAATATTGCACTAAGTTTTTCTTTGTTTTCTATATTGTTTAACCACATATGATATTGCATGCATAATTTTCTCATTACTCCACATTGCAGGAAACATGCTTTTAGAGCCAGAAAGGCCATTCCAAAAACTTTGTAAACTTCCAAACCAAGTATGACCACCTCCAGTTGCATCTCCTGCGAGGGGACTCAGCGAAGCTAAATACACTCTATCGTGGAAATTTTAAATTAAATTGTTGTTTTAATCCTTCATCTA